>Ga0307373_10003152_pt1 | contig 29009 bp, 24 predicted proteins | sample OX2MG_FD_202534 | JGI IMG/M metagenome (GOLD analysis project Ga0307373, IMG submission 202534) | Soil microbial communities from Risofladan, Vaasa, Finland - OX-2 | ecosystem: Environmental > Terrestrial > Soil > Coastal area > Acid sulfate soil | place: Finland: Risofladan, Vaasa | collected... | reverse complement strand
GGCAACTCGAACGGACGCTGGGGCGGAAATCGTTGGAGATCGAAATCCTAAAAAACGTCGTGGGGGAGTGAGCTGCGGTGCTGTTTACTCCCAGGCGCGGGAGCTGGTGGCCGAGGGCTACACGGCCACGCTGGTGTCGACGACGCTGGCGATCAGCCGGTCGAGCCTGTACTACCGGAAGAAGCCGCGAGGCAGCCGGGCCGATCGCACGTACGATGAGCAGATCGTGATAGCGTGCGGAGAGAAACTGGCGTACGGCTATCGGCGCGTGGCTTGGTGGTTGCAGCGGAAGAAATGCCTGTCGGTGAACCGGAAGCGGGTGCTGCGGGTCATGCGCGAGCGCGGGCTGCTGGTGCGGCCGCGCCGTCTGCGGGCTCGTCGCCGGAAAGAGTGGGGCCGGGTGGAAGCGAGCCGGCCCAACGAAATCTGGCAGTCGGATATGACGAAGGTCTGGGCAGGCCCGGCGGTGGGCTGGGCCTACCTGGTGAGCGTGATCGACTGCTGCACGCGGGAGATCGTGGGTTGGAACCTCTCCCACCGCTGCCGCACCGAAGACGCTCTGGCAGCGGTCGAGCAGGCGGTGCTGGCACGGCTGCCCGAGGGCAGCCGTGCAGCGCATCTGACGCTGACCACCGACAATGGCACACAGTTCACTTCGTCACGCTTCCTGGAAACGCTGGGGCGGCTCGGCATCACGCACCGGCGGACGGCCTATCATCACCCGGAGGGCAACAGCTACATCGAACGGTTCCATCGCAGCTTGAAGGAAGAGGAAGTCTGGACGGCGGAGTATCGCAACTTGGAAGAAGCGCGAGCGTCGATCGCTCGTTGGATCGACGAGTACAATCACGACCGGCCTCATCGCGGAGTCCGAAATCGCACCCCGCACGAGGCGTTCTTGGCTTTCGCAGGTCTACTAAACTCGGAGGCCCTGACTGTCTAAATTAGCGGGGAGCACTACAGGCCTTTCGCTGAGAACGAAATGGACGATTTACGGAAACTGGGAAGATTTGGCTTGCGTATCCCCGACCCCGGTAAAGTCACGAAGCAACCTACATTGTCGGAGATGGAAGAGCAGTTGCGTTCTGTGGTGGAGGAGTTTATTTCCAGGGATCGGCCCGAACTGCTATCGCAGCTCAGGCGCAACAAGGCAGGGCACTGAACCGGCAGCCCGCCCGATGTTGGTCCGGAACCGCCCCCAGCTAACGCAACGAGAAGATCCACCCAGCCCTACAGCGCGTCTACTTTTCACCCAGTGCCAGGGCACTCCTCGGAGGGCACCCCACGCAGGGGAAAGAGCTGTGCCGCTGCCATGCTCTCTTCGCGATAAAATAACGCAAGTGATCCTCGCGCGCTCCGGAGGTTGCCCGGTGGGTGAACTGACGGTTCTCTACGATGGCGCCTGCAGGCTCTGTCGAGCCAGCGCGGACCGCGTCCGGCGTCTCGATCACGGCCATCGCATCGCGCTCGTCGATCTGCGCGATCCGGGCGTCCCGGCGCGTTTTCCCCAAGTGGATGCGGAGAAGGCCCTGCGGCTCATGCAGGCCGTCGATGCCAACGGCCGCGTATCGAGCGGCGTCGACGCCTGGGCGGAAATCTGCCGCGCGCTGCCCGGCGGGCGGCCGGCGGCGTGGCTGCTGAAACTTCCCGGTATCCATGGGATTGCCGGCTCGATCTACGCCTGGGTGGCCCTGAACCGCTACCGGTGGAACCGGGAAGCCTGCGTGGACGGCTCCTGCGCCGTGCACTTGCCGGGGCGCCATTAACGGCTGTTGCCCGCCAGCGACGATGCAAAACCGGCGGCGCACGTCATTCCGGGCCGCCCGTTTTTTCCGGCGCGGCGAGGAATTTCCGCCGCACTCATGCTCGTATAATGGCCGCGGCGATGGAATACCGCCCGGCCAAGCTCGCCCGTTTCCTCCTCGGTCCCAGTTCCGGCTATTTGGTCGTTCGCTGGATATTCCTGCGGGCGCTGGGGCTGATCTATTTTTCCGCCTTTTTTTCCCTGGCCTTCCAGATTCGCGGCTTGATCGGCCCGCGCGGGATTCTGCCGGCCGGCGGCTATCTGGCAGCGGTAGCCAAAGCTCTCGGCGGGCTGCGCTTCTGGTATGCACCGACGCTGCTTTGGACCGGCAGCGGCAACCAGGCGCTCGAACTTTTGTGCTGGGCGGGGATGGCGGCTTCGATTCTGGCGATTGTGAATTTCTGGCCGCGGCTTTCCTTTCTGGGTTGCCTGATTCTGTACCTTTCCTTTGTCGCCGCGGCGCAGGATTTCGCGAACTATCAATCCGACGGCATGCTGCTGGCCGCGGGATTGCTGGCTTTGTTCTTCGCGCCGCCGGGCTGGTGGCCCGGCTGGGGGGCCGATCATCCGCCCTCGCGAGCGAGCCTGTATCTGTTGCGCTGGGAATGGTTCCGGATCTATTTCGAATCGGGCTTCGCGAAGATGGCCGCGCACGATCCCGAATGGCGAAACTTCACCGCCATGGATCGGTATTATCAAAACGGCCCCCTACCGACCTGGATCGGCTGGTACGCGCAGCATCTTCCGCACTGGTTTCAAGCGGCCACGGTAGCGCTGATCCTGGCGGTCGAGCTGGGACTCGCCTGGCTGCTGTTTCTGCCGCGGCGCTTTCGCATCAGCCTGTTCTTCGTGACCACGGCGGTCCAGATCGTCATCATTCTCACGGCCAACTACGCCTTCCTGAACTACCTCGTGCTGGCCGAGGGCTTTCTCCTTCTGGACGATCGGGTTCTGGGCTGTTTGCTGCCAAAGAGACTTTTGTCGCGCCAGGCGCCGGCGGCAGCCGCCGTGACGACGCAAACGCCGGCCGTGCTTTCGCTCGGCCTCGAACCCGCCCAGGCGGGAACTCCAGTGCCAGCCCCGGCAGCCCAGGGGGCGGCCCGTTCGCGGGGCTGGCGCAACTGGCTGGCGACGGGTAAGCTCTGGCTCAGTGGAATCGTTCTGGGCTGGATCTTCTACGCGACCGTCGCCCTATTCATCGGCGGCGCATTGCCGCTGTGGCCCGCAACGGTTCTTTCCCCGTTTCGTTTCGCCAACCTTTACGGTCTATTTGCCGTGATGACGCGCAACCGCTACGAAATCGAGTTCCAGGGCTCTGGCGACGGCAAGACATGGGTTGCCTATCCGTTCCGCTACAAGCCGCAAGATCCGTCGTCGCCGCCCGGCATTTACGCGCCCTACCAGCCGCGCTTCGATTGGAATTTGTGGTTCGCTTCGCTCGGCCCGTGGCAGGAGTCGCCATTCGTGCTGCAGGTGGAGGAGCGGCTGCTCGAAAACGATCCCTACGTGCTGGACCTGTTCGCCGGGAATCCGTTTGCCGGCAAGCCGCCGAGCGAGGTGCGCGCGATGCTTTGGCAATACTGGTTCACCACCCGGGCCACGAAACGCGCGACCGGGCGCTGGTGGCGGCGGAAACTCATCGGTCTCTACGCGCCGGTGATCGACCGCCAACCCCATGGCAAGTTTGCGTCCTTCAAATGCCCGGCGGGATGATCATGCAGCCATACAACTGAGGAGCGCGATGCCTCGCCAAGCGGAAATCACGGCACAGGAAGTACTGGGCGCCCTCACCGCGGAAGGGGCGCCGATGGGCTTGCGCGAGCTCGGGCGTTCTCTCGGGCTTTCCCGCGCCGGCCGCGCAGCCAGAAAACAGCTGCGGCAAGTTCTCGGCGAATTGAAGCGAAACGGAGAGATCGTCGAGATGCGCCAGGCCGGCCACCGCGCTTTCCGCGCCGCCCCCGCTCAGGCGACGCGGGAACCGCTTTCCTCTCCAAGTGGCGGCAGCGGGCATGCGCGGCGGGAAGAGTTTCCAAAGGCGAAAAAGACGGCGCCGCGCGATCCCAACCTTTTTACGGGCCGCATCATGCTGCATCGCGACGGCTACGGATTCGTCGTGCCCGACGCCCCGCTCGGCATCGAAGGCGATCTCTACGTCCGGGCCGACAACACCGGTGATGCAATGCACGGGGATCGGGTCTTGGCGCGCATCGAGCGCCGCCGTCCCGACGGCCGCGCCGAAGGAAAAGTCGTTCGAATCATCAGCCGCGCGCACCCGACCGTTGTGGGCATATTTCGATACGCCGCGCGTGGCGGCGTGGTGACCCCGCTCGAGCCTCGCCTCGCGCAGGAGGTCGTTCTGGTGCCGCCCGGCGAGGAAATATCGGAGCCGTTGCGGCAGCCCGGTAAGCCGCCCGCGCGCCAAGCGAATCTCGACGGGGCCGCGGTGAATGTCGAGCTGACGCGCTTTCCGCGCGGCGGCGTGCGGGCCTCCGGACGCGTGATTGAAATTCTCGGAAAACCCGGCGAGCCGGGCGTCGATGTCGAAATCATTGTCCGCAAGCATCATCTGCCGCATGTTTTCCCCGAAGAGGTTCTGGCCGAGGCGCGCGAGGTCCCGCAGGCGGTTCCATCCGATGCCCTGGCGGGCCGGGAGGATTTCCGCGCACTGGCCATCGTCACGATCGACGGGGAGACGGCGCGGGATTTCGACGACGCCGTTTACGTCGAGCGGTTGCCCGGCGGCCATTACCAGCTCCAGGTGCACATTGCCGACGTGGCCCACTACGTCCCTCGCGGCTCGCCCCTCGATCAGGAAGCGCGGCTGCGCGGCACGTCGGTCTACTTTCCCGATCGCGCCATACCGATGCTGCCGCACGATCTTTCGAACGGGATCTGTTCGCTCAATCCGCGCGAAGACCGGCTGGTGATGAGCGTGATCATGGAAATCGACGCGGGCGGCCGCGTGGTCGATGCGCGACTGACGCCGGGCGTGATTCGCTCGGCCGAGCGGATGACCTACGACAATGTTAACCGGGTCCTCGAAGGCGATCCCGACGCCACCCGGCGCTACGAGGCGCTGGCGGACCGTTTCCGCCTGATGAAGGAGCTGGCCCTGGTGCTCTACGGCCGGCGCCAGAGCCGCGGGGCCATCGATTTCGATCTGCCCGAACCCGTGGTCCAGTTCGACGAACTGGGCCACATGCTGACCATCGCCCGCAGCGAGCGCCACATCGCCCACCGCCTGATCGAAGAATTCATGTTGCTGGCGAACGAACAGGTGGCCCGGTATCTCGAAGAGGCCGGCCTGCGGTCGCTGCACCGCGCCCACGAAAAGCCGGATACCAAGAAGGTCATCGAGTTCGAGGAGCTGGCCCGCGCGTTCGGTTATACGCTCGGACTGGGCGCCGTGCTGGACCGTCCCGTCGCCGTCCGCCACGGCCGCCTGGTGGCCCAGACGCGTTCGGGCTATCGCGGGCGCCGGGAACGGCCCATGGCGGTTCGCGTTCCGCTCGATATCGACATCCGTCCCGCTCACTATCAGCGGCTGGTGGAAAAGATCGCCGGCCGGCCCGAGGAGCGCATCCTTTCCTACCTCATGCTTCGCTCGCTCAAACAGGCGCGCTACGCCGCCGAGCCCATCGGCCATTTCGCCCTGGCCATCGACTTCTACACGCATTTCACCTCGCCCATCCGGCGCTATCCCGACCTGATCGTTCACCGAATTCTGAAATGGGCGCTGGAAAATTCCGGCGAAAAAGCCCTGGTCGGCCCCTACCGCGGCGGGGAACTCGAAGAGGTGGCCACCGAATCCTCCGAGGCCGAGCGGCGGGCCGTTGACGCGGAGCGTGAGGTGATCGATTGGAAGACGGCCGAATTCATGCAGCAGCACCTCGGAGAAGAATACGAGGCGATGATTATCTCGGTGCTGAAATTCGGCTTCTTCGTCGAGCTAATGGAGGTTTTCGTCGAGGGCCTGGTGCCAATCGACCGCATCGAGGAGACCGCCGGTGAGCCCTGCTTTTTCCGCGAGCCGGATCACGCCATCGTCAGCCGGAGCCGCCGGCGCCGCTTTCGCCTGGGCGACCGCGTGCGTGTTCGCGCCGAGAGGATCGACCCGCTGTTCCGGCGGGTCGAATTCGCGGTGATTTCCGAAGCGTAGAACGTGGCAAGCGGCCGCCGCGCCGTCCAGGGCTATGGAGGGGAGAGCGGCGGGAAGAAGCAGAACGGCAGATCCCTTGCCGTGCGCAGGCCCGCGGGGGCGGCCAGCAGGGCGGGGATGGCGTTCACCGCAATGGAGGCGGTGGCCGTATCGCCGTGCGTTCCGCCGGGAATGACCATGCGCAGGTTCGGCTCGCCGCTGAGCTGGATCGTGTCGCTGGGGTCGGCGGCGCCGACGTACATGTTCAATTCGAGATACACCCGCTCTTCGCCATGGGCCATCCCGCGGGCGATCTGGTGGATGCCGGAAACCTGGCCGGTCTGCACCTCGATAAATTCGCCGCGGAACGGCTCGGTCGCGATCACCGGCTCGATGGTTTCGGTGATCGTATCGACGTCGAGGCCCAGCCCGTCCGAAAGCATGGCCACCGATTCCGGCAAGCCGACATGTTTGACCGAGCCGGCATCGACCTCGCGCTGAAACTCCTCGACCGTCAGCCCGACGCCGACCTTCTTCTGCAAGGGGAGCCGGCGAAGGCTCACGTCGACGATGCGCACGGCTTTCGCGTGATCGACTCTCTGGCTCGCCGCCGACAAACCGAGCATCAGCTTGTCCATGACGAAACCGGGATTGACGCCGGTGCCGAGAAGCGTCACGCCGGATTCCTTGGCCGCCTCGTCCAGCTTGGCCGCCAGTTCGGGGTGCTTGCGGAACGGATAGGAAAGCTCCTCGCACGCCGAGACCACGCACGCCCCGGCCTCCAGGCACTCCATCAACTGACCGGCGACGTCGACCAGGAACGACGAGGTTGTGTGAACCACGACGTCGGTCGGGTGAGAAAGAACCTCGGCCGGATCGGCGGACACCGTCACGCCCCAGGGGGCGTCCTCGGCCCCGACGACTTCGCCGAGATCGCGCCCGACCTTTTCCGGATCCTTGTCGATGGCGCCCGCGATCACCAGCGCTTGCTTCTGTCGCATCAGACGAACGATGGCTGCGCCGATGGGACCTACCCCGTATTGCACTACCCGTATTTTCTTTTTCATTCGAGCACTCCGGTGTGAATGCCCATTATCACAAAGAAATATCCCCATTCAATCTTTTTCGCCAACTTTCCTTGGAATGGCGTCCTACCGGCAAACGCGGCGGGGGAAGCCATGGGCGTGTCCGAGCCGCCCCGGCCGGGCTGGCGCGCCTTGCAGGCGCCGGCCGCGGGGGCCATAATTCGGCCGTGCCCTCCGGGTCCCGCAAACGCCCCTGGATCGCCACCGCAGCGCGCGTGGCCGGCAGTGCGGCGATTTTGGCGCTGCTGTTCTACTTCGTTCCGTTCGCCGAGGCATGGCAGGCCTTGCGCCGGCTCCCGCCGCTGTACTGGTTCCTGGTGCTCCTCGCCTATCTCTTCCTGCATCTGGTCGGCGTCAGCAAGTACGAGCTCATGCTGAACGGCGCCGACGCCGGGCTGAATTTCCCGCAGGCGACGCGCTGCTATTTCGCCGGCCTGTTCAGCACGCTATTCCTGCCGACGGTCGTGGGCGGAGACCTGGTGAAGGCGGGATTGGCGCTGCGGCTGGCGCGAAACAGGGCCGGGGTTCTGGTGGGCAGCCTTCTGGACCGCCTGCTCGACGCCGGGGCGCTCGTGGCCCTGGCGACGCTCGGCGCCGCCGTGGCCCCGACACTCGAGCCGGCCGACCGGCGCGGATTTCTGATCGTCCTGATCGTGGTGGTGGGATCGGTCGGGGCGGGCGCGGCCGTTGTGATGTTTCTGCCCGGGCGCTTTTTTTGCTACCGCAACCGTCGGCGTCTGGTGCGGCTGCGGCGCGCGGGACGGTCGGTCGCGCGGCATCCGGGGCGCGTCGTCGGCGCGCTGGGCCTGGCGTTTTTCGTTCAACTGGGTTTTCTTTCGCTCACGACGCTGATCGGGGCGGCCTGCGGCCTTCACCTGCCGTATCGCGCGTGGCTGTTCGCATGGCCTCTGGCGAAAATTTCGGCCTTTGTTCCGCTGGGGCAGGCGGGAATTGGCGTGCGGGAAGCCGCTCTCGCCGCATTCCTGGCGCCCTTCGGCGCGGCCGCCGGCGTGGTCGTCGGCGTCGGGCTGGCCTGGGACACGATCATCATCGCGGCCGGCCTCATTGCGGGCGTCGTCTCGCTGGCCGTCGGCCGATTGCCCGCGGCCAAGTCGCGGCCGATCGAAGTGGCGATCCCGCAACGCTACGGCGTCGGCCCTTCCGGAAAACCGCCCGCCAGCAAAGCCTCCCTCACCGGCCTCTGATAACCGGCCGGGGAGAGTTGCGCCAGGGGAACATCGTAGGAGGCGGCGCCGGGCGGCGGCGAAATCGAATAGGTCGGTTCCCATGAGGCGGGATCTTCGTAGAGCGGCTCCAGGGCGGCGTCGGCCGGAAGGCGCTTGCCCGTTCCCGGTTGCATCGCGAACTGCGCGACCGATTCCAGAACCATCTGATCCCAGAAGTGGTGCATGTAGAACGCGCTGAGGACGTAACAATTCAGGGCGCAGCCGCGCCAGCATTCCTTCCACGCGCCGAATTTACGTTCGCCGGCCCGGTAGACCGCTTCGACCGAACCGAGCTCGAGCAGATTGCCCCCGATGCGGCCCAGCGGCTGGCACGGGTAGAACACGTCGCCGTTCGGATAGACATGAGGAATGGCCGTCGCGTAGCAAGGGAACGGCCGCCCCAGCAGCAGCGTTTCGATCGATTCCATCGAGCCGAGAATCGGGTAGCCGCGCCGCTTGAGCTCGACGACATGGCGGACCAGGCGTTGATAATCGGCCCGCGCCAGCAGGTTGCGGTCGGGAAGCGAGTCGGTCGTGGCGGAAACCGGGGCGAAAACGACATCGTGGCGGAAGCAGAATTCCATCACCCGGTAGGCTTCGGCAATCGTGTCGCCCGTGATGACGCAGTTGACCATGATCGAGACGCGGCGGCGGCGCTGCTGGCCCGCGTAGTGGGCGATGATCTCGTAAATGCGGCGGGCCTGGCCGGGGCCGGCATTCAGAAGATCGTCCCAACTGGCGGCGTTCATCGAGTCGAGGGAAATGATCAGGCGGTCGGCGTAGTCGAGCACCTCTTCCCGCAGGGGAAGCAGCAGCCCGTTGGTGCCGAGATGGATGGGAAAGAAACGCAGCCGCCGCGCCTCGCGAAGAATTTTGACGATATCCGGGCGGACCAGCGGCTCGCCTCCCGTGAAATAGATCGCCGACATCTCCCGGCGCAGGCGTTTGAGAACGGCGAACGCGCCCTCGGTATCGAGATCGACCGTATCGCGGATCGGATAGTGTTCGGTGCAGTAGAGGCATTTCAGATTGCAGCGGTGGGTGACGTAATAGGAGGCGATCAGGGGGCGAAGATTATAGTCCCCGCGCTTCACGCGGCGCCGGTTGGCGCGATAGGTGACGAGGGCCTGGATCGCGCCCCGCAAATTCTTGCTCATCACCTGCCAGCGGCTGTCGTGCTCGAAAGGATGATGGGACCCCGGGATTTCTTCGGGAATGATTGCGGATGAATGGCCGAGAGAAGCAGGCGAATTTGTGATCATGAAGCCATTATCCGGATCGGGTGCGCGGCGGTAAAGTTTCGGGCCATGCGCCAATGCATCAAAATGTCGGCAGCGTTACGGAAAATGATCGGCGCGGATAGCCAATTTGACAGCTTCCACCAGAGTTATTGGGGGCCGAAGGGGGTAACCTGCGAGGTCACAGGGCCGCAGGCGATGCAAATCGATGCCCGCACCGGCCCCGCTACGAAGCCGTACACGACGAACACATTGATGCCCGCCGAGATTAAACCCACGGAGCTGCTCACCGGGGTTCAGCCCCAGGGCGGCCAAATGGTGACGGAGTGCGAGAATTACTCCGCCAAGGGTGTGGGTAAGGGCAAATGCAAGTGAGGGGGTCGCCATGAGAGCTCACGCAGCGGTGATTGCAGGCACCGGGCTTTTGGCCCTTGCTCTCTTCCGTGGCACCGCCCCGGCACAGGCCGCACAACATGCTACGCCGGGGACGAACAACGCGCCGTCGGTGATGACGATTGACGTGACGGGCAGGCCGATTCCCGAGGCGCTCGACGTAATCGAGCAAAGGTACGGCGTCGCCATCGATTATTCCGATCCCGTGTACGCCAGCAACGTCGATACGCAGCTACTGTATTCCGTGCATGGGAAGCCGCTCACGGTGCCCACCCTCATCGCCAGGATTCGAACGTTGAAATTCCAATACATCGAGGTAAATGGAAAAGCAGAGACCTGCCCACCGCCCCCGCAGGGAAGACGCATCCCGTGCTACATACCCAACCAGCGCCGCCAGCCGAAGGGCGGCATCACCTTGCTTATTCAACAGCTGCTGAAGCACTACGCGGCCCAGGGCGGTCAGGTCTTCGGCGTGAGGAAGCTGGAAGGACTGACCGGGCCGCAATGGGACGTCTACCCTAAAGAGGCACGCAACGCCTTGGGCACGTTTGTTCCTCAGACAGATTTCCTCGGCGCGACCATCAATATTCCAACAGCAGAGCGAACGGCGAGCGAGATGCTCGGACAGATCGCCCAGCAACTCACGCAGAAGTGGGGCCGCAAATTCCTGAGTGGGGAGGAACCGATCTACGCCACGACTAGGGGGAAAGTGAGTCGCGGCGCGGAGGGCGTGACGGCACGGCAGGCGCTGGTCAACGTGCTAGGAGCCTTCGGCCCCCCTCCATTCGTGTGGAGGATGTTCACCGGTGCTGGCACTACCGAGTACGTCATAAATATTGCCTCGCTGCCCTATCGCGAGCCGCCGCGGCCTCCCACCCCGCGGCCCGTTCCGGCCCGAGTTCAGTCGGCCCGGCCCGCGCTGCCTCTCTTTTGGATGGCGGCCACCCGCGTGCCCAAGCTGGCTTTCGACGTCCAGGGCGCCCTGGCGAAGGCTGGCTACCTCCAAACTGCCCCGACAACAAAGTGGGACGCGAATGCGGTGGCTGCGGTGCGCCGGTTCCAGGCTGCGAACGGCCTGCCGCCCACGGGCAAGCTCAACGTGCCCACTCTCGCCAAGCTCGAACCATTTCTGCCTGAGGGTCCGGCGCGCGTCATGCCGGCGAAGCCCGCGATGGACTACGCTCTGGCCTACTGGCTGGGAAGCACGCCGGAGGGGCGGAAAGAAATCGCGGGGGCTCTCACAAAGGCGGGCTTCTATAACGGTCCCATAAGCGGTTCGGAGAATAACCCCCGGGCGGATGCGGCGCTGAAAGCCTTCCAGGCGGCCAATGGGCTGAAGCCGGACGGGTGGTTGACCTATCAGACGGCAGAAAAGCTCGCGCCCTTTTTGGCAAATCCGAAGTAAGTACGACCTGCCCGATTCCCCTCGTCGAACCGGAAGGCGAGGAGTTTGATCTCGGGCGCTTCGCGTGCAATCCTCCCGTTGCCATGCCGCTCGCCTCTCATCTCCACTGGCTTCCCCTTGCCATCTTTCTGTTGACCTACGGTTTGATCGCCATCGAAAGCAACCTGGGCTGGCATCTGCACCGCCCGGCGACGGCGTTCTGCGGGGCCGTGGCCACCATGCACCAAGCCATGATCACCGGCGGGCGTACGGCGCCCCCGGGGTATCCGGTCTCGCTCGTGCCGTATACCACCAACCAGCTCATATATGTCGTTTACCCGACGGAGATATATTCTGAGGTCGAACCGCAGAGCGGCGCCACTGTTAAGGAGTGCGAATACGACTCCAACTCGAAGGTGGGTAAGAAGAAATGCAACCCATGAGGAGGAGATTCATGCTTTCCGGCAGACGGCTGCTCGCGGGAACTGGAATCCTGGCTTACTTCCTCTGCGGCGCCCCGGTCGGAGCGCAACCGGCACAAGCCGGCCCGACCACCGAAACGATCGATGTCACTGGCGCCCGGCCGGTGGCCAGGGCGATGGACGTGGTCGAAAAGAGGTACGGCGTCCTGATTGACTACGCCGATCCGCAGTACGCCGCCCCCCAGGACATCGAACGCGTCACTTCCCGCCCCGGACGCATCATCCCGGTCCCGAGGGTCCGTACGATTTCCCTCGAGTACTGGCAGGTGAACGGCAGGCCGGACGGCCTCTCGTACCTGGGCACTTGCAACGCGGCCACGCTCGGATGCGCCCCGGTCATGACAAAACCTGAGGTCGGGATCACGGGGCTTATCCGCCAGATTCTCAACCAATATGCAACTGACGGCGGGCAGGTTTTCCTGGTCAAGAAGCTAAAGACGCCTTACGCCACACGCTGGGAGGTATATCCCGAGCAGGCCCGTGGCCGCTCGGGAACATTCGTCTACCAGCCCGATGTCTTGAGCACGGTTGTCAACGTTCCATCCGAATCCTCCGCGGGTGGGATGCTGGGAGCGGTCTGCGAACAACTTACCAAGGCCTGGGGTTACAAATTCGGCGTCGCGTCCGCCCCGAGCAACGCATTCCTGCGCCCGGAAAAGACGTTGCCCCTCGAGGGCGTTAGCGCATGGGAGGCCTTCGCGAGGATGACCGGACCAAGCAAGGTCCTGAGGCTCTTCTACGCCCCGGACGACGGCATGTATTACGTCAATATCGCCAACATCCCCTATCGCGAGCCGCCGCGGCCGCCCACCCCGAAGCCCGTTCCGGCCTCGGTTCAGCCGGCCCATCCCCTGCCGCCTCTCTTTTGGATGGCGGCCACCCGCGTGCCCAAACTGATTTTCGACGTCCAGCACGCCCTGGCGAAGGCCGGCTTCTTGCACACCGCCCCGACGACCAGGTGGGACGCGAACGGAGCTGCCGCGATGCGCCACTTCCAGGCCGCGAACGGCCTTCCGCCCACCGGCGCACTCGACCTGGCCACCATCAAGGGGCTCATGCCGTTCCTGCCAGAGTCGCCTGCTAGGGTTGTCCCGGCGAAGCCCGCGATGGACTACGCTTTGGCCTACTGGCTGGGAAGCACGCCGACGGGTCGAAAGGACATTCAGGAAGCGCTCACCAAGGTAGGCTTTTATACTGGGCCTCTCACCGGTCAGTGGGACACCAAAACGCGCGAGGCGGTGAAGGCCTTCCAAGCCGCCAACGGAATGCCGCCGAATGGAATCCTCGACTATCAGGGCGTGGTGAAGCTAGCACCCTATTTGCCAAAGTAGGCCTTACGCCCAGGCGGGAGGTCGCGAGTCCAGATCTCCGGGGACGTCAGATCCTCGTAGCGATGCGCCGCGCTCGCAGCCGAACAGCGTCCGCCGCTGCTGACAGCCTTATCAAACTTTCTTCGTGAGATTGTCTTTCGGGTGGAGTCTGCGCTCTATCCGGATCTAACATGCGTCGGGCCGTGCGGGATCGCCCGGCACTTGTCTCGCCGGCGAACTTCCGGCTAGGCTCGCCACAGACAGATATGACTCTCGCCACCCAGCTCCACTGGATTCCCCTTGCCATCTTTTTATTGACCTACGGTTTGATCGCGATCGAAAGCAACCTGGGCTGGCATCTGGACCGCACGGCGACGGCATTCTGCGGGGCCGTGGCGATGGTGCTGGCCGGATCGGTGCGGCCGGCCGATGCGGCGCAAGCGATCGACTGGGGCACGATCGTCTTTTTGCTCGGGATGATGATCCTGGTGGCGCATTTCCAGGTATCGGGATTTTTCGGCTGGGTGGCGGCGTCGGTGGCCCGGGTAGCCCGAACGCGCTTTCAGCTGCTGGCTCTGATCGTTTTCACTTCCGGGATCCTTTCCGCCTTTTTTGTCAACGACACGATCTGCCTCATCTTCGCCCCTCTCGTGCTCTCCGTAACGGAGGAACTGGATTTGCCGCTGGCCCCCTACGCCATCGCCCTGGCCATGGCCGCCAACATCGGCTCGGCCATGTCGGTAACGGGAAATCCGCAAAACGCGCTCGTGGGCGTGTCGGCGCACTTCACCTTCCTCTATTTTCTGGGCCACCTGGCTCCGGTTTCGCTCGTCGGGCTGGGATTGGAGCTGGCGATTCTGGCCCTCGTCTATCGACACCAGATCTTCGGCCCGTTGCCGAAAGCCCCCGCGCCCGCCGCCGGGCCGATCGACCGCACTCTGCTGGCCAAATGCGGGGTGGCGGCGGCGCTCGTGGTGGTTCTTTGGGCGATGGGCTATTCATTTCCACTGGTGGCGATTTCCGCGGCCGCGGTGATGATGGTTTTGGGAAGAGTGCCGTCGCGCAAAATTCATCCGGGCGTCGATTGGGAACTTCTGCTGTTTTTCGCTTCCCTGTTCGTGGTCATTCGCGGCCTGGCCGCCTCGGGCGTCGTCGGCCGGATGGTCGAGGTCTTCGAGCCCTGGCTGGGCGGCGGCGCCGTGGGTCAACTCTTCGGCGTTAGCGGGGCAATGCTGGTGCTCTCCAACGTCGTCAGCAACGTGCCCGCGGTGCTTCTGTTCCGGCCCCTGGTCCCCGCGTTTCCCCACACGCGCTTTGTCTGGCTCACCCTGGCATGCACGGCCACCCTGGCCGGCAACGCCACCCCGTTCGGTTCGGTGGCCAGTTTGATCGTATTGCAGCACACGAAAAGCCGCGGCGGGGTGGCATTCGGGGAGTTCGTGCGCGTGGGACTGCTGGTGACTCTGGTCACGACGGCGGCGGCGATGGCGATCCTCGCCGCCGAATACAGCTTGCTGCCGCACCCGTGAGGCATCCCGTTCTGCTGCAACGGGACGCCTCGGCGGGAGGGCGGCGACAGGTTACTTGCGTGCCTCTTGATAGTTCTGGGCAGCCTGTTCCCAGTTGATCACGTGCCACCAGCTCTCGATGTATTCGTTGCGGCGGTTTTGATATTTCAGGTAGTAGGCGTGTTCCCAGACGTCCAATCCGAAAATCGGCCGTGATCCATCGATCACAGGATTGTCCTGATTGGGTGTGGATTCGACGGCCAGGTTCCCGTTCTTGAGCACAAGCCACGCCCAGCCGGAACCGAAACGGCCGAGCGCCGCGGCGGTAAATTTCTGCCGGAAATCGGAGAAGGAACCGAAAGCCTTACCGAGCACCTCGGCAAACTCGCCCTGGGGCTCGCCGCCGCCGCCCTTTCGCATCAGCTTCCAGAACATTGAGTGATTCATATGGCCGCCGCCGTTGTTGCGGACGGCCGTGCGGATGCTTTCGGGAACCTGACTGATTTTGGAAAGCAGTTCGGCCACCGAAAGCTTTTGCAGATCGGGTTGATTCTCGAGGGCCTTGTTCAGGTTGTTGACGTAGCCGCCATGGTGCTTGGTGTAATGAATCTCCATGGTCATTTTGTCGATGTACGGCTCCAGCGCGTCATACGCGTAGGGCAAGGGAGGAAGTTGGTGTGGATAAACGTGAGCGGGTTGGGAAGCTGTGGATTGAGCCATCATGTCCTCCTGACTTACGGAATTGAAATTGAATCCTCGTTACTGAGATTCGGAAACCCGCCCGGAGGACGCATTTCCGATTATCGCGCCTGATTTAGGTCGAGCGGCCGGCCCTGGTTGGCAGGCCGCCGTAGGGGAAGGATGAAATTTCCCGGTACAGATTCATATTTTACTCCGCCGGCCGCCGCGACGCTACAGGCGTCCGAACGCAGCCGGCGCGCTTGCTTTCTCATTTCGTGCATCTAAACTGAATGGCATAGGCCAATTTTCCGGGATTTGCGCCACCGGGCCGGAAAGACAGCCCCTCTTTAGGGATGCCCCGCGGAATCCAAAATACAAGGCGGGTCGGAATATCGACGACCCTTGCCGCACGGCGCCGGCGCAAGCGAAATGAGCGGTTGGAACGGGAATGCCTATATGTTACAATGCGTAACGGTCAAGCGGTTTTTGACCGGGCCCAATCGTCTTTTTTGGGTACCGCAATTTTCCAGGACCCGAAATACGTGGTGAGTGTGCAGACCGCTCCGGATTCGAGCGGATCTTGAGGGAGGAATTCAATGGAAAAGAGAGCCACCCGTTCATGGTGGGTTTTTCTGATTGCGATCGTTTTTGCCGGGGTGGTGGCTGGCGGGGTGCTAGGCTCCTGGGCGTCGCGAAACGGCTATCCCCTGTTCACCACCGGGGTGCTGACGCCGACGCTTGCGAGCAACGGCGCTACGGCGCCACCCGCTTCCGTCGGGCCCCTGCCCGACAGTTTTGCTCCGATCATCGAGCCGGACCTGCCGAGCGTTGTCTATATCTCGACGACGACGGTCGTCAACCGGAAGACCTACAATTCTCCATTTTTCAATGACCCGTTTTTCCAGCAGTTCTTCGGCCAGCAGCAGGGCCCCGCGGTTCCGCAGAAAGAGCATGCCCTGGGTTCGGGCTTCATTGTCCGGCCCGACGGGATCATTGTGACCAACAATCACGTTGTCCGCGGCGCCACCGACATTCGCGTGACCCTCAGCGACAAGCGCGAGTTCAAGGCGAAGGTGCTCGGCACCGATGCGCGGACCGATCTGGCCGTGCTGAAAATCGACGCGACCGGGCTGACTCCACTCCGGTTCGGGAACTCGTCTCAGCTTCGCGTGGGCGATATCGTCTTCGCGATCGGCGATCCGTTCGGGGTGGGTGAAACCGTTACGATGGGAATCATCAGCGCCAAGGGGCGCAGCAACGTCGGGATCGAAGGGCCCCGGAGCATCCAGAACTTCATCCAGACCGACGCGGCCATCAACCCCGGCAATTCCGGCGGGCCGCTGATCAATACCCGCGGCGAAGTGATCGGCATCGACACGGCCATCGTGACCGGCGGCAACGGCAGCGAGGGGAATCTGGGTATCGGCTTCGCGATCCCGAGCGATCTGGCGCGCAGCGTGATGACGCAGCTGATCGAGCACGGCAAGGTGACTCGCGGCCAGCTCGGCGTCAACATTTCCGACGTCGACGCGGTCATGGCCAAGCAGTTCGGATTGCCGAAAGCCGAGGGGGTCATCGTCGATAGCGTCGAGCCGGGCAGCCCGGCCGCCAAGGCGGGAATCCAGCGGGGCGACATTCTCCTGGAGTTCAACGGCGCTCCGGTTTCCAGCATGAACGACCTGGTCCTGCAAGTGACGCAAGTACAGCCGGGGACCAAGGTGACCGTGCAGGTATTCCGCAACGGGAAGACGTTCAATGTCTATCCCGTTCTCGAGGAAGCCTCGACATCCACCGGCACGCAGCAGTCGTCCAACGCCGGTCAGGGCAGCGCGCTCGAAGGCGTCCGGGTAGAAGACCTGACGCCGCAAATCGCCAGCCAGCTGAACCTGCCGGCCGATACCTACGGCGTGGTCGTCGTAGCGGTCGATCCCAACGGCCCGGCCGCCGGGATCTTGCAGCGGGGCGACGTCATCCAGGAAATCAACCGGAAGCACGTTCCGAACGTCTCCGCCTACAACCAACTCGTCCAGCAAGTCGGGGATCAGCCCCTGGTCCTGCTGGTGAATCGGGGAGGACAGACCGTTTTCATCTCGATTTCCCCAAACGGGGAGTAAATTCGGGCGCCCGGCGCTGAAAATCGCGCCTGCCGTCATGCGGAAGCGGATCGAGAGGGGCCTGCGGCGCCTTTGCCGCGGGCCCCTCTGACCGTTTGCCCCGAATGCCGATCGGCGGCCGCGCCCACGACCGTCACACGATCCCGGCGGGCATTCCGGTTCCCGGGTGCCTTGTACTATACTTTTTGCGGCGGTATCGTCTAGAGGTTAGGACGCCAGATTCTCAATCTGGTAACCGGGGTTCGATTCCCCGTACCGCTACCATCTGTTTTCATTCGGACACGAATATTCGCGCCTGCCCTGTTTTATGGCCTTTGCCGGAAGTTCGCCTGAAACTGGCCGGGGAGATGATTGCCGAGTCGCCTGCGTTGCCTGCGGTTTCTTTCAGATCGGGGCTGGCGCGATGCCAGGCAGGTCGCGGAGCGAGCCTGTCTTGATTCATTATTCATGGCGTTGTTGGTGTAAATTCAGCCAATCGACTGTGAGGCTATGATGCGTTTACTCGTCCTGCCCGGCGACGGAATTGGTCCCGAGATCACGGCATCCACCTGTGAGGTCCTTGCACTTCTCAGCGAGAAGTTCTCGCTCGGCCTGTCGTTTGAAAGTCACGAAATTGGCCTGACAACCCTGGAAAAGGAGAAGACCACTTTCCCCGACCCGGTGCGCGCGGCCTGCCAGAAGTTCGAAGCCATCCTGCTGGGGCCCATCTCGCACAATGTCTATCCCCCGCGTGAGGAAGGCGGAATCAACGTATCCGGCGAATTACGGATCATGCTCGACCTCTATGCCAACATCCGGCCCAGCCGCTCCCGGCCGGGACTGCCGCACTGGGGCCGGACGCCGATGGATCTGGTCATCGTACGGGAGAATACCGAGGGATTTTACGCCGACCGCAATATGTATCAGGGCGGGGGCGAATTCATGCCGACCCCGGACCTGGCTCTGGCCATGCGGAAAGTGACGGCCACCGGCTCGCGGCGCATTGCCCGGGCGGGTTTCGAGCTGGCCCAGACGCGGCGGCGGAAGGTCGTGGCGGTTCACAAGGCCAACGTGATGCGCGTGTCCGACGCACTGTTCCTGCGCGAGACGCGCGCGGTGGCGAAAGAATATCCCGGAACGGACTACAGTGAGCAGCTGGTGGACTCGATGGCCGCGCTTCTGGTCCGCCAAGCCGAACGATACGACGTGATCGTCACGACGAATATGTTCGGAGATATTCTTTCCGATGAAGCGGCGGAAATATCGGGCAGCCTGGGTCTGGCCGGTTCGATCAACGCGGGAGAGGAGCACTGCCTGGCCCAGGCGCAGCATGGCTCGGCGCCCGATATTGCCGGACAGGACAAGGCGAATCCGACCTCGCTGATTCTCTCGGCCGGCATGTTGCTCGGTTGGCTGGGACAAAAGCACAAGGACGAAAAACTGGCCAAGGCGGCCCGGCTGGTCGAACAATCGGTGGACGCGGTTTTGGCGAATCCGGAAACGCGCACCGCCGATCTGGGTGGAAAACTCGGCACCAAAGCCTTCACCGCCGCCGTGTGCGAAGAGATTCGCCGCCATGCCGGCTGATTTGCCGATTGCCGGGTCCTGCGATTGCCACGTACACGTCGTCGGCCCCGTCGAGCGCTATCCGCAACGCACCGGGCGGACGTATACAGCCATGCCGGCCGCGCTCGATTCGCTGCGTGCCGCCGCCGAGCCGCTGGGCGTCGACCGCTTCGTCATCGTCCAACCGAGCTTTTACGGCAACGACAACCAATGCCTGCTGGAAACGCTTGACCGGCTCGGCGAACGCGGACGCGGGGTCGCCGCGGTGGACGCCGAAGAGGCCAGTCCGGGCCTGCTGCGCGGCCTTGGACAACGCGGCGTGCGCGGGCTGCGCGTCAACCTGTACAGCGAGTCTCGCGACCGTTCCCGGCAGCAGCCGAATGAAATTCTGGAAAAGACCGCCAGGATCCTGCCCGATGCCGGCTGGCATGTCGAGATCGTTGCGCCACTCAAGACGCTAACGGCGGCTGCGGCTGTGATCGAGCGCACCGAGGAAACCTTCGTGATCGACCATTACGGCCTGCCAGGCGAGTCCTCGCCGGAAAGCGACGAAGGACGCCGCCTGCTCCACCTCGCCGCTCTGCCCCGCGTATGGGTCAAACTATCGGCGCCCTATCGCACCGGAAACGATCCGATGGCAACCGCTCCGCTCGCCGGCTGGCTGGAGGCTCTGTTGCGCGTGGCGCCGGACCGCTGCCTCTGGGCCAGCGATTGGCCGTACACGCCGGCGAAGCAAGGACCAAAAGGGCGCGAACATGGCGGTCCCGTATCGCCATTTGGATTACCGGCGTCTTCTCGCCGAGTTCTGCGAGGCCCTGCCGGACCCAGGTCTCGCGGCGCAAATCCTGACCGCCAACCCGCGCCGCCTCTACGGCTTTCCATCCGAACCGTAACCGGCGCCCGTAGGGCGGGCCGGGCAAAAGACTCCCGAGCAACAAGAAGCATCCACCCAACCGATATGGACTTGAAAGCGGACCCGAATGCGATTAATATAGGACTGTCTAAGTCCTATATTGACGGTCGGTTTCGAGGAAACTCCAGCAAATGGTGAGACTTAGCAAACTGACGGATTACGCTCTGGTGTTGATGAGCCGCCTGGCTCAAACACCCAGCCCGTCTTATTGCACTGCTCGCGACCTGGCTCTCGAGCTGCAGCTTCCTCTGCCCACGGTCAGCAAGCTGCTGAAGGGGTTGCTGCAGAGCGGGCTGCTGGTCTCGCACCGCGGCATACACGGCGGCTACAGCCTGGCCAGGAAGCCGCGCGAGATCGGCCTGGCGGAGATCATCACCGCTCTCGAAGGCCCCATTGCCCTGACCGAGTGCAGTACGGACGTTACGGGGCTATGCCAGCTGGAAACCTGCTGCGCCATCCGCCAGAACCAGCAGATCATCAGCCAGGCCGTGCGGAGCGTGCTGGAAAAGCTGACGTTGTCGGATCTGATCCAGCCACTGATGCTGACGGCGGTGAGAAACGCCCGCGGCGACTTCGTGCCGACGATCGGCGTATTTCCCGGGAGAATGCAATGAGCACAGATTCCAATACGATTCGCGATCTCGCCGAGAGCGAGTACAAATGGGGCTTCGTCACCGATATCGAGGAGGAGCGGGCTCCGAAGGGATTGAATGAGGACATCATCCGCCTCATTTCGTCCAAGAAGAACGAACCGGAATTCATGCTGGCGTGGCGGCTGAAGGCGTTTCGCCATTGGGTCTCCCTGGAAAAGGCCCAGGCCGAGCCGAAATGGGCGAACATCCACTACGAACCGATCGACTATCAGAACATCACCTACTATTCGGCGCCCAAGAAGAAGCCCAGCCTGACGGATTTGAACGAAGTCGATCCGGAAATTCTGCGCACCTACGAGAAGCTGGGCATACCGCTCGGCGAGCAGAAGCGGCTCTCCGGGGTTGCCGTCGACGCGGTATTCGACAGCGTTTCGGTCGCCACGACTTTCAAGGAGAAGCTCGGCGAGCTGGGCGTGATTTTTTGCTCGATTTCGGAGGCCGTCCAGAAATACCCCGAACTCGTGCAGAAGTATCTGGGCTCGGTCGTGCCCTACAGCGACAATTTTTTTGCCGCGCTGAACGCCGCCGTGTTCACCGACGGCTCGTTTGTCTACGTGCCCAAGGGCGTGCGCTGTCCCATGGAGCTTTCCACCTATTTCCGCATCAACGCGGCCGAGACGGGCCAGTTCGAGCGCACGCTTATCGTGGCCGACGAGGGGTCCTACGTCAGCTATCTGGAGGGCTGCACGGCGCCGGTCCGCGACGAAAACCAGCTGCACGCGGCGGTGGTCGAGCTGCTGGCCCTGGACAACGCGCGCATCAAGTATTCGACCGTGCAGAACTGGTATCCGGGCGACAAGCAGGGCCGGGGCGGGATCTACAACTTCGTCACCAAGCGGGGCAAGTGCCAGGGCGTGAATTCGCGCATCTCCTGGACGCAGGTCGAGACCGGCTCGGCGATCACCTGGAAGTATCCGAGCTGCATCCTGCAGGGCGACAACTCGGTGGGCGAGTTCTACTCGGTGGCGCTGACCAACAATTACCAGCAGGCCGACACCGGCACGAAGATGATTCACCTGGGCAAAAACACGCGCAGCACCATCGTGACCAAGGGCATTTCCGCCGGCCACGGCCAGAACACCTATCGCGGGCTGGTGCGGATATCCAAGAACGCCTCCGGCGCGCGCAACTATACGCAGTGCGATTCGCTGCTCATCGGAGACCAGTGCGGCGCGCACACGTTTCCCTACATCGAGGTGAAGAACTCCAGCGCCCGCATGGAACACGAGGCCTCGACCTCGAAAATCGGCGACGAGCAGCTGTTCTACCTGCGCCAGCGCGGGCTGAAGACCGAAGACGCGGTGTCGATGATCGTAAACGGCTTCTGCAAGCGCGTCTTTCGCGAGTTGCCGATGGAGTTCGCCGTAGAGGCGCAGAAGCTGCTGGGCGTGAGCCTGGAAGGCAGCGTCGGCTGAGCCGGCACCCGTGAAGGGAGCCCGCGAAGGGAGAAAGATGAGTCTGCTGGAAATCCGAAATCTGCATGCGGAAGTCGACGGCCACCCCATCCTGCGGGGCATCGACCTGCGCGTCGACGCCGGCCAGGTGCATTCGATCATGGGCCCGAACGGCTCGGGCAAGAGCACGCTGGCGCAGGTGCTGGCGCGCCACGAAGCCTACCGGGTGACCGAGGGCGAGGTTCTCCTTAACGGGAAGGACCTGCTGGCGATGAAGCCGGAGGAAGCCGCCGGTGAGGGAGTTTTCCTGGCCTTCCAGTATCCGGTCGAGATTCCCGGCATCACCAATACCTACTTTCTCCGTTCGGCCCTCAACGCCGTCCGCAAATACCGTGGGCTCGATGAAGTGGACGCGATCGATTTTCTGCCCCTGTTCCGGGAAAAGCTGAAGCGGCTCGAAATGGACGAGAAGCTCATGAACCGGTCGCTGAACGAGGGCTTTTCGGGCGGCGAAAAGAAGAGGAACGAAATCCTCCAGATGAGCGTGCTCGAGCCCAAGCTGGCCATTCTGGATGAAACCGACTCCGGCCTGGACATCGATGCCCTGCGCATCGTCGCGGGCGGCGTCAACGCGATGCGCGACCCCACGCGGGCCTTCATCGTGGTGACGCACTACCAGCGCCTGCTCGACTATATCGTTCCCGATTTCGTCCACGTGCTGGTGAACGGGCGCATTGTCCGCTCGGGCGGTCCCGAACTGGCGCTCGAGCTGGAAGACAAGGGATACGCCACGGTCGGCGCGGGGGCCGAAAGCGGCGAGGCGACGGCTTAGATGCCGGCGACCGGGAGAATGGCGGCGTGAGCGCGACGGCGACAATTCCGCATTTGCAGGACTACCTGGCCGGCTTCGGCGAGCTTGAACAGCTGGCGGCGGGACGGCATCTGCCGTGGCTGCGCGAGCTGCGCAGCGGCGCCTTTGCCCGTTTCTGCGAAGCCGGCTTTCCCACCACCCACGACGAAGACTGGCGCTTCACGAGCGTAGCCCCCCTGGCGCAGACCCCCTTTGTGCTGGCCGATTCCGGCCCCGCGCCTTCCGAGGCGCAGCTGGGCAGCTGGCGCATGCCCGACGCCGCCTGCGAGCTTGTATTCGTCAATGGCCGGTTCGCGCCGCAGCTCTCGCGCCTGCCGGAATTGCCCGCCGGCGTTCACGCGGCCAGCCTGGCGGCGCAAATCGCCGAAAATCCGGCATCGGTCGAGCCGCATCTCGGCCGCTATCTCGACATTCGCCGCGACGCCTTCTGCGCGCTGAATACGGCCTTCCTCGAGGACGGCGCCTATGTGCGCATTGGCCGGGGAGCGGTCCTCGAGCGTCCGATTCATCTGCTGTTCGTTTCGGCGGCCGGCGCCGCGCCGCGCATGAGCTCTCCGCGCAATCTCGTCGTCGCGGAACAGAACAGCCAGGCCGCGATCGTCGAAGATTACGTCTCGCTCGGCGGCAGCGCCGATTTCTGCAATACGGCCACCGAACTGGTCGCCGGCGACGGGGCCGTGGTTTCCCACTATCTGCTCGAGCGCGAGCATACCCGGTCCTTCAACATTTCCACCCTCCGCATCCACCAGGGGCGCGGCGCCAATGTCGCCTCCCACTCCGTCCTGCTGGGCGGAGCGATCGTGCGCAATAACGTCCACGCCGTGCTGGACGGCGACGGCGGCGATTGCCTCATCAACGGGCTCTTCGTCGGCTACGGACGCCAGCACCTCGATAACTACATGCGCGTCGAGCACACCCGTCCCCATTGCAGCAGCCGCCAGTTTTACAACGGGATTCTCGGCGATCACGCGCGCGGGGTCTTCCATGGCCGGATCATCGTCCACCAGGACGCGCAGAAGACCGACGCGAAGCAGACGAACCGGAATCTCCTGCTTTCCGACGACGCGCAGATCGACACCAAGCCCCAGCTCGAGATCTACGCCGACGACGTCAAGTGCACCCACGGCGCGACGATCGGCCAAATCGAACCCGAAGCCCTCTTCTACCTCCGCTCCCGCGGACTCGAAGAGGCAGCGGCGCGCCGCCTGCTCCTGTTTGCCTTTGCCAACGAATGCCTGGACCGCATGAGAGAAAGTTCCGTCCGCGGCCATGTGGACGCGATGATCCGCGAAAATCTGTTCCCGAACGCGGCAGGGGCCTCCGACGCGGATGCGGCGGCCGGCATCGCGAAGGAGGGCCAATGAGGGCTACGGCCAGGACGTACTCGAACGCGCCGGGGCCGGCACGGTCCCGCGAGGAGGGCTTCGACGCCGAGCGCGCGCGTCGCGATTTCCCCATCCTGGGGCAACTGGTGCGCGAGCGGCCCCTGGTGTACCTGGATAACGCGGCGACGACCCAGAAACCGCAGGTGGTCATCGACGCCCTGACGCGCTACTACGAGAAGGAAAACGCCAATATCCACCGCGGCGTGCATTTCCTTTCCGAACGCGCCACCGAGGAATACGAAAACGCGCGAAAAACCGCGCAGCGCTTCCTGAACGCCGCCGACGCCGGCGAGATTATCTTTGTGCGCGGGGCCACCGAGGCCATCAATCTGGTGGCGCAATCCTACGGCCGCACGCATGTCGGCGCCGGTGACGAGGTCCTCATCACCGCCATGGAACATCATTCCAACATCGTGCCGTGGCAAATTCTGTGCGAACAGCAGGGCGCCAGACTCCAGGTCGCTCCCATCAATGACCGGGGCGAACTACTCCTCGACGAGCTGGAAAAACGGCTGGGGCCGCGTACCCGGATGGTCGCCGTGACGCACGTCTCGAACGCCCTCGGCACGATCAATCCCGTCCGGCGGATCGTGGAGTTGGCGCACAGCCGGGGCATCCCCGTCCTGCTGGACGGCGCGCAGGCCGCCCCGCATCTTCCCGTCGACGTGCAGGCGCTCGATTGCGATTTCTACGTCTTCTCCGGGCACAAGGTCTACGGTCCCACCGGCATCGGCATCCTCTACGGGAAGGCCGCCTTGCTCGACGCCATGCCCCCCTATCAAGGCGGCGGGGAAATGATCCTCTCGGTCACGTTTGAAAAAACGGTCTACAACAAGCCGCCCCAGAGATTCGAGGCCGGCACGCCCCATATTGCCGGCGCCATTGGCCTCGGCGCCGCCCTGGATTACGTGAGCGGCCTGGGAATCGCGGCCATCGGCGCTCATGAATGCGCGCTGCTCGATTACGCGACCGGGCAGCTCGGCGCGATTGCCGGCGTGCGCCTGATCGGCACGGCCGCGGAAAAGGCGGGCGTGCTCTCCTTCGTGATGGACCGGGTTCACGCCCACGATGTCGGGACGATCCTCGATTCGGAAGGAATTGCGATTCGCACGGGGCACCACTGCGCCCAGCCCGTCATGCAGCGCTTCGGCGTGCCGGCCACGGCGCGGGCTTCCTTTGCCCTGTACAACACCAGGGAAGAGGTGGACGCGCTCGTCCGCGGCATCGACAAGGTGCGGGGGATCTTCGCGCAATGAGCGATCTCGGCGATCTCTACCAGGAACTGATCCTCGAGCACAACAACGCGCCTCGCAACTTTCGCCCGATGGCCACCGGCGCTCAGGCCGAAGGGTTCAACCCGCTGTGCGGCGATCATTTCACGATCTATCTGGATATGGATGGCGACGTGATTCGCGACGTCAGTTTTCAGGGCTCCGGTTGCGCCATCTCCAAGGCTTCCGCGTCGATGATGACGCAGAGCGTGAAGGGGAAGACCAAGGCCCAGGCGGAAGAGCTGTTTTCCCAGTTCCACCGGCTGGTGACGGGACAAGCGGCGGGAAGCGGAGCCGAGAGCCAACTCGGCAAGCTGGTTGTTTTCGCCGGCGTCAGCGAGTTCCCGGTACGCGTCAAGTGCGCTTCGCTCGCCTGGCACACCTTGCGCGCCGCGCTCGAAGGCAAGCAATCCTCCATTTCCACGGAATAGCCACTATGGATATGAACCAGACCATCGCGCTCGGCCGCGACTGCGAAGTCATCGAGGTCCCGAGCGGCATCCGTCGAACGCTCGCCGCGGGCGCCTCGCTCAGAATCATGCAGTCGCTCGGCGGCAGCTACACGGTGACCGATGATCGCGGGCAGATGTTCCGGGTGGATGCCGCCGACGCGGACGCCCTGGGCCTTGCGCCCGCCGACGCGCCGGAAACGGCGGCCATCCTCAGCGAGCAGGTCGTGTGGGACCAGCTCCGGACGGTCTTCGACCCGGAAATTCCGGTGAACCTGGTCGATCTCGGCTTGATCTATTCCTGCGTGATTGCGCCGCTCGATTCGGGTGGCAAAAAAATCGACGTAAAGATGTCGATCACCGCGCCTGGCTGCGGCATGGGCAACGTTTTGAAATCGGACGTCGAAAGCAAGCTTGCCAAGCTGCCCGAAGTGAAGCAGGTGAACGTTGAGATCGTCTTCGACCCGCCGTGGAATCCCGGCATGATGTCGGAGGCCGCCAAACTGCAGCTCGGTCTCGACGCGGACTACAGCCCCAGCCCCGACCCCTCCTCTTTTTCCCCCGGAAGTCGATAACCGTCCACCGTCCCGGCCGGCAACCCCCCGGCAACCCCTGGCAACCCTTGTCAGGCCGGCTTCAGAAAAATCGTACCCAGGGGCGGCAGCGACAGCGACAGCGAATACGGCCGGCCGTGCGAAGCGACAGGAACGGCTTCGACCCCGAATCCGCTCTGCCAACCGCTGCCCCCGTACTCCTCGGCGTCGCTATTCAGAATCACCTTCCAATAGCCGCCTCGCGGAACCCCGACGCGATAGTCGGGCCGGGGAACGGGGGTGAAGTTGCACGCCACCAGAATCAGATCGTCCGCGGAACGGGACTTTCGCAGGAAGGTCAGCACGCTCGCATCCGCGTCGTTGCAATCCATCCATTCAAAGCCGCCGGGAACCGGATCGAGCTGGTGCAGCGCCGGCTCCTGCCGGTAAACGCGGTTGAGGTCGGCGACCCAGCGTTGTAAACCCTGATGAGGAGCGTATTGGAGCACGTGCCACTCGATGCTCTCGTTGTGCTGCCATTCCGCCCACTGGCCGAATTCGCTCCCCATGAAGAGCAGCTTCTTACCCGGCTGCGAGTATTGGTAGGCGAACAGGTTGCGGAGACCCGCGAACTTCTGCCAGTCGTCGCCGGGCATCTTGCCGATGAGCGATCCTTTGCCGTGGACCACCTCGTCGTGCGAAAGCGGAAGAAGGAAATTCTCGGTGAACGCATAGATCATGCGGAAGGTCAGCGTGCCGTGATGAAACTTGCGGTGGATCGGCTCGAGGGAAAAGTATTCGAGCGTGTCGTGCATCCAGCCCATGTCCCACTTCATGCCGAACCCGAGCCCGCCCACGTACGTGGGCCGGGAAACCATCGGCCAAGACGTCGATTCCTCGGCCATGGTTTGCACGTCGGGGAAAGCCTTGTACACACTTTCGTTGAGCTGCCGCAGGAAGGCGATCGCTTCCAGATTTTCCCGTCCCCCGTATGGATTCGGAATCCACTCGCCCTGCTTGCGCGAGTAATCCAGATACAGCATCGAAGCGACGGCGTCGACGCGCAGCCCGTCCGCATGATAGACGTCGAGCCAAAATAGGCCGCTGCTCAGCAGGAAACTGCGCACTTCGTTTCTGCCGTAGTTGAATATGCAACTGCCCCAATCCGGCTGATATCCCTTGCGCGGGTCGGCGTGCTCGTAGAGATGGGTGCCGTCGAAATAGACCAGGCTGTGTTCGTCGGAAGGGAAATGCGAGGGCACCCAATCGAAAATCACCCCGATGCCGTTCTGATGCAGCGTGTCGATCAGGAACATCAGTTCCTGCGGCGAGCCGTAGCGGCTGGTAGGGGCGAAGTAGCCGGTCGTTTGATAGCCCCAGGACCCGTAAAAGGGGTGCTCCATCACCGGCAAAAACTCGACATGCGTGAACCCCATCCGCTGGACGTATTCGGCCAGGCGAGGCGCCAGTTCGCGGTAGCTGAGCCGGCGATTATTTTCCTCCGGCACGCGCATCCAGGAACCGAGATGAACTTCGTAGATACTGATCGGGGCCTCCAGGGAATTGCGTTCGCCCCGCCGGGCCATCCATTCCGCGTCCTTCCATTCGTAATCGAGATCCCAGACGATCGAAGCGGTTTTCGGCGGGGTCTCGGCGCGGAAGGCGAAGGGATCGGCCTTGTCCACGCGGTAGCCGCCCAAGGAGGAGACGATATGGAATTTATAGCTCGCGCCGGGGCCTACGCCGGGAACGAATCCTTCCCAAATGCCCGAATCACGGCGCGGGCGAAGGGGATGAGCGGAGGTATCCCACCCGTTAAAATCCCCGATCACGGCCACCATCTCCGCGTTCGGAGCCCAGACGGAAAACATCACGCCCGTCCGCCCCTCGGCCGTGCACGAATGCGCGCCCAGCTTGCGGTAGAGCTGCGTGTGCGTGCCCTCGTTGAACAGGAAGATGTCGTCGTCGGAAAGAAGCGACGTTGCATGGCCGACCGCGCCGGCCACGCCCGGATTTGCTTGTGAATTCATTTCCACCAATACCTACCCTTCTGTCGGCATACAGATCGAGTTATGGCCGGCCGTTCGAGGGAAACCAGATCGAGATCGCTACTACCAGCCAAGCACCTTACCCTGGCTCGCGTCAACCGACTTTCCAAGGAAATTTCCGCGGATCATTAAAACCCGCCCTCGGCCAGCTCGCAGATTCCCTCGAGCGGAATCGCCACCCACCCCAAACGGTGGTTCAACTCATATTTGAGTTCGTAGACGGCCTTGTCGAGCAGCCAGAGCTTCAGGAAAAATTCCAATTCCGCGGCCGCGCCGGGCAGGAACGCCGCCGCCGCGGCCGCTTCCAGGTAGCCGCGAAGGAATTCGACCGACGCCCACCGCCGCCAGAGGTCGGCGAAACCCGCCAGGGCCGCCAGGCGCGAGGCCGCTCCGGCGCCCTCGCCGATGCGGTTGAACAAAGCGGCATAGGCCGCGTAGTGGAACGAACGCAGCATTCCGGCAACGTCCCGCAACGGCGAATGCTTCGCCCGGCGCTCGGCTAGCGAGCGCGCCGGCTCGCCTTCGAAATCAAGGAAGACGAAATCGTCGCCGGTATCGAGAATCTGGCCCAGATGGAGATCGCC
>Ga0307373_10003150_pt1 | contig 29010 bp, 30 predicted proteins | sample OX2MG_FD_202534 | JGI IMG/M metagenome (GOLD analysis project Ga0307373, IMG submission 202534) | Soil microbial communities from Risofladan, Vaasa, Finland - OX-2 | ecosystem: Environmental > Terrestrial > Soil > Coastal area > Acid sulfate soil | place: Finland: Risofladan, Vaasa | collected... | reverse complement strand
CGCGCTGAATTAGCGTGCGTATAAACGCGTTGGCGCTCGCCAAGATCGCGGTAATCAGCGCATTGCTAATCGGCTGGTCAATAAACTGCAGCATCGACAGCTCCACCGATTCCTCAATCACATCCATTGTTCGGCGTACGCTGATAAAGTTGTCGGGTGTCGTCACGTTCGGAAAACCGGCCGTCCGGTTGCCCCACAGTCTGAGCCCGGTGCCGAACGCGTTGAAGACCGTCACGATTCCCGCCGCGTTCAGGTTGTTAACATCCGATGACGCATCGAGGATCGATGCATAAAGCGTTACATCTGGACCAAGAATCCCGTTCGCCAGGGTATTCGACGGCGACCACCAATAGCCTTTAGACAGGTCTTTTGCGGCCATCGCCCCCGCTACCCACTGAGAATAGGGCGCTATCGAGTTGTGATTTGCGGCCAGCCGGACCGGTGTCGTTCCGTTCAAAGTCACTCCGGTCGGCACCAGTCCAATATCGTAAAACGCCTCCTGCGGATAACACAAAATCGCCCGGGTCGAACTTGTGTCGAATGCGTTTCCCGCGACGCCCCGATTCGCGATCGCCGCCGAAACCGCGGTTCCCGACGGCGCGTCGAGCAGTGCCATAGCCCGTATACTGGTCGCCGTCGCCAGCATTGCCGTCGCGACGTCTCCATTCTGTGAGTACCCTGGCGCGACCAACAACTTCGCGAAAAAACCCATCGTGCCGTACGTCGTCAGCAGGGCCTGTATACCCGTATAGCCACCTGAGCCCACCGTCCCGATGATGTCCGAGTCCTGCACCTTGCTCGGGTCTGCATAGCTGAATGACGCGATTACCGTTGCCCCCGCCGCGATCGCTCCGCCCGCCACCAACGTCACTACGCCGTTGACCAGGTCGGCGGTGTACGCGGTGCTGGCGCTATATAACGTTCCGGAGTAGTAACTGTAGCTGGCGAGGACGGCCTGTGTTGCCGTTATCGCTCCGCTCGAAAGCCGAGTAATAAGTCCCGTGCGCGCGTCAGCCAAATAGTCAGTTCCCTGGACGTATGTTGTTCCCGCCGGATTACTAGTCACTATCAGCGATGAAGCTTGCACATTTCCGTGCGCAAGCTCGATCGTCGCCGGCGTTCCTCCAAAGATATGGGGTTCAGCACTTACTGCGGTCGTGTTCGTCGGTAGCACCGAAAGATTGGAGATGCCCATGTGGCTCAGGTTTATGGCGCCGGCCGCGCTGAACGTTTGCGACGTGACGATATCGCTGAAGTGGATCGTCGGGTCGAACACGTTGACCACGATCACCTGGCCAGCTCCCTGTGCTAGGATAGCGTTAAGTGCGTATGGAATCGTGTAGCCCTGCACCGCCGGACCGTAGACTGCTCCCTCCTGCGCGGAACTCACCAGCGTTGGCGAGTTCACGGACGGTGGGGCGTTCGACGACCACAGCGGCGCGCTGCCAATCAGACCGACTACTGACGACTTGACCACGGTTATCGGCGCCGGACCGCTCGTGACCTCGATTACTTCGACTCCATGCAAAAACGATGCGGGCATTTAGTTTACCTCTGATTCGCACCGCGGAACGGTGGTCTGTTGCGCGTGACGGTGCATATAGATGTTGACCACCAGTCCTAGCGGTGACCCTATTCGTCCACTTGAGTGTTAAACCGTTTCTTATGAGCGTATTCCCGCGAAGCCCCCGTGTATGGTTTGGTGTGCAGTGTGCCGTCAGCGTCGACGGACCTGCGTCGCGCCCTCGTCCGAGTAATCAGTTGCGCGGTGCCAACGGAGCACTTCCGCCACCGGTCCCTGCTGTAACGACCTCGGCGTAGCTGTACGCGACGTTAATCGTTGCTCCCTGAGGAAGTGTTCCGCTGGTAACCCGAGCGAGTATTCCGTTGACTGAGTCGAGCGTGTAGTCGGTGCCCAACGCGTACAACACGCCGCTTGTGATATTGCTCAATGCAACGGCCGTGACATTCCCGTTGGGCAGTTGGATCGCCCCCGACGAATTGAACGTATAAGCCGCCGTGCCAACGCTCACGCTCGTCACGCCGCCCTGTTCCTGGGTGGTCGCCAGCACCAGGGTCGGATAATTATCCGTGGATGACGCTTCAACCGCCGCCGTCTTTAGTGCGAAGACGATCGCGTATATCCACACGCCGCCTTGCTTATCCCGTTCGACGAAGCGTTCGCGCACCGGATAGCACTTGGCGCATCCCGGAACGCGGTACCCAGTCAGGGCTGCGCGCACGCCCTCGATCATGGTGTAAGCTCCCGGGCTCGGACCGTCCGGTGCGCCGCCATAGTTCCAGCCCAGGTCGCGCATCATCAGCGTGATCTCGAATCTCAGGGTGCGCTCCTGCACCACCGCCGCAGTATCGATCAGCCGGCCGTAATCCGCTCCGTCGTACCGGACGAGCGCAGCTCCGACGCGATGCATCATTCGGTATGACTCCGGCCTGTCGGGGAAATGCGCCACTTCGATCCCGGTGACCCGCGCGATCAACTGGGCGACGATGGCAGACTCGATCGTCCAGATATCCAGTGGTGTCGGCGGCGAGTAGCTCTGCCCGGCCCACGGACTGTCCAAAATTACGGCGCCCATCGATACCTCTTACTCGCGCCCGGCCGGCGGGCCATTGCGGCGGGAAGCACGGCTTTCGTCGGGCACCACTTCTTCAAAGTGCACCACGTACGTTCGCCCTACCGTAAATTGTTCGGCCGCTAGGCCGTTCAGCTCGATCACGCCTGCCGGTGGTTCGACAAAGTATTCGCGCGCTTGCGGTGTTCCATCGACTACCGGCACCAGCCGCGCGGAATGCTCCAGGTAACCAGGATGCCATTTATTGCGCCTTTCGGCTCGCACGCAGATGAATTTCACTCGCATTACTATTCCCTTTGTGCCGACCAGGAGTCCGCGGCGTCCATAATTGTCAGAAGCCTTTCAGCGTGCCGCGATTGAAAATCCGCGCCGGCAGCACGCCACTCGAATCACCTCCCGCTTGTGTCAGCACCGCTCCCTGCGCTATCGGCGGTTCCAGGTTGTCCGCGGCGAGGCCCAATGTCACCTCGCCGCGCGCCACCCGCACCAGCAGCTCGACCGCGTCCTCGTACCGCTTGCGCGCGTCCGCCAGGTCGTGCAGCGGACGCAGCGCCTGTAGCCGATACATCGCGATATCGCAGGCCAGCCGGTTCAGCACCGCCGGTGGGTCGTTCAGTGGCAGTGAGAAGCGGCTTTCGAGATAGCCGTCGAGTTCTGCCGACGCATCATCGAGCGCCTCCTGCAGCACCGTGTCGTTGACCGTCGTTTGCGTCGGATCCTCATTAGTCAGTTGCACAAGGTCCCGATTCGGGTACCGCGCCGCCATGTCGCTTGGTAATGCGTATGCCATCGTATTCCGTGCCGTTCGTGGCTTGTTTGTTCCGCCCTGTTGGCTCGGCCTGCGCGCTGATAGCGCTGCTGTGCGGCTGACAGGAGCCGGCACGCGCTGGCGCCCGGCGCTGTTCTCCTACGACAGGTATTCGCTCACGATCAGTGTCGCGGTATTTTTCCAGATGTTCCCGGTCGGCACGCTCGCGCTCGCTCCCGCGCCCGCCATGAAATCCGAATGCAGCAATTGCGCCGCCACTTCTTCCAGCGCCGGCGGAACGACCAGGTATACATCGCGCGGACTGGTCAGGGCGCCAAAGGGTAATCCCGCGTCAGTCTTGATCGACCGCATCGCCGCCCGCGCGGCCCCGTAATTCGTCGGTACACTCAGGTCCGTATTGCTCGCGTATGCGAGCTGCCACAGGCCAACTCCGGTGTTCGCGCGCCCGTCCACGCCGAAGCGGAATTCGCGCCGCGTGAACACCGCCTCGTCGGTCAGCGTATTCATGCGGGTGATTGCGTATTCGCGCCTGAGCTGAAAGATAAACGGCCGCACCGCGCGCGAAGCATCCATCAAATACCAGTACGACCCGCTGCCGCTCGAGTTGATATTCGAGGCCAGGGAATCGCGAACATCGTTGGCCGCGCCCAGCGGTCCCACCGGATGCGTGGCCGAAAAGAACGGCTGTCCGTCGAATGCGAGCACGCTGCCCGGCGTTGTCACCGCGTTCTTGATCATCGTGAATAGCAGCGAGTCCGGATGCACCTTGGTGTCCCAGCCGAGCTGCTCGATGACCGGTTCGTAAACGCCGTATGTATCATCCTCAATATCGTTGCGGCTGATACTCACCGTGTCTTCGAAATCCTTGTTCACAATTGTGTAGCTGTGCGCTTCCAGAGCCTGGATTACTCGTTCGCCCAGCCACTCGCGGAATTTCGTCGTCCGCCCCAGCCACGGATAGGTCGTCTGCCGTGACGTCGAGCGCACTACCGTCGAAAGCTTTTCGTAGTACGACGGGGGTTTCTCGAAGCCGCGCTGGAAGATTACGTCGAACCCGGTGAAAAGTGCCGTCAGGTTTGCTGCGGTGATTTCCATGGTGCCTGCTTTAATGGCCTGCCGCTGTGCGCGGTCGCCCGGTGAAGGTTGATTTGCCTCGAAAAGCCGGCGCGTCGTTGACTTCGGTGTCCGCGCACTGGCCGGATGACTCGTTTGGCTTCGCCTATGCCGCCGGGGCCGTCTGATGCCAGAAGTCGATCCACACCTGTCCGCTCGGATCGAGGTTGACGATGCGCCCGGCCACGCTGCGCGTCGGCGCGCCCCAGTTAAAATCAACGAATACCGTCCCCGCAACGGCAACCGCGCCGCCGTTCACCAGCATTATCAGTCCCGCCTGGTAGTCGGTCACATAGTCAGTCCCTTCCGTATAGACTGTGCCGCCGCCTGACGTGCTATGCACTCGCACCTTCGAGATGTTCTCGTGGCCCACATTCACAATTTGCGGTGAGCCCGACGCCGGAAACGCCGTCGATTGTGCGATCACCGCCGTCGTGCCGCCGCCGTCGCTTAGCGAAACCGAGTTGTCGTCCACCGCGAACGATGGCTGTCCGACCTGCGCCGCACCGATCGTTGCGTCGTTCACCGCATACATGAACACGCCCCGTCGGCATACGACCGATATCGCCCCCGCCGCTCCTGGATTATTCACCGCGTCCTGCCCCGGTGCGCCGCCGTACATCATCTCCGCCCGGCCGATCACCTTGAGGCCGGCGTTGCTCGACGCCGGCACCGCGTTGCCGTTCGCGTTCAGCGCCACGATACTGCCCAGATAGACAGTCGTGTTAGCCTCAACCGGATACACCTGCATGCGACCGCCGTCCGCCAGCTCCGGCGTGTTTCGGGAATTCGTTAATGCCGCCATCTTGTCACCGTATTCTGTCCGCTGCGCTCGCGTGCGCCGCTTTCAGCTGCGCGCACCGGTTGAAATAGCTATTCGACACCGCCGCCGCTCAGCCTCTTCGCTCCTCGAGGTATTGCTCGCCGTGGGCCCCTCGGCTTGCCGCGTACTCCTCCGCCCTTATCCCGAGCCTCACGCAGACCGCCGCCTCGGCGCGCGTCAGTACGACCCTCGCGTGCGGCATTCGGTTCGCCTCGCTTTCATCGCTGCGCCTTTCGCCGCTCCCGGGACCCGAAAAACCCGCAATCAGTGCCGGTTGCCGTTTGATGAAATCGTCGAATGCCTCCGCGTCCGACTGACAGTACGCGATCGCCCATTGGCGTTGCGCCGGCGCTATCTTCCCGGCCTTCATCGCGCTCTCCACGCGATGCTCTGCGCGCTCGCGTGCGTGCTTCGCGCGTATGTTGTTCAACTCCGACAGCGCGCGCTCGAATTCCGCCATCGGTACGTAATGCGCCGGGTCGGCTGTGTGCGTCCCGCTACGCCCCGTCTTCGATGCCGCAGGATCCTTCGACGCCTCGGCTAATAGCCGTGTGATCTCCGCTATGATGTCGTCGCTGCTCGCGCCCTTGCCAAGACCGAGTAGCATGCCCAACGCCGCACTGAGGTTCTCATTTGGCCTCGTGCTCACGTCCGCGTCTTCTGATGGTCCGTCTGCAATCTCCCGTTGTTCGCGGGCGACCCGTGCTGCAATCGCCGTCAGGTATAAATTCGGGTTGTTAGTGAGTGCCGCGCGCAGCACGCGAATCACGTTTCCATCCTTCGCGTATTCGAACACCGGCGAAATATACCGATACTGATGACTTGCGACCGCTTCGGCGCCCGGCCGCGTCCATTCCACGCGCCCCCATAAGGCGCCGCAACGCGCCGCGAACTCTCGAATCCAGCCTGCCGCTGGCGCCGGACGGCCCTCGGGGGCGGCGAAATCTGTCGCGTGGTCGTAATCGATTGGCAGCCCCGCCTCCATCTTCAATGCGGCCGTCGCCGCGATAACCGCCGCGGGATCGTCGAGGCGATACGGTCCTCTGCCATCCCGACCTTCAAACTCTCCCGCCGGAATCAGCTCGATCCATTCGGGTGCCGGCGTCGCGCCGTCCAACATTGTTCCAATCACGCCGCATTCGTGGCCCGTTGCGTCGGTTGTATGCATTCCGATTGTGCCATTCATCGTGCTGAAGTGTGACATCGGTTTACCTTCTCTGTAAGGGTGAAAGGTTTCACCTGTAGTCAGTCGGTGCCGTCTGATCTGAACTGGGGATATAGACGTCTCGCCCATCGATGCTCGCTCGCTTAAGCCTCATCCGCCGCGCGCCTGCCGTTGACTTCGGCCGGCGTGAGCACGGCTTCGCCCGCGCCCGCTTCCGGCAGACCGAGGCGATCGAGTATCATCCTCTGTCCGACGCGCAGTCCGCGGTCCGCCAGTTCCGCGATCATGTCCGCGAATGCCTTGTCGTCCCGGTCGCTCGGCAGCGCGAGCTGTACGTTCGGATAGTGCCGCTGCGGACCCGTGTTCAAATCCACTATCGGCTTGACCAGGTCGCGTCTGATCGTCTCGGCAAGACGTCGCGCGTCGGCGCCCAGGATATCGCGCCGCACCGCGTCATGGACTTGCGCTGCCGCTCGAGATCCTCCGCCGCGCGGTATATCAGTGGTCAGTGTCTGCCCGAGCACGGCCTTGCTCACCTGCGCATCGAGGTATTCGCAAAATCGCTGGTAGAGCTCGGCGCTTCCGTTCTGGCGCGCCTCCGTGAACTCTATTAGCATCGAATCCGGAATAATCGCCGCTGCATCGGTGCCGATATTGGCTACCGCACTGAGTAGCGCCTGCCGGTCGGCGTCAGTCGCGCCCGCGCTGTACTTGCCCAGTCGTAGCGGCTGCCCGAATACTTCCGCGAACGTTACCCAGTCTTTCAATATGTAGTTCTTGAATAGGTATGACCAGCCGGACGCGCGCGCGAGGCCGCCACGGATTGGTAGGCCGGACTTGGCTTTCGCGAAGTGAACTATAAATTTGAACGGCGCCAGGGGAGCCGTCATCGGTTGCAAGCCGTTCCACGGCCCGGCGCTCCGGGCAGTGCGCCCGCCTGCTAGATGCGGTTGCATGTGCGCTTGTCCATCTTCCGCTGCGAACGGAATCGTTTGGCCTTCGTCGGTGAGTGTGCGCACCAGTACCTGCTCGCCACTCACCCAGTCGAACATAAACCAGCGCGGATCTCGCCAGATAAGCCGTGCCGGTACCCATTCGTGTCCCGAGGTATCCCATACAATCTCAGTCGCCGAAAATCCTTTGCCGAGCGCATCGAGTACGTCGAATAATGCACCACCCAGGTCCAGTGGTCCGCCAAATAGCGCCTCGCTTACCATGTCTGCGATCCGGATATCTTCGCGCGCGCTTGAAGCCGGCTGTATGTTTATCGGGAGCTGCGCCACTGCTTGCTTGCGCGTCTCCATTACCGCCAGGTAATGCAGGTCTTTCTCCTCCATTTCCTCGGCAAGTTCGAGATAGAGAAATGGATCGCCGAATTCCGCCTGCCGCAGTACCGCTGCGAGCTTCTCCGGCGTCAATCCCGCTGATGGATGCATTATCGAGTAGATATTTCGGATTCCCGTCATTGTCGGAGCCGCCTGCTCCGTATGCAACAGCGATGTATCCACCACTCGGCCGTACGCGTCGTATATGGTCATGCGGGTCTCCGCGTTACTTATTCGGTCGGTCCCGTTCGCGATGGTTCGGTTACGCTTCACTCACCATGCGCCGCCGGCCATGCTGAATCTCGCCCCCGCGCGGATCGGCCGGGTCACGTCTTCCTGTGCCGCGCTATGCATGGAGTATGGCGTCTCCGCCGCTTGTCCGAATCGTCGCCGGGACGCCGCCGTGTATTCGATGCGCGGAACTTCGGCTGTACTTGCGAAATACGCCATCGCCGCCGCTATCGCCGTGTCGCCATGGCGCTGGCCGCCCGCGGTCCCGGCGGTCCGCCGTTCCGGCACGTGCGCGAAGCCTCGTTCCATCACCAATGCGCGATGGTCGGCCAAAATATCCGCGTCGCGCGGTAGTTCGATCCGCGCGTCCTCGAACGCCGCCTTGTAGCGCGGCATGTTCTCCCGATACCATTCCGCCGTCAGCATCACCTGCCGGATCCGCGCGCCGTAACGCTGCATCGCCGTCTCGGCCAGGTACTGCCCATTGCCGCGCGCGTCCATCGCACCCGCGATCATCCGCGGCAGCCGATCGACTATGAAAAAGAGTATTTGTTCCTGCTGCCGAAATGGTATGTTGCGCAGCTCGACCACGAAGGGTGTGCGCCGAATCGTATTTCGCGTCATTTGCAGCGGCCAGATCACGGTGAGGTCGCCCGATCTGCCGAAATCCTCACCAAAGCAGCTGGCCGCGTTGCAATCGAGTGTCGCCAGCGCCGGCGCGATCGCCGCGTCGCAAAAATCCTGCGCCGCCTTTACGCGCTCGGCCTCCGGTCGGCTGGCGAAGCCCTCCGGCTGCTCCCAGCGGATCACCGGCGCTCCATCGCGCATTCGTCCTTCGATCAGGCTTGACGACAAAAATGCTCCGCCTTCCGCGCGCGGTATACAGAGTAGTTCCTCGGTTCCGTTCTCGCCGTACTGCTCGAATAGTTGCGCCCGCCATTCGCGTTCTCCCGCGCTCGACCACCGGGCTCCGGTCTTCTGGCATATGCGATGGTATAGTCCGTCGGCGATCGCGTCATCGATCGTAATGCGGTGCAGTGAGAAGGGCCGGCGTCCCGCCCGCACATCGTTGACTAGCTCGTTGAATGCGTTCTCGGCTCCGTTATGCGTTGAGATTATTCGCACCGCGCCGCCCCACATCGTAAACGCGAGTGCGGCTTTGAGCAGGGCGGAGAGATCGTCGTGAAAGGCCGCTTCATCGATTACCGCACGGCCCTGTTTGCCGCGCAGGTTCGACGGCCGCGACGACAACGCCACGATCTTGTGCCCCGAGCTGAAGCGGACCCGGTACGCTAGAATATCGCGCCGCTCGTCGTCCACCGCGATCTCCTCGATCGCGCGCGCCGCTTTGTCGAATTGCCGCGCCCACGCCGCCGCCGTTTCGACGAACTCCAGCGCCATGTCCCGGTTGTAGCCGAGATACCAGGTGTCCATCCCCTTGCGCGCCGCCGCGCACAGCGCGCTGTCGGCAGCCTCGGCCCACGTCAAGCCCACCCGTCGCGACTTTTCCGCGATCTTTACTGGCGCTTCATCCGCGATCCAGCGCACCTGGTAAGGCAGTAGTATTTCCGAACCCTTCGCCTGGTCAGTGTCTTGTTCGGCATTACTCACTGTAGCTTTTGTCCGACTAGCCATTGCGAGATCCTCCTTTCACGCCGTGCTACCGGGTAATCTCAAGCAGCGCCGCGCGAATCTGCTTCTGCGCGTCCTCCGACAGGCCCTTGCCGCCGGCCGCCTCTACCGCCGTGCGCACTTGGGCGATCACCTTCCGCTCCGCCTTGCCGACGCGCTCGCTCAGCCGCGCGCGCGATTCCTCGGTCCAGCGCTCCTGCATCACCGCCGCTCGCATCATCTGCGCGACGCTGTTCGCAATCGCTGCGAGATTGCTTGGCTTGAGCTCCGCGTCGTTGAGCTCGACCAGCACTGCGAACAGTCGCTGCTGCACCAGTTTTAGCGTCGCCGCCGTGATTCGATCGTCGTCGCCGCCCGCCTCGTCCACCACCGCGCGCGCCTGCGCCGTGGCCATCCGCACCTGTTCCAGCCGCCGCTCCATCAGGTTGCCGTATCGGCCCACCGTACTGCGGGCGAGCTTGAAACCGTTCTCTCCCAACCACTTCACGAGTCCTCGATAGTCGCTGAAGTGCCCCTCGATCAGCCGCCGATCGAGTTCCGCGCGCAGCTTCGGATCGAGCGCAAGGACTTTCATTCTCGCTCCCATGGCGGATGGCGGGCGCGCCCCCTCACCAGTACTTTCGCGGACGCGCCACGCCCCGTGGTGCGTCGATCGTGTATTCGACGACGTCGACCCCGCGCGCCGTTAGCTTCGCGCACCAGGTCTCCGTGTCCTCGTTCTCGATTTCCAGCAGCCCGAGATTGCGCAGATAGTCCAGTTCTCGCCGCGCCCCGGTGATTGACAGTGGCAGCCGCACATCCTGCAGCACGCGCCACACTATATTCTCCGACACCGCGATCGGCCGTCCGGCGTCCAGCACCCGCAGTATTCGCCATCGGGCCTCTTCGCGCTGTTTCTGTTCCAGGTCCATTCCGCTGCCGCTCATAGCGCCGTCTCTTCTGCCGGGAGCCCCCGGCCGCCGCGATGGTACAGTCGCTCCCGCAATTCCGCGATCTCCGCCCGCACCTCCGCCCGCATCGCATCGAGTTTCGCCTCCAGCGTATTACTGAAGCGAATCCAGTCTTCCCGCCGTACGTAATCCACCGGCAGCTGCGCCTTTAATTGCAGCAGTTCACGTTCCAGTTCATGCGAAAACTCAGTATTCTCGTGCTTCATCGCGTCCAGGCGCATACTCAGTTCCGCTTCGTAGCGCGTCAGCAGCCAGCGGATTGCGCCCAGGTTGAGCCCCACCAGCGTGACGAACGACATGGCGAAGGTCGCGATCGCTTCCGCACTCATCGGCTTGTCCGGCGCCCCCGCGCAGCCCCCGGGCGTCCGCGTCTCGGCGCTCTTGCCGCGCGGGGCTGCATCATTGTCGTCGATCCGCGCTCGAAGGTTGCTCTGCTAGTCAAGGTTGTCCCGCGTGTAACGTTGTGCCGTTTATTCTGTGGCGCCATGCCTGATAGTTAGTGGGTAATGCGTATATTCAGTGGCGTCGCCTGCGACCAGCTCATGCGCCACGCTTCGCCCTTACCCGCCGGGTTGCATCTGACGATCGCGCTCGCCCATGCCCTGGTCATTCCCGCGCTCGGGTTCCGGTTCCATCGTGGCCTTGAGTTTGACCGCCGCCGACATCGACAGCAGTACCGTCGCCAGGCCCGCACCGTAGGCCGCCGCGTCTGACGCGCTGAAATGGCCAAGGTTGAACACCGCCGCGGCCCAGAAGACGATATACGCTGCCGCTCCGATCACGGCGATTAGGCGCGCTGCGTCGTACGTCAGGTTGTCCTTGCCGGTCAGGCTGTCCTGTAGCCACTTCATGTGGCGGCATCCTGCCTCGCGCTGGTTTCACGAATGGTCATTCGCCGAACGTGAAGCCGGCAATCGCCCGCGCTGCGTTGATTACGCGAGTAGTCAATCGCCCCGGAGTTGCCTTCGGGCCCGCCGTACCGATGGTCACCTGCGAAGTGGTATTGGCTCCGCTTCTGGCGGATGCCGCGTTCGCCGCCGGCTGCGATGTCTCCACCGACGCCGTCGGAACCGTCGGAGCGGACCCGCCCGGGACGGGCGCTTGCGGCGCGTTCCCCGCCGGTGACGCACAGCCCGCAATCACTGCGTCGCGATCGTCGACTGCCCCTTTCAGGATCTCCACCGTCGCCGCGTACGCCCGCATCGTGTCGGCTGCCGCCGACTGCGCCGTGAGCGCCGCGATCGGCAGCGCCGGATGGATCAGCGCCGGCGGTTCGCAATAGACCGGCGCGTAGATCGGCATTTGCACCGCTACCGGCTCCGCCGGCGGCACAGAGGGCGGGGCAGACGCGCAGGCCGCCAGCAGGCCCAGGATCGGCGGGAGGAGGCGCCTTACCATCGGCCCAGCTCCGGTCCCTGCGCGTTGCCCCATCGAATTGCGGCGTCGCATCCAGCCGGCACCGCTGCGTGATCAAGCTGAGTCGCATGCGTCAGATCGCCTTGCATCGCCTGCGCGCCGCGCGCCGCGAACTCGGCCGTCCGGTTCTTGGCCGCCGCATTCGCCGCCGCCATCTGGCTCTGCAAAGCCGTGATCGCCGCGTTCTGCCGTGCCACCGCCGCGCGCATCGCACTGTTGTCCGCCTCGAGCGCCCCGGTCTCCTGCGTCAGCGTTACGATTTGCGCGCGCGCCGCGTCGCGCTGATGTACCAATACGCCGCGATAGATCAGCCCCCCGGCGATCAACGCCACGATCACGATTGGCTTCCAGTAGCTGAGGATCGCGAGCGCCGGCATCGTCCTTAGCTCCGCGCTGCCGCCGCTGCGACCGGATGCGCCGCGGTCAGCGCGGCATGACTCTCGACCGCCGCCGCGACCGTCGCCGCGCCGTGATCGTCAACCGCCGCCGCATGCTTCTCGATCGCGCCCGCCAGCTTCTCGACTGCCGCCGCATGCTTCTCGATCGCCGAAGCGTGCGCGTTCGTCGTACTGGCGCTGGCACTCGCCGGTGCCGCTTTCGCCGCGCTTACCGTGGCCTCGAGCGCCGTGACTCGCGACTCGATCGTCTGCACGAGGCTGCGCACGTCGTTGGCCAGCGTGCGTCCCCACAATGCTCCCGCAACCAGCCCGCCAATTCCCACTACTGCGTATCCAGCTACATTCGCGTCGATCATCTTGATGTCCTCCCATTCGTTGTCGGCGCTGCCGCCGCACTATTCGCGCGCGCGACCGTCAAACTTCGCGCGTCCGTTATCATTCGCTTTCTGCGCTCGCCCGCTATGCCCATTTCACTCGTACGCGCGATTGAGCCAGCCCGCCAAAAATTCACGATCCCCGTCGGCGCGCGCCCCGCGTTCCAGTGCCGCCAACGTCCGGTAGTAGCCCGCCGCCTCGGCTCGCAACGCCGCCAACAGCGCGACCTGGTTGGCCGCCGCCGCCGCCGCCCGCGTCGCCGTGCCGATCTCGCCGTCTTCGGTCACCGGGCTGCCGCACGCGCGCAGCGCCCTCTGCAGGCAGCGCGTGGCGGGCTCCGGCCCGATATTCACCGCGAGATTGAAAAGTTTCGCGCCCGCCACGCCCGGCAAGTCCGAATACCGATAACGCTGCCACCAGTCGCGATAGTAAATCGCCGCCGCCTGCGCCCGCGTCAGATGCTCAATATCCACGTCGGGGTATTGACGCTGCGAGATGCCGAAGCGCGTCGCGCCGCCCGGATCTTCCGGATTCCGCACAAAGCCGCCTTCGTCGCGCAGCAACTGTTCCAGAGCGCGCGTGAACGCAGGTGGGTATTGCTGCGATGATTCTGAGTTTGCGATCGTCACAGCAGGCAAGTTACGCGCGGCGCCCATCCGGCATAAGGGTGAAATCTTTCACGCAGTAGTAAATCTGATTAGTCAGTAGCCGGGTGTTTGCGGAAATTAACTTGGAGTTGATCCTGCCGATTATGAGGATAGGCTCTCCGCGCCGCGATCTTCGCCGCAACTTCGCCGCCGCGCCGGTCGCTGGCGCGATCGGTTGTGCAGGTTCGATCCGGATTCGCTCGCGCGGTGAAATATTCGTGCGGAATTGTGTAGATACGGTAGGAGAGGGCGTGTGAGTATCGCACGGGTAATCGATTCACGCCGGCGAAATCGATCCGCCGGCGCGTTCCGCTCACGGCACGCGATTGTTCGCGCGCGCCTCCGCCAGCACCTGGAAGACCCGCCGCCGCGTGCAGCCGAGCGCCCGCGCGATCGCGTCGACGCTCATTCCGTCGGCCCGCATCTGCGCGATCCGCACCCGCCGTGGCGTCGGATTCGGCACCTCCAGCCGGTCGCCGCCATAAATTTGCGCCAGCGCGATCGCCGCCTCATGGCCAACCGCGCCGCTCAAGGCGTCGCCGGCGTCCGGTGTCTGCGGCACGTAAAGCCGCGTCCCGCCAAACGCCGCCACCAGCCGCGCCGCCGCCGGCGTGCCCATCACCGCGATTAGCTCTTCCAGCAATGCGCCGCGCGCCCCGGCCTCGAACTCGGCCGTGAAGCGCTCGCCCGTCCGGTCGCCCGTCGCATCGGCCCCGACCGTTGCGACCGACGCGCGCGCGGCCGACGGCGCACTCGCGCCCGGCTCCGCGGTAGCTGTAGTCGATTGCCCACGCCGCAACGACCGGCTCGCCGAATTTATCGCCAGGTTGCCATAGCTCGCGACGCCCATCGCGATGCTCACCGCGCCCGTTGCATCCGGATCGACGGCCGCGCGCGCATGAAACTTGCGCGCCGGATCGTAGCCCGGTCCACAGATTGGCGGTGCGTCGGAAACTCCGGTTGTAATGCGATTTGGCCGGTCCATCATGCCGCCTCCGGAGGGTTGACCGCCGCGCCCGCACGCCGGCTGACTTCGCCCGCCAGGCGTTCGAGTAGCCGTGCAAAGCCGCGATCGTTGAGCCGCCGCCGTTCAATCACCCGCCAGGCATGAATCACGCTGGAATGGTCCCGCGCGAAGGCCATCCCGATCCGCGGGAACGACGGCCGCCGCCGCTCCGCTCCGCGCACCGCGCCGCGCGCCCCGGCCAGTTCACGGCTCAGGTACATCGCGACGTGCCGCGCGCACGTGATCCGTTGATGGCGGCTCGGCGAGACCAACTCGGCCGCGCTCACGTGAAAGGTCCGGGCAACCGTCTCCTGGACCTGCCTGATCGAGATTCCGCGATTCGCCGGTGAAATCATGAGTGCCCCCTGCTCACGCTCTCAAATTTTTTCGATTTCTGAACGATCCGCCGCCTCTCGCGCCCCGTCCCTCACCGAGCCTCCCTGGCTCGCCTCCACCCCTTCATCGCGATTTCCCCCATCGCCCGCATCGCGCTCATCCGCTTTGACCGCTACACTGGTTTGGCCGATAATTTTGTACCTTGGTTGAGGTCCGACCTGCCGTAAAAAGACCATCGGCAATGGAATCGCGCCGGGTTGTCGTGTCGTGTCTAAATCAGACATCGTTAGCAATGAAAACATGTGTCTTGATTGGATAAAATAAATGATGTGAGGACTAAATTGTATAAACAGCCTTAAACATGTCAACATATATCCCACAGTAGGAGAATAGTGTCAACTATCGTAGTAGATGAGGCATTCCAGCGTCGCTTGCGTCTGATTATGCAACAATTTGGGTCAGTCGCTGACCTCGCACGCGCCGTCGGAGTGTCCGATAATGCGATCTACAAGTGGGTCTCCGGCCGCGGCCAGCCCGGCATGATGAGCCTGGTTAATCTGGCCAAAGCCTCCGGCGTTTCGGTCGAATGGCTCGCGACCGGCCGCGGCGTCGCCGCCGATACCCATCCGCATGCGCAGGCCGCCGCCGCGCCCGAGTTCCTCGCGATGCCTCGTCATACGCTTAAAAGTGACGGCGGACGCATCGCGCTGCAGAGCGATCAGATTGTCGACCACCTGGGCTTCAAGCCCGAATGGCTCGAGCGCGCGCTCGCGCTCGAGGCGCGCAATCTTGCGCTGATCGAGGCGGTCGGCGACTTCATGTCGCCAACTATCGACGAAGGCGATCTCGTGCTGGTCGACCTGCGCGAGCCCCGCTTCCATCACGACGGAATCTACGCCCTGCGCTCGGCCGGCGATCTCGCGATCAAACGCATCCAGCGCCGGCCCGACGGTAACCTGCTGATGCGCGGCGACAATCCTGCCTACGAAGTCGTCACCATCGCGCCCGACCAGATCAATCTTCTCGGGAGGGTGCTCTGGGTTGGCGGCCGCCTCTGATCGATCGCGCCGCGCCGCCGATGATGCAACAATTTGTTACTTAATCCTATAAATTGATGTGTTACGGGCGCAGGCCAATCCGCCGCCGCGCGAACCAATCTCGCCCCGCGCATGCACCTCTCGCGATGCGCCCGCGGCGCCACGCACCGTGGCGAACCGGCGCGTATTGGGCGGTCGCATCGTGACGCTCGTGCCGATCGGAAGACCGGATCGGGTGCGCGCTGCCTTACGCACGTCGCTCCTGATGGCGCCTCGGACTGCCGCAACGAAGGCTCTGCCGCGACCGCGGTTCGTCGGCACGATCCACCGCCGCGCCGCGCAGTTTGGGCGAAGAACGAATTGTACCAATGATGCTAACTATCGGTTAGCAAGACACAGGCTGTTAGTTGACACTAAACATGGCACGGAGTAGCGTGGTTGAGCTTAGGCTCTACTTGTGAAGTAACTTCGGACGCTGGCGATTCCTTGGCATTTCAACACGCCGCGCCACTTAGTTCTCGCTCCGGGACGGGGTCGCATGCGCAACCCGCTGTGGTTTATGCGGGTTGCGAAAGAGGGGGGCGCCCCCGTCCCACTGTAATCAAAATCCTTCTTTATTAAACGTCGCTCCGCGCGCCGATCGATCAACGGTCGATTGCGCTTGTCGCCGCCACCCCGATGGGGCGAGAATCGCGCTGGCCAGTATGCCGCGAGCTTAAAGCGCGCGCGGCACGCCGCGACTGCTGCAACTTATCAACGGAACTAGCCGCCGCCGCGCCCCGACCGGGTCGAGCGATGACCAGGGTCGCGGCGGCTGGGGCGGAGACGACCACGATGGCATACAGCACGGTGCTCTACGAAAAGACCGACCGGGTGGCGAAGATCACGCTCAACCGGCCCAAATACCGCAACGCGCAATCGACCATGCTGCTCAAGGAGCTCGACCGCGCGTTCGCCGCGGCGGCCGAAGATCCCGGCGTTCACGTGATTATCCTGGCCGGGGCGGGCGATCATTTCTCGTCCGGCCACGATCTTGGCACGCCCGATGAGCGCGCCGATTCGGCTAGCTACATCAACGTGCGCGGCCTCAAGGATCGCCACTGGAAATCGTGGGAGGTCTTCCTCGACAACACGCTGCGCTGGCGCGACCTGCCCAAGGCGACCATCGCGCAGGTCCAGGGCTACTGCATCTTCGGCGGCTACATGTTCGCCTCCGCGATGGATCTGATCGTGGCCGCCGACGACGCGATGTTCCTGCCCTCGCTGACCCAATACTTCTCCGCGCCGTGGGACGTGGGCGTGCGCAAGGCCAAGGAGATCCTCTTCCAGAGCCGCTTTGTCGACGCGCGCGAGGCCGAGCGCCTGGGCCTGGTCAACACCGTCGTGCCGCGCGCCGACCTCGAAAGCGCGACGATGGCGCTGGCGGCGAAGATCGCCGAGAGCGACGAGTACCAGTTGCGCATGGTCAAGTTCGCGGTCAACCAGGCCCAGGACGCGATGGGCTTCCGCACCGCCGTGCGCAACGCTCATTCGCATCACTTTCTGGCGCGGATGCCAGCCTACAACAAATGGGACAAGGGCGAGGATACGAAGGTGCGGCGGCTGCCCGGTGTCGAGCAGGCGATTCGCACTCTCACCACCAAAAAGTAATCTTTTACTGCTAAAAGCAGGAGTTTGGTCGATTTGCGATTGAGGAGAATTCGAAGATGAGCACCGCGGAAAATAAAAAACTGATCCAGGACGCCTTTGCGGCGTGGGCGCGCGGCGACGGCGCCGCCTTTTTCAACCTGCTGGCCGACGACGTGCGCTGGACCGTAATCGGCAGCACGCCGGTTTCGCGGACCTATACCAGCAAGCAGGAATTTCTCGCCGGCGCGGCCCAGCCCCTGACCGCCAAGCTGGCCGCTCCGATCGTCCCGTCGATCCGCGCGGTAATCGCCGAAGGCGACCTGATCGTCCTTCAATGGGACGGGCGATCGTCGGCCAAAAACGGCACGATCTATTATCAAACCTACTGCTGGGTGATGCGTCTCGAGGGCGGCAAAGTCCGCGAGGCCACCGCCTACCTGGATACCGCTCTGATCAACCAGATCTGGACCTGACCGTGCATGCGTGGCGAACGGCGAAAGTATGAAATACGCCGCGCCCGCGTGCACCAGAGATTGCGCAGGTTAAGCGGATAAATATGTTGCGAATGAGTAATGGCCCCAGCTTCGGCGGGGCTCCGTGTTCAAGCGCGCCCCGCCGAAGCCACTGACTAGAAGTTGTAGTTCAGCCTGAGCAGGGCGTCGTTGGAACTGTAGCCGGGACTGAGCTTTATATTTTTGACGCCTCCGGCGTTACCGGTAAAGCTCGGTTCCAGCGCCGCAAAGTAGCGGTATTCCGCGGCCAGACTTATATGCTCCGTGAGCGAGTATGAAACACCGCCGATCCCCTGATAGGCGAAGCTGGCGTCGGTCCCGCTGAAGTCGCCGCCGCCGAATGGCGGGTGGAGATTATTCAGCACGATTACCGCCTCGCCTACGCCGGCGCCAATATATGGTGTGAAGCGCGTGCGGTTGTGCCACCGATAATAGCCATTCATCATCATCGCGTAACTGTGCTCGTCACCGCCGGCAAACAAGCTATACCCGTTGGCGCTCATATGGTCGAGATGGTTCTGGCGAAAGGTGAATTCGCCTTCCAGGGCGAGGCCGATCGGCCACTCATAGCCGGCCGAGGCGCCAGCCAGCCATCCAGTGTCAGCGTGGGTAGATAACGCCTGACTGTCTTGAACGGGTATCGGTAGGGTACTGGTTCCGGGCGTGGTGCCGACACTCTGACTCGGCGCGGTTGCGCGCGTGCTTGTGTCGTACATCAGGGATGCGCCGCCTTGGACACCCGTGTAAAAGCCTGCGGCGCGAGCCTCCATCGGGATCGCCCCAAGGACCGCGACTCCAAAGACCGCGGCAACCATCTGAGATTTGTACCTCTTCATAAAACCTCCACGAAAAAATCGGCCGTTAGCCTGGGCGCATACGCGGATGATCGACCGCCGTCATCCGCACGCCGGGAACACTACTTTTGGAAGTTGTAATCTACTCAGACTGATGGACGATCTGAAAAATCGATCCGCAGTTTTCCGACCCGGTCTCCGTTTCCTGACCGCACCACAACCGCCCCAATTTCGCTGTCGTTTAATCAGCTATCGGAATTCATTCTTATGCTCAAGCCGGCTTTGCAATGATGACGAACATTAAGCGCGCCGGGCACACACAGCGGCCAGTGGAGATACGTCGCGCTTTTTCAGCGACGATTGCGCGACTCGGGCAGAGGTTGGCTGCGATTGCCGTGATGAGCATTCACGTCACGCGACGCCGGCGCGGGAGGCGCGCGCGCCGGTGCATCGCGGCGAAGTGGCGGATACGAAATGAAAAGGGCGGGGCATCAAGCGATGCTCCCGCCCTTGGCGTATCAGTAATCAGCGATTAGGCGGCGCGGCCGTTGCGCAGCAGCTTGCCCGGCGTCGCGCCAGTGCAGTTGCCGTCGGCGAAGGTCTCGACGCCATTAACGATGATCGAACGGTAGCCGTGCGCACGCTGCACGCGGCGCCATTCGCCGCCGGGCAGGTCGTGGACGATCTCGCCTACCCAGTCGGGCTCGACATCGAGACCCTTGAGGTCGTAGACCACGATGTCGGCCGCGGCACCTTCGCGCAGCACGCCGCGATCGCGGAACCCGGCCGCATGCGCGGGCAGCGCGGAGAGGCGATAGTGCGCCTCTTCGAGCGTGATCTTCTGTTCGTCGCGCACCAGCCAGCGCAGGAAGTCGGTGGTGAAGGCGCCGCCGGTGAAGAACTTGGTGTGCGCGCCGCCATCCGAAACGCCGGGGAAGGTGAACTGCGAGTTGTTGATGATCTCGGCCATGTAGTCGGCGTTCATGCCGCGGTTGGGTCCAAGGAACTCAGCCTTGAGATCGGTCGCGACGGCGAAGTCGAGCATCACTTCGATCGGATGCTTGCTCAGCTCCATCCCGATTTGGCCCAGGGACTTGCCGACGTACTTTTCGAGTGCCTCGTTGTTCTCGACCCACTGCACGATGAGGTGCTTGGGATGGCCGCCGACGCCGGCCTGGATCGCCTTGAAGTTGGCGTCACAATTGTCGTTGGCGTGGATGACCGCGCGCCGCAGCTCGGGATCGCGCATCTTGGCGAGCTTCTCTTCCTTGGTGCCGGTGGTCAGGAGGCGCCATTCGGGGAGCGTGTCGTAAAGGTTCCAATTTTCGAGCGAGAAAGCAAAACCGCTGCGCACCGTTCCACTCTGGCCGAAGATCTGACGGCCCTTTTCGCGGTTGCGCTCGACAAAGCGCATGCTGCGGCGATGGATCTCGGGATTGTTGCGGGTCGGGATGATCGCCTGCCACAGAATCGGGCGCTGCGCTTCGTCGGCCAGCGCCTCGACGAAGGTGAGGTCGCGGCGCGCATCGCCGGTGCCCTGGGTAATCTCCATGAAGCCTTCGTCACGCTTGCGCAGGACGCGCGCGAGGTTGAAGATGTCCTCGTCGCACATCGTGTCGGTGACCATCGGCGAGCCGTCATAGTCGGCCTGCACCGAGTTCGGGCCAAGCCGCTGAATCGAAAAGCCGCACAGGCCGGCGTCCATCCCTTCGTCCAGCAGACGCGCCATCTCGACGCGCTCTTTGTCCGTGGCCACGCGGGTCTTGGCGGCGTCCAGACCCATCACGTAGGTCATCAGCGAAGCGGTTGGCATGTACTGGATGCAGTTGATGCCTTTGGGCGCGCGATCGAGCGAATCGAGATACTGCGGAATGGTCTCCCAGTCCCAGTTCATGCCCGCTTTCATCGAAGCATAGGGAATCGCCTCGGTACGCGTCATCGTGAGCATCGAGCGATCGCGAAAATCCGGCTTGCAGGGGGCGAAGCCGAAACCGCAATTGCCGAGCACCAGCGAGGTCACGCCGTGCCATCCCGAGATCGTGCAGTAGGGATCCCAGCGAATCTGCGCATCGTAATGGGTGTGCAGATCGACGAAGCCGGGCGCGACTATATGACCATCGGCGTCGATGGTCTTTTTGGCGAAGCCCGGCGCGCGCCCGCCGAGTTGCACGACTTTGCCGTCTTTGATCCAGACGTCGCCATGATAGCGCGGAACGCGCGTCCCATCGACGATCGTGCCGCCTTTGATGTGGAGATCGTAATCAGCCATTGCGAGTTCCCTCCTCGATGGTAGAGACGTGGGCCGACCGTCCGGCCGTGCCCGGATTGATGTGTATATTCTGCATCAGCTATAGCATCGCCGCCGCGAAAGACAAGCTAATTCGACCCACCGGTGAGGAGAATCGCGGCGGCCGGCGCTGACCGCGCGCAGCGGTGCGGAGGGTTCAGCCCCTGGGCAGCCCGAGCACTCGTTCACCGATGATGTTGCGCTGGATTTCACTGGTGCCGCCGGCAATCGTGTGCTCGCGAGCGGCGATCATCCGATAGGCCCACCGGCCGCCTTCGATCGCGTCGCGCGAACCAGCTTCGAGCGTCGCGTAGGGGCCAAGCAATTCGATTGCGAACATCGCGACGCGCAAGTTGAGTTCGCTGGCAAACAATTTCCCGAACGAACTTGCGGGCCCCGGCGGCTGGCCGCGGATCTGCCCGGTTAGCGCGCGATAACGGCTCAGACGCAGGCATTGCGACTCGATTGCGAAGCTCGCCAGGCGCTGGCGCACCCATGGATGGCGATCGGCTGGGCGGCCGTCGAAAGTGATCGTGCGGACCAACCCAATCAGTTCGTTGATCGTCCGTTCGATCGGATGGCGCGTGCCGGCCGAGGTCCGCTGGAACATCATGGTGGCGATCGAGACCTGCCATCCGCGATTGATTTCGCCGACCAGGTTTTCGGCGGGTACTCGCACGTTGTCGAAAAAGACCTCGTTGAAGCCCGACTCGCCGGTGATTTTGACCAGCGGGCGTACCGTGACGCCGGGACTATTCATAGCGACCAGCAGATAGGAAATGCCCTTGTGCGGTGGCGCGTCAGGATCGGTCCGCACCAGCATCACCTGCCAATCGGCGCGATGGGCCAGGCTGGTCCAGAGCTTCTCGCCGTTGATGATGAACCAGTCGCCGTCCCGGACGGCGCGAGTACGCAAGGAGGCCAGGTCGGAGCCGGCGGCCGGTTCCGAATAGCCCTGGCACCAGATTTCGTCGCCGGTTAGCATCGCCGGCAGAAAGCGCTTTTTCTGTTGCTCCGTGCCCAGCAGCATCAGGGTTGGCCCGATGCGGTCGATCGCGAATTGATTGGCGCCGTAGAGCGGCAGACCCAGACGCAGAACCTCGTCCTGGTAAATCGATTGCTCGACGGGGCCGCCGCCGCCGCCACCCCACTTGGTCGGCCAATGCAACGCAAGGTAGCCGGCACGGTGCAGGCGCCGATGATATTCCAGCATCCGCGCCCACTGCGCGTCGTCGCCGGCGAACAGCAGGCTTTCGAGCGAACCGCCGAATCGATCTCGCATCGCCGGGAAAAGTTCGTCGGCGGTGCGTTCGAGCCAACCGCGCAGCATGTGGCGAAAGGCTTCCTGCTCGGCCGTGAAATTAAAATCCATTGCGACTCTGCGCGCCTGCGCCATGGTCCCGCCGCAATTGGCGCTTGACGGCGCGCCGAATCGCTCTCGCCGCACGCCGATGCGGATCGCGGGCCGGCGCGGCGCGGGCCTGCGTCGCCGTCGCCGTCAGACCAGGTGAAAGCGCGTGCCGCAAAGCTCAACCTGATCGACCTGACCGTGCTCATCGCGCCCCACGCGGCATCCGCGGGCCGTCGCGGCGGCGAGCAGCCGGTTGCGATCCGCCACCGCGATATCGATGCCAGCGAGGCCCTCGCCGCGATCGTCGCCAAGCCCGACGAAGCGCACCTCGGCGTTCTCCAGCGGCATCGCGAGGCGCCCCTTGGCGTCCTTGCGCAGCGCAATCTCCGCAATGGTGCTCCAGCGCTCGGCCAGCGCGCGCGGATCGGCCGCCTGCAATTCGACCGCGCGATAGGCCGTCACTATATCGAGGCGCCGCGCGGCGGTCCATTTGGCGCCGCCGGCCGGCGACCACGTTCCGGTCGGCTCGCCCTTGGCGTCCCAGTCGATCTCGAAGAACGCGCCGCCGGTGTCCGCCGGATGCAACTGCATCGCATGGAACGCCGGTGTCTCATGGTCGAGCACCAGCCGCACGCTGAGCGCGGCGGCGCGGGCCTTGCGCGCAAGCTGCGTCGCATGGCTGTCGCACTGGCAGATCACCATGTAGCCGCCGTCGCCCTTGCGCCGCTTCAGGTAGCGCCCGGCGGCGGTGTTGTCCTTGGTCGGCGCGACGACTTCGATAAAATTGTCGCCCACCGGCATCAGCGAATTCTCCAGCCCGAAGACCGCGACCTCGGGATCCTTGAAACAGATCTCGAGGCCCAGCACCGCTTTGAAGTCCTCGATTACGGGAGCGAGCTTTTCGGCGACAAGACAGATCTGGCGAAGGCGAACCGACATTACATCCTCCTGGATATTCCGCGCGCCCATACGCGGCGCGCATAGCCTGGATATTCCGCGCAGCCGGACGCGGTGCGCGCTTGCGGATTGCCGCAAGCGCGCCGGTTGGCGAGCGCGCATGCGGCTGCATGACTCCGATGGACGAAGAATAATCGCAGTCGGGGGTCGCGCGCCAGCGCTACGTATGTGCGCGCCGCGATGGCAGCCCGCGCGCTTGCGCCCGATCGTGGCCGCGCGGCGATCGCAGCCGTTGCGATGTGCACCGCGAAGGCATTTGCGCACGCGAAGGGCACTCTGACGTGAATCGCCCCGCCACTTTCGCCGGAACCGTGGCAATCGATTGCTATCGCTCAAGGTACGGTAGTTGCTTAACGAACCGAGTGCCTATTCGCGAATGCTAATTCGGATGATGGTTGCGTGCCGCATGGGCATGCGCCGCCGCCGGTCAATGGCTATTCGGACGATCGAATTGGCATAACCAGTACGCGCGGGAATATCTAACGGAGTGACGGATCGCGTCCAAGCCGACTTTCGCCTCGACCTGGTTGCGCTCTCTGAGCTATATCGATCGGGCGCCGCGAAACCCACCGACGTGGTGCGGCTGACTTACCGGCGGATCGCCGCTGACGCCAGCAATCCCATCTGGATTTCGCTGCGCCCGCAAGACGAAGTGCTCGAAGATGCGCGGCGCCTGGAACTCGACCATCGGCGGATCGACGCGGCCTCGATTCCGCTCTACGGCGGGCACGGCGCAATCAAGGACAATATCGACGTGCGCGGACTGCCGACTACCGCCGGATGCCGCGGGCGGAGGTGTGCGGCCGACGAGGACGCGCCGGTGGTGGCGCGGATGCGCGCGGCTGGCGCTATCCCGATCGGCAAGACCAATCTCGATCAGTTCGCCACCGGGCCCACCGGCACGTGATCGAATCTCGGCATCTGCCGCAACGCCATCGACGGTAACTACATTGCCGGCGGTTCGAGTTCCGGCTCGGCCGGCGCCGTCGAACTCAGGGGCGGCGTGCTGGCCGCGCCGCAGGCCGAATTCTTGGGCGATCGCGAGGCCGAGGAGCTCTATGGACGGGCTCTCGGCCGCTTGCGCGGGCCCGGCGCGCGCATCGTCGAGATTGACTATTCGGCCTTTCGCGAAGCCGGCGAATTACTCTACGATGGACCATGGCTCGCCGCGCGCCACGCGGCAATCGTCGCGCTGCTCGGCGCCGATCTATACCGTCAAGCAGGTGCTGTCCGATCCGCTCGAAACCAACCGCGGGCGCGGCCTCTATACCAGCTTCACCAATCTGCTCGACCTCTGCGCGATCGCGATTCCGGCCGCCCGGCGCGAAAACGGGCTGCCCTTCGGCATCTCGCTGATCGCGCCGCCGCTGCACGACGAATGGCTCTGTGCGTTCGGCGCCAGCTCCGCCACCGCGTTGTCGTAGCTAAATCGCATGCCGCTCGGCGGCGGGCTCGCACCGATCGGCGGAATTGTATATTGATCTGGTCCTGTGACTATTCACCAGCCGATCGAAGTAGCCGTAATCGGCGGCGGATGCGCTTCGATCGCCGCCGCCTTCGAGTTGTCCCGCCCCGAGCATCGCGGCGCCTATCACGTGACCGTCTACCAGCTCGGATGGCGGCTCGGCGGCAAGGGCGCGTCGGGCCGCGGGCCCGCCGATCGGATCGAGGAGCACGGCCTGCACATCTGGATGGGCTTTTACGAAAACGCCTTCCAGCTTCTGCGTGAATGCTACGCCGAGCTCAAGCGCGATCCGCGCACCTCGCGCTTCGCCGACTGGCGCGACGCGTTCACCCCCGAGCCGATGGTGGGCGTGATGGAGCGGAACTCGACCGGCACATGGTCGCCCTGGCAGGCAAGCTTTCCGCCCGCCCAGGGGCAGCCCGGCGATCCGCTCGAGCGCGGCAATCCGTTCAGCGTCACCGCCTATATGATGCGGATGGCGACGATGATCCGGATTACGCTCGGCAGTATCCAGTTGCGCGAGCCCGATCGTCCCGCCGCCGCGGGCGAGTCGTACACCGGCGGCACGGCGGAAACCGGTGGCGAGTCGCGCACGAGTGATCGATCGCGGCGTGGCGCCGCCGGTGCCCCGCCACCCGGTGCGACCGATCAACTGGCCGCCGCGATCGCCCGTTTGATCAAGTACGGCGTGCTCGCGACGATCGCCGCCCTGGCCGAAGCCGCCGCGATGCTCGAGCTGGCCGTGCGCGCCGTGCCGCTCTATCCCGCAAGCCTCGTGCTCGGACTGATCGAAGCGCTCGCCGCGGGCGTCCGCCGCCAGATCGAACCGCTCATCGCCAACGACGACGAGTTACGCCGCCTGTGGGAGATCATCGACGTCAATCTCGCCGTGATGACCGGGATCGTGCGCTTTGGCCTGGCCACCGATCCGCGCGGCTTCGACGCGATCGACGACTACGAATTGCGCGATTGGCTGCGCCTCAACGGAGCCTCCGATCGCGCGCTCGACTCAGCCCTGATTCGCGGTATTTACGACCTCGCCTTCGCCTACGAAGACGGCGACGCGACGCGCCCGTGCCAGGCCGCCGGCCTCGCGATCCGCGGATCGCTGCGCATGTTCTTCACCTATCGCGGGGCGTTTTTCTGGCGTATGCAGGCTGCCATGGGCGACGTGGTCTTCGCGCCATTTTATGAGGTGCTCAAGCGCCGCGGCGTCACCTTCAAGTTTTTCCATCGGCTCGCAAACCTGCGCCTCGCGGATTCCGCCGCGCTCGCCCCCGGCGAACGTCCCCACGTCGCCGCGCTCGAGTTCGACGTGCAGGCCGACCTCAAGGACGGCGCTGAATACGATCCGCTGGTCGACGTCCGCGGTCTGCCCTGTTGGCCCTCGCGTCCCGACTTCAGCCAACTGGCCGGCGGCGCCGCGATGGCGCGCGAGGGCCGCGACTTCGAGTCCCATTGGGACCGCCGCAAGGCCGCCACCCGCACGCTCAAGGTCGGCCGCGATTTCGACGTGGTCGTGCTCGGCGTCGGCCTTGGCGCGATTCCCCACGTATGCCGCGAGCTGATCGATCGCGACGATCGCTGGCGCGACCTCGTGCGCCACGTGAAGACCGTCGCCACCCAGGCCTTTCAAATCTGGCTGGCCGAGGATATGGCGGCGCTCGGATGGCCCGGGGCGCAGACCTGCCTCTCGGGCTTCGTCCATCCGTTCGATACCTGGGCCGACATGCGCCATCTGATTCCCGAGGAGAGCTGGCCGCTCCGGCCGCGCGCAATTGCCTATTTCTGCAGCGCGCTGCCCGACGCCGAGGGCCCCGCGCCGGACCCCCACGACGCGGACTATCCCGTGCGCCGGCGCGCCGCCGTGCGGGATAGCGCGATCCGCTTTCTCGATCGCGATATCGGCCATCTCTGGCCGCGCGCGATTCGCCCGGGCGGCGGCTTTCGCTGGGATTTGCTGGTCGATCCGCGAGCCTCCGCGACCACCGCAACCTCCGCGCGCGCCGCCCCGCCCGGCGCCGACGCGGCACGCTTCGCCACGCAGTTCTGGAGCGCCAACGTCAATCCCTCCGATCGCTACGTGCAATCGCGCCCCGGCAGCACGCGGTTTCGGATCTCGCCGCTCGATAATACCTACGACAACCTGACCGTCGCCGGCGACTGGACCGCGTGCGGCCTCAACGTCGGCTGCGTCGAGGCCGCGATAATCTCCGGGCGGCTTGCGGCGCATGCGATCTCGTCGCGGCCGGCGCTCTCGGATATTATTGGCTACGACCATCCTTAAGCGCTATGAGGATGCATCGGCCGCGCGGATTGGTCACACGTTCGCCGGCCAACAGGCGTTGGATTAAGCTGCGGCAGGCGGTCGCCGCAAATTATCGTCACCGGCGATCGTCAGAAGGAATCTGACATGACCCGCCCACCGCATGCGCACAACGCGGGAGCCACCCCCGGGGGGAGACAACTGATGAGCGACGGCCAACGATATCGCCGCGCCGATCCTGATCGCGACGGACCCCTTCGCAACTGGTCCAAGATGATGCGTCCGTCGGGCTCGGCCGCGGCCTCGACCGGCTCCGCGACGCCCTCCGCGCCAGCCGATCCGCATGATGCGTCGGCCAACGGCGCAGACCCTGATCACGTCGCTGACGACACCGTCGCCGGCGACATCGCGACCGCCTACCGCGTGATCGACGAACATCTGCGCGCCGGCCAGCGCGCGGCCGAGGATCGCGCCGGCGGTCGCGCCGCGGGACCGTCGTCCGACGCCGCGGGCGCGGCCTGGAAAGCGCCGGCCACCGCAGCGCCGATCGCGGCGGCCGGCCTCGAGGATCTGATCGCCCAGGGCATGCGCTTCTACTCGATCATGGTTCCGCTGTGGACCGATTTTATCGCCGCCGTCACCGCCTCGGGTGCAGCCGGCGATTTTGCTGGCGCGCTCGGCCGGGCGATGTCCCAGGCGCCGGGCGCATCCGATCGCCGTGCCGCCGCGATCGCGATCGAAGTCACCTCATGCCGCCCGGCTGAGGTCACGCTCGATCTGCCCGCGCCGGCAATTGCCGGCGCCCTGACCATTGCGCCGCTGCGCGCGCTCGAGCCGGACCGGCCGCCACTGGCCGAGGTCGCTCTGGTGGTCGGCGCGACCGACGGACGGACCATTCTGCGCGTGCGCATCTCCGATACTCATCCCCCGGGCCTCTACACCGGCCTCGTGGTCGACCGCTTAAGCGGCGAGCCGCGCGGCACCGTGAGCGTGCGCCTTGGCCAGTAGCGTCCGGGCCGTGGTCCCGGGTTCGCCGATCGTGGCTGCCCCGCCTCCCGCCGCCGCGACCGCGCCGCAGATTGCCGCGCCCCATGTCACCTCGCCCCATGTCACCTCGCCGCTGGTGCCCGCGATGCTGCGCGAGTACGGCGCGATGACCCGCGCGACGCTCGACCGCTATCTGGCCGCCGGCGAGCCGCGCCGCTACCTCTACGATCTGGCCGCCGACTATCCCGCGCGCGGCGGCAAGATGATGCGGCCGAGCCTCTGCATCGCCGCCGCCCGCGCGTTTGGCGCTTCGGCGGCCGACGCCGTCGGCACCGCCGCGGCGATCGAGATGCTCCACAACGCCCTGCTGGTCCACGACGATATCGAAGACGGCAGCGAGGCGCGCCGCGGCCGGCCCACGCTCCACGCGATCCACGGCGTCGCGCTTGCGCTCAACGCCGGTGACGCGCTCGCCCTGATGAGCCTGCGGCCGCTGGTCGATAATCGCGATCGCCTCGGCGATCGCACCGCCCTGCGGATTCTCGAGGAGGCTGGCCGGATGGCCGTGGAATGCGCCGAAGGGCAGGCGCTTGAGCTGGGCTGGCGCGACGCCAACGTCACCGCCCTCGGCCCCGCCAACTATCTCGAGATGGTGCTCAAGAAGACCTGCTGGCTCGCGACCATCTTTCCGCTGCGCGCCGGCGCGCTCATCGCCACCCGCGCGCCAATTTCCCACGACGCCTTCGTGCGCTTCGGCTTCCTGCTCGGCGCGACCTTCCAGATCCAGGACGATCTGCTCAACCTGGTCGCCGACGAACGCTACGGCAAGGAGCGCGACGGCGACCTGTGGGAGGGCAAGCGCACGCTCATGCTGATTCGTCTGCTGGGCCAGGCGCCGCCCGCCGATCGCGAACGGCTGACCGCTATTCTGCGCGTCCCGCGCGA
>Ga0307373_10003149_pt1 | contig 29016 bp, 25 predicted proteins | sample OX2MG_FD_202534 | JGI IMG/M metagenome (GOLD analysis project Ga0307373, IMG submission 202534) | Soil microbial communities from Risofladan, Vaasa, Finland - OX-2 | ecosystem: Environmental > Terrestrial > Soil > Coastal area > Acid sulfate soil | place: Finland: Risofladan, Vaasa | collected... | reverse complement strand
CGGCGGTCGCGGCGCGCTCAGCGGCGGGCGGCGGCGGTCGTCACCACGATCGTTCTTTGCGCCTGCATCCGCGTCCGCGCCTGCATCAGCACCTGACGCAGCTTGGCCGGATTGACCGGCTTTTTGAACAGCGCCGCCTCGAGCCCGACCAGACGGCTGCGCTTGATGATGTGATCCTTGTCGTAATTGAAGGCGGTCATCAGGATCACCGGCAACTGCGGCATCTCCTCTTTGACCTTCATGTAGAAATCGTAACCGTCCATCTCGGGCATCACGACGTCCGAGATCACGGCGTCGACCTTCATATTGCGCAGGATCCCGAGCGCGGCGCTCGGGCGCGTCGCGGTATGCACCACACAGCGTTCGGCGCGCAGCACGTCGGCCAGCGAGCTGACCACGGAGAGGTCGTCGTCGAGCACCAGCACGGTCATCCCGCTGAGCGCCCAGTCGTCGCGCGCGTGGGCGCCGTTGACCGTTTCGACCGCGGGGCCGGCGGATTCGCCGGCGCGCGGCGCGAGGTCGGCCATCTTCTTGCCGCGCAGGTAGTCGCGGGTCTCGTAGACGCCTTTGCGGCTCATCTCGTCGAGCCGCCCAACGATCGCCTGAACCCGGGCCAGACCGGCGCGGATCGACTCCAGCCGCTCGGTCTCGACCACCAGTTCGGCTTCGCTCATATGGGCTTCAACGTCGCGCGAAAGCAGGTCCAGATTGTTGGTGATGGCCTCGAGCGGATTGTTGATCTCGTGGGCCAGGCTGACCGCGATCTCGCCGCAGGTGGCAAGCTGCTCGCGCTGGCGCATGCGCCGGATATCGCGGGCGAAACCGATCGAACCGATCGCCGTGCCCTGGTCGTCGTAGATGATCGATCCCGAGATGGCGCACGGGATCTGCTGATTATCCTTGTTCTGGAGCACGGTCTCGAAGTTCGAGATGCGTCCGCCCTCGGCCGCGCGCATCGCGCGCATCACGCGCCGCGCCTCGTCCATCGAGGGGTAGATGCGGTCGATCTTCTGCCCGATGATCTCGCCCTGCGAGAAGTGCAGATTCCGGCGCGCGCCGTCGTTGTAATAAATAATCGTGCCATCGCGATCGACGGCGATAATGATGTCGGTGGAGCTTTCAATCAGCCGATTCAGGTAATTCTGATCGAGCGATAGCATGGGCAAAACTTATACCTTTTGTCTGCAATGCGAAGTGTCTGCGGTGGCGGCCCCGGGGAAAAATCGCGCGGGCGCCTCAGGCGGCGGCGCGCAGCCGGAACTTGGGCAGCGTAATCTGGTCGTTGACGCGTTCGAACACCACCTCGACCGGCAGGCCGCAGCGAATCGCGTCGGGCTTCACCCCGACGAGATTCGAGACAACCTTGGGCCCTTCTTCAAGCTTAACCATTACCACGGCGTAAGGTACCTCGGCGGCGAAGCCCGGATGGTAGACCTGGTGCATGACGTTGAAGCTGAGAATTTCGCCCCGCCCGCTGGCCGCAATCCAGCTGGCGGCGGCCGACAGACAGTTGATGCAGGTGGCGTGGGCCGGGAACCGCAGGGTGCCGCATTCGTCACATTTCTGAACCAGCAACTGGCCCTGGCGCGCGCCAGCGAAGAAAGGCGCCATTTGCGGCGTGACGTTTGGAACCGGTTTGACCGCTTCAGCCATTCTAATATTCGCTTCACCAATCATAAGACCAATTACGCTTGGATGACAAGCGGGCCCCGATCCGGTTACGGATGGGCCCCGAGCACCAGCGTCGAATGGGTCGACAGGATTCCGCCGTTGCCCGAGACCAGCGCGACCTCATGCCGCGGCACCTGGCGCGCGCCGCCCGCGCCGCGCACCTGGATCACCGCCTCGCTCACCGGCGTCATCCCCCACATATAGAAGGAGCTGAGCTGGCCGCCCCCGGTATTGACCGGCAGCGCCCCGCCCGGCGCGATCCGGCCGTCGGCGACGAAGGCGCCGCCCTCGCCCTTGCGGCAAAACCCGTAATCCTCGAGCGTGACCAGCACGGTGAAGGTGTAACAGTCGTAGAGCTCGACCACGTCGATATCGCCGAGTTCGATGCCGGCCATCGGAAACGCCACCGCCTTGGCCAGCGGCGCGCCCGAGGCGAGCGTGTCGATCGGGTCGCCGCCCGGATGTCCCTGGCCCATCCCGAGCACGTAGACTGGCGGCTGGCGCAGGTCGCGGGCCCGATCGGCCGCCGTCACGATCACGCACAGGGCGCCATTGGAGACCAGGCAGCAGTCGAGCAGATGGAACGGCTCGGCGATCCAGCGCGAGTCGTGATAGCCGGCCAGCGTCAGCGGCTCGCGATGGAACTGGGCCGCCGGGTTCAGATTGGCCCATTGGCGCTCAGCCACCGCGATCGCGCCCAGATGGTCGTTGGTGGTGCCGTACAGATGCATATGGCGGCGCGCGACGAAGGCATACTGCGCGTTGACCCCGAACAGGCCGTAGGCAGCGTCGAGCCCGCGCGCAAAGCCGTAGGCCGCCGCCGAACCGCCGGCGCCCTTGGCCGCGTCGGGCCGCGGTGGCTTGAGCGGTGCGTCGGCAAAGACGCAGGCGACCACGTTGGCCATCCCGGCCGCGATCGCCTGCACCGCATGCATGATCATCGCGCCGGCCGTCGCGCCACCCGCGTTCATGGTCGCGGTCAGGCGCAGATCGCGCAGGCCCATCGCCTGCTGCAAGCCGAACGAGGCCATCGCATCGCCGATCCAGGTGACGCCGGGGTTGACCAGCAAGCCGTCGAGGTCGCGGCGCGCCAGGCCGGCGTCGGCCAGCGCCAGTTCGACCGCCTCGAGGGCGAAGCCCTGGGCGTTATGATGGTCGTAGTTGCGGCCCATCCGGGTCGCACCCAGCCCCGCGATAGCGCATCGTGCGCGCAAATTCATCGCTCGACTCCTTGGCCGCGCGGCGGCTGCGCCGCGCGCATGCGGGCCGCACAGCGACGGACCGCCAGCCCAGCTATGGCACGCGCGCGCGGCCGCGTGCGAATATCCGCCGTGATGACTCGTCTAATTAGCCGCGTATGATAACCGAACGGTCGTTGGGCGGAAAACGGCGGCGTACACCGATGCTGACGGCGGCGCGCCGGTCCACAATTGCGCTGCGGCGCTGAGCGCGTTGTTGCCATGTCCCGAACGATGCACCTAAAATCAACGTGGGGTGAATCCTAGATGGCCGAACCGCTTACCTTCGATGCGCTGGCCAGCAGCGAGTATGTCCTCTCGACTGCTGAGAATTTCGTGCTCTACGTCCTGCTCGAGGCCGTCGCTAGCGGCGCGGGCGGCGGCGCCGGTGGAACCCGGATGCCGCTTAACCTGGCCCTGGTGCTCGACCGTTCGGGCTCGATGTACGACGAGCGGCGCCTTGAGTTCGTGATCGAGGCGGTCAAGTTCCTGGCCGCCAACGTCGCGCCCGACGACAAGGTCGCGGTGATCGCCTTCGCCGACAAGGCGCAGGTGATCGTACCGTCCGATCAGATTCACAATCAGGGTGTAGTGCGGCGCGCGCTCGAGGATATCGACCTGCTCGAAATCGGCGGCGGCACGCAGATGGCGCTGGGGATGCGCGCGGCGATCGACGAGGTCAAAAGGAACCACGCGCCCAACCGGCTCAATCGCGTGCTGGTGCTGACCGACGGACAGACCTACGAAGAGACCGCGTGTATCGAACTGGCCACCCAGAACCGCGATCAGATGTCGTTCTCCGCGATGGGCGTGGGCGTCGAGTTCAACGAAAAGCTGCTCATGCGCATCGCGCAGGACTCGCACGGCAAATATCACTTCATCGGCGACCCCGCGGAGATTCCCGGCATCTTCGAGGACGAGCTGCAGGGCCTGCGCGCGGTCAGCGTGCGCAACGGCCGTATCGAGGCGACGCTCGCGCAGGGTGTGCAGGTCCGCGAGGCGTTTCGCGCAAGCCCCGAAATCTACGCGCTGGGCACCCCGCTGGTCACCGACGACCGCAAGATCACTTACGAAATCGGCGACCTCGAAAGCGGCGTCCCCGGTTCGGTGCTGTTGACGCTGGTGCTGCCGCCGCGCAAGCCCGGCCCGGTGCGGATCGCGCAATCGGTCTTCCGCTTCGAGGTGCCGGGCGTCGGCGAGCGCACCGCCGCGCTGGATATCACGGTCGACTACACGCTCGACCGCACGCTCACCAGCAAGCGCAACGGACGGGTGATGAACCTGGTCGATCAGGTCTCGATCGCCAAGCTCCAGGCGCGCGCCGAAGAGGAGCTCAAGGCGGGCAACGTCGATCGCGCGACGCGCCTGCTCGGCAACGCGATCCAGGGCACTCAGCGGCTGGGCAACGTCAAGGCCACGCAGGCTCTGGTCGGCCTGATGGACCAGGTGAAAAAGACCCAGACCTTGCAAACCAAAGCGGCCAAGACAACTCTGTTGCAGGCGCAGGCGGTAGTGCGCAAAACCCAGATGCTCGACCCCGAAGCGCTCAAGGATTTACAGAAAGGCGAATAGGCACAAACCATCCGGGGAACCGGCGACGCGCCGGGCACCCCCCGGCGGACGAGGTGCATAAGAATTATGATTAAGTGCAGCGAATGCGGCTACGAAAATATGGAAGGTCTGGACTATTGCGACGGCTGCGGCGCCAAGCTGGCCGCAGTCGAGGGCAACGCCGCGCCGGCACCTGCCGCGGCGGCGGGCACCGAGGCCCCGGCTGAGGCCGCACCGGCCGAACTCGGGCCGGCTGAGAGCGCCCCGGCCGAAAGCGCACCGGCCGCCAACGGCGCGCCGCCCGCTGGCGAGAGCGCCGAGACGGCCAAGCCGTCGCAAGCGCCGACCGGCGAGATCAAGGCGCCGACCGAGGCTCCGGCATCGTCGGCCGCGGCCACCGCGGCGGCCTTCAAGGCGAAACTCTCGCTGATCCGCGGCGGGCGCAAGGGCCAGGAGTTTCCGCTCGAGGCGGGGCAGAATTTTATCGGCCGCTGGGATCCCGAAACCGGCTCGTTTCCGGAAGTCGACCTCGAACAGGACGACCCCGAAGCCAAGATTTCGCGCAAGCACGCGCTGATCATCATCGAGGCCGGCAAGATTACCGTCGAAGATATCGGGAGCCTCAACGGCACCTACGTCAATCGCGGCAACCGCCTGATTCCGGGCACGCCGGTCGAAGTCAAACGGGATGACGAGATCATTATCGGCAAGACCTTCCTCAAGCTGGTGATTGATCCAATCTCGTAACGGCGGCCCGACGGGCCACCGCGGCGGCGATCGCGGTCCGCGCGCCATGCGCGCCGCACGTGCGGATTGCGATCAACCCCACGTGCGGGCTCCGCACCGGGGTCCGCGGCCGCCCGGTGAGCATGCGGCGGCGGGGCAAATTTGTGCCGCACGGCACCGACGCGCGGGCTTTTCGGCAAGCTTCAGTGCCGCATACCGGATGGATTATCGAGCACCATGAAATCGGGTGAGCCGCTTCCCGTCAGCCATCTGCTCGACGGCCGTTACCGGATCCACAAGGTCCTCGGCCAGGGCGGCATGGGACGGGTCTATCTGGCCAACGATACCCGGCTGGCCAATCGCCCGGTCGCCTGCAAAGAGATGATCATCGGCGACGGTATCCAGGAGCAGAAGGCGGTCGAGGATTTCAATCGCGAGGCCCGCGTGCTCGCCAGCCTCTCCCATCCCAGCATCCCGCAGGTGATGGATTATTTCGGCGAGGGCGGACGCCATTACCTGGTGATGGAGTTCGTCGCGGGCGGCGACCTGCAGGCCCATCTCGACGCGCTCGGCGTGGGCGGACGCTTCGCCGAAGCCCCGGTGGTGCATTGGGCGCGGCAGATTCTCGACGTGCTGCAATTCCTGCACGCGCAGAACCCGCCGATTATCTATCGCGACCTGAAGCCCGGCAACATCATGATCGATAATCATGGGCGCGCGATGCTGATCGATTTCGGCATCGCGCGGTTTTTGCCGCCGGGCGGACGCGGCACCCAGATCGGCTCGGTCGGCTACGCGCCGCCCGAACAATACATGGGCAAGATGGAGCCGCGCTCGGATCTCTTCTCGCTCGCCGCCACCATGCATCACCTGATGAGCGGGCGCGATCCGCAGCTCGAGCCGCCCTTCAGCTTTCCGCCGCTGCGCGCGCTCGCGCCGGCGGTTTCGATCCAGACCGAGCAGATCGTGATGCGCGCGCTCGACAAGGACGTTATCAAGCGTCCGCGCTCGGCCCGCGAGATGCGCGATCTGCTGCCCAATCCGGGGCCCGAAGCGCTGGCGCTGGCGGGCGCGTCGGGAGCGGGATTGGCCGGCACGCCGAACGGTGCGCCGGCCAATCGCGCCGGGGGCGATTCGATGGGCGCGATGGCGACGATCGTGCTGAATCGGCCCGCGCCCCCGCCGTCGGCATCGGCGGCGCCGCCGGCCAATTCGATGAGCGCGCCGCGAATCGCGACGCCCGCCGCCCGGCCCAACGCGACGCCTTCGATCGCGCATCAGGCGACCCAGCGGAGCCTCAAGCCGCCGCCGTCGGCGGCGCCCAAAATGCCGCGCACGCCGGTCGCCCCTCGACCCGCGGTTTCATCGACTGCCAAGACCCAGGATCTCGGAATCAAGCCGGCGCGTCCGCCGCAATCCGGCCCGTCGGCGAGCCGCCCGGCAGTCGGCAAGGCGACGCCTAAAGCTCCGGGCGCGCGCGGGCCGGTGAGTCCACCGACCAATCCGCATCCGGCCAGTCCGATCACCAAACCCGACCCGGCGCGACCTGCACCGGCGCGGCTGGCTAACGCAAACGGCCCGTCGGCGACTCCCGTAAAGCGACCGGGCGCTCCGGGGATTCATCCGGCGCTGGCCGCGGCAGCCGGTAGCGCGCCGGCGGCGCAGCGCAACGGCTATGCGGGCGGCGCGGCGGCGGTCGCCGGTGCGCGGATGATAGCGATTGGCGAAGGCGCGCAGTTCGCGCTGGCCGGTGAACGATGCGTGATCGGGCGCTCGAGCGAAGCGGCGCGCGCCGCCGGCGAGAGCCTCGATATCGATCTCGCCGAGCTGCGCCGCGGCATCGATCGGGTCTCGCGGCGCCACGCCGAGATCATCCGGCGCGGCGCCGACTATTTCATTCGCGATCTCGGCAGCCTCAACGGCACCTTTATCGCCGGACGCGGGCGGCTCGGCCGCGATCAACTCTACCAACTCGAAGACCACGACGAAGTCGTGCTGGGCGGTGCTAGATTGGAGTTCCGAAGGGGCTGAGGCGGATGATTACGTGTTCCGAATGCGGCGCGCCGAACGCCGATCAAAATAAATTCTGCGATCGCTGCGGCCAGGGGCTGGCGCGCGTGGCGGCACGTCCGGCCAGCGTTGCGTTGCCGCCGCTCGCGCCCGGCACCGGGCTCAGGCGCGGTCTGCGCATTGTCGAACTGATTAGCCAGACCGCGCACGAAAATCGCTATCGCGCCGAGCGCCCTGGCGTCTCCGGGCGGATCGAGCGCTGGCAGTTGCGCGAGCAGGCGGGACCGCCGCCCGAGGCTTCGCCGGACGAAGATTCGCCAGGCGCGGACGCGGCCGAGGCCGCCGTTCTGGCCGTACCGGAAGTAGCGAAAATCGACCTGGCAGTCGCTGTCGCGGAAACCGCGGCAGCGCTCGACGATCCGAACGGTCCGCGCGCCAAGACCGCCGAACTTCCGCCGCTGCGCGCCGCTCATCCGCCCGCCGGCGGCGATGCGGCGGGGGTCGAAACGAACGCATCGACGGAACCCGCGGTCTCCGGCACCGATGAATCCGGCGACGCTGAAGATTCCGCATCACCGACAGCCGCCAATGGCGCGGCGACCGCACCGCCGATCCTCGCCGCCGCAATCGGAGTGGGAGGCGACGCCGCCACTGACGCGACCGACCCCGACGCGGCGCATTGCGGCGACGCCACCACTAGCGCCGCAGCCGCGCCACCGTCCGCCGCGCCGCCGGACAGCGATGCCGCGCCCGCCGCGATCGAAGCGGAGCCTGCGCCGGCTAAGCCCGAGCCCGCTAGTTCGCAGGACAATCTCGGCGAGGTCTTCGGGCGCGTGATGGGGCTCTCGATGACGCTCAACCATTCGGCGTTCCAGCGCGCGCGCGAGGGTTTTGCCGGCGACGGCCGCGTCTACCTGCTCTACCCCGACGAGCCGCTGACGCCGCTGGCGCGCCGCGCGGGCGGCCTGCGGATGAGCGAGGCCGACGCGATCGCGATCGCGATTCAACTCTGCCAGGCGGTCGCTTTCGTCAACCGGCGCGGCCTGCGGGTCAACGATATCTGCCCCGAGTCGATCGCCGTGGGCGCCGACGGGCGGATTCAACTGACCGGCCTCGACTACATCAGCAACGACAACGAATTGCAGGCCGAGCCGATTTTCAACGACGGCTACTCGGCGCCCGAAATCTACAAGGGCAAAAAAGTCGACAAGCGCGCCGACGTCTTTTCGGTCGGCGCCGTGCTCTACGCCTGCCTGACCGGCGAGCGGCTCGAGGCCGAGAGCTGGCGCGAGGAGGCCGGGCCGATTCGCTTCTACCCGCCGCACGTGGTCTCGCCCGCGCTCGAACAGGCGGTACGCCGCGCGCTGCAATTCGAGCCCGAGTCGCGCTGGCCCAACCTCGACGCGCTCAAGACCGAACTGGTCAAGCTCGCCGGGATTGTCCGGATACGGGCGGCCGTGCTGACCGACGTCGGGATGGTACGCGAGTTTAACGAAGATTCGATCATGGCGGTGGAATACCAGCGTGACTCGCTGCTCGAGCCGGCGCAGAATTTCCTCTACGTCGTGGCCGACGGGATGGGCGGAGCGGAAGCCGGCGAGATGGCCAGCGCGATCGCGGTCGCCGCGATCCGCCAATACGTCGAAAGCCAGCTCGGCAATCCCGCGGGCGGCGATATGCGGCAGGTTTTGCAGGATGCGCTCGAGCGGGCCAATACGCAGGTGCTCGAATACCAGGTGGGCCATCCCGAGGCGCGCGGGATGGGCTCGACGGCGGTCGGCGCGCTGGTCGTGCCGCCCGCCGCGGCGGTCGCCTGGGTCGGCGACAGCCGCGCCTATTTTTGCGATCAGCACGGGATGCGCCAGGTGACGAAAGATCATTCGCTGGTCCAGCGGCTCATCGAGATTGGCCAGATCACGCCCGAAGAGGCGCGCCATCATGAACATAAGAACGTGATCACGCGATCGCTCGGCGCGCGGCCCAACGGTCCGGCGGGCGCCGAATCGCTCATGCTGCGGCTCAAGCGTGGCGACCGCATTCTGCTGTGCAGCGACGGTCTCACCGCGCATCTCGAGGACGCCCAGATTGAGCAGGTGCTGCGCCGCCATGCCGATCCGTACCAGGCGGCGCGCGAACTGGTGGTCGGGGCCAATGCCGGCGGCGGCACCGATAACATATCCGTAGTGGTGATTATCGCGACCTGAGCGTGGCGTTCGCTCGAGACGCGCCAGCCACGAACCTGAAACGAACCAGGTATTAACTGAGCAAACATCCAGCAGGCCTCAAGAACTCAAGACCATCAATGGCCAATACGCCCAACTCGCTCGCCAGCTCCGCTGCGCTGCCCGGCCCGCTCGAAGCCGGCACGGTGCTGCAGAAGCGCTATGCGGTCCAGCGCCTGCTCGGTGGCGGCGGCATGGGGATGGTCTACCTCGCGTACGACCAGCGGCTCTCGAACCGGCCCTGTGCAATCAAGGAGATGGTCGATCATTTTATCGACGCCGCGCAGCGCATCGAGGCCAACGATTACTTCGCGCGCGAGGCCGACACGCTGGCCCAGCTCAAGCATCCCGCAATCCCCGCGATCAGCGATCGCTTCGACGACCAGAACCGCCACTACCTGGTGATGGAGTACGTCGAGGGGCGCAACCTCGAGGAAGAGCTTGCGGCGCGCGGCGGCCCGCTGCCCGAAGGGCTGGTGATCGACGTTGCGCGCCAGTTGTGCGACGTGCTGGCGTACCTGCACGGGCTCGTCCCACCGATCGTCTACCGCGACATGAAGCCGTCGAACGTGATGCTGACCGAGAAGGGGCGCGTGGTGCTGGTCGACTTCGGCATCGCGCGGCTGTTCAAGGCGGCGCGCAAGGGCACCATGATCGGCACGCTGGGCTTTGCCCCGCCCGAGCAGTACCAGGGCGTGGCCGATCCGCGCAGCGATCTTTATTCGCTCGGCGCGACGCTGCATTACGTGGTCACCGGCCGCGATCCGGAAAAATTTCCGCCCTTCAGCTTTCCGCCCGTGCGCACGCTGCGCCCCGATATCTCGACCAATCTGGCCGGCGCGATCGACCGCGCGCTGGCCTACGAGATGGACGGGCGGCCGGCCTCGGTGCAGGAATTCCGCGATATGCTGCTGTACGGGCGCGGGCTTGACGCGGCGGGCGCGTCGCGGGTCAGCGCCAAAAGCGGCACGGCCGACCTGGCGCTGGCGCCGCTGCCGCCCGAGTTCGCCGAGGCGGCCGCGCGGCGGCCGCGGCGCAAGCCGGCCAACTGGCGCCGCCGCGCGATCGGCCTGGGCGTGTTCACGCTGCTGATCGCCGGGCTGGCCTTCGGCGCGACCTACATCTACTCGGATCCGGCCGTCCAGTCGCAGCTCGGCGTGACCCAATTCGTCGACAGCCTGCCCTGGAAGCATCAGGAGCTGCTCGACCAGGCGCGCGCCCATCCGCTCGCCTTCGAGCGCATGACGCTGGTCCTCTCGACCCGCTCGGGCAGTCCGCTGTCGGCGCCCAAGGCTTCGTTTACCGATACCGAACTGGCTAACGCGCAGTACGTGAAATGGGACGCGTCGTTCCATAACAACATGACCGGACTCGACGGCCGCAGCGACCAGGTCGAGGCACGCTTTTTCGATCCGTCGGGCAATCAGATCGCCTCGAGCCCCGACACCCGCTTCGTCGGGCCCAACGACACGGCGGCCGCCTTCAGCGGCGTCGCGCTGATTCCCAACGCCACGCCGATCGTCCCGGGCAGCTACAAAATCGCGCTCTACTCCGACGACCAGGTCCTCGCCGAGCAGCGCTTCGACGTGACGCCGGACTTAAGCGCCCGCACCGCCGCCGAGAAGGCCGACGCCGACGCCGCCAACGCGGCCCGCGCCGAAGCGCGAAAGGCCAAGCAGGACGCCGCCCGGGTCGCGATGATCGAGGAGCGCACGCGCCGCCCGCTCGCCCTGCAGAATATCGAGTTCGTCAACAGCACCAAGGACGGCACCGCGCTCTCGAGCCCGACCAGCGCCTTCAACGTCTCGAAAGTGCTGTTCATCGGATGGCGCGCGGTGTTCCAGAATCGCCTGTACGGGCTCAACACCAATCAATATCGGGTCGACGCCGCCTATATCGGACCCGACGGCAGCACGCTCGGCAGCGTCGCCGACGTCCAGACCGTCGCGCAATCGAACAACCGCGCGGTGTTCAGCGGGCGCGTCGGCAATTCCGCCGGCGGCGCCTTTTTGCCCGGCCAGTACACCGTAAATTTCTACTTGAACGGGCAGTATTTCGCCCAGCGCAAGTTCCGCGTGGTGGCCGATGCCGGGATGCCCTACGGCGGCGGTGGTGCGGGCGGCGGGGCCGCGAGCGCCGGCGGCGGTGGTTCCAGCGGCGGCGGGGTCTCGCCGGCCATCGGACTCGAGACACCGACGCTCGCCACCGGCACCATCGACGGGATCGCCGGCCACGGCAACGTCAGCATGGAGTTGCGGCTGCGGCCGCAGCCCAACGGCTTTCTGCACGGTGAACTGCTGGTCCATCTGAGCGGCTACGGGATGACCCCGATCGAAGGCTTCGTGCGCGGCGACCATCTTCAGTTCCAGGTTCCTTATGGCGGCGAAACCTATTTCTTCGAGGGCCAGCGCAATCACGATCAACTGAGCGGTACCTTCGAATCGACCCCCTCAGGCCAGCGCGGCACGTGGACCACCCACGCCGACTGAGCGCATCCAGCGGGACGCAGGCCGCAGCGCCAGCCCGCGCGTCCGTCGTGGCCGCGCACCCGGAAAACTCCGCGCAAGTCAGTTTGTCATTCTGAACGGAGTCCGCGACGTGAAGAATCCCGGGATTTTTCGCTGCGCTCAAAATGACACAGTGGGGTTATGCGGAACTTCCCTAGCGGGAGGGTGCTTGAACGGAACCCTCGCAGAGGTAATGCTTTCAGCGCATGGCCAGTAACGTCTCGCGCGAAAAATTGCTCTTCTACGCCGCCGCCGGCGGACTCGGCGGCCTCGCCGCATGGGGCACTTCGGAACCCTTTTTGGGTATCCGCTCGGTCTATGGCCGCGACCTGCTGCTGGGCGCGCTGGTGGGGATGTTTATCAGCGCGTTTCTCGCCTCGATCGAAGCGCTCAGCGTCGGCCAGTGGCGACAAGCGATGCGCGGGATCCGCGTCGGCGCGCTGATCGGCGCGATCGGCGGCGCGCTCGGCCTGCTGATCGGCGAAATCGCCTTCGACCTGCTCGGCGGCTTCAACGGGCGCATCCTCGGATGGGCCGTGCTCGGCCTCGCGGTCGGGCTCGGCGTCGGCTCGGCGACGCATTCCAACGCGCGCCGGCGCAACGGCGCGATCGGCGGGCTGACCGGCGGCGCGGCGGGCGGCTTCTGCTACCAGGCGCTCACCGCGACCTTTCCACAAGCGTTTGGCCGCGCGATCGCGATTATCCTGATCGGCGCGCTGATCGGCTTCTTCGTCGGCCTGGTCAGCGAACTGCTCAAGCGGGGCTGGCTGATGGTCGTGCGGTCGCAAAGCCGCAACGCGCGCGAAGGGCGCGAATATCCGCTGGTCAAGCCGGTGACGATAATCGGCCGCGCCGAGGAGAGCGATATCGGCCTGTTCGGCGACCAGGCGGTACTCGCCCATCACGCGATCATCCGCAACGAGGGCAAGAGTTTTTTCGTCACTTCGACCGGTGGTGGACAGGTGCTGGTCAACCGCGCGCCGGTCAGCGGGCGCTGCGTGCTGAAAAGCGGCGACCGCGTCGAGATTGGCGGCACCCTGTTCCTGTTTCGCGAGCGGGCCCAGGCCGCGCAAGGCTGAGCGCGCGATGCCGCGCCGCATCGCCGCACTCCTCCTCGGACTAGGGTTGGCGTGGATCTTCGCCGGATGTGCGGCGACCAACGATGAAAACCTCCGGCTGCCGCCGGTTTCGATCCAGACCCTGCAGTACTACCCGTTCCAGGTTAAGGGCTACCAGCACAGCTATCCGAGCGCGCGGCGCATCGTCGTCCTGACCCCGGCCGACGTGCGCGATTTCAAGCAGGCCGGCAGCGCCGCGCACGACCCCTACCAGGGCCATCCCGCGATCGGCGTAATCCTGAACCATCAAGGACGCACCATCCAGCAGCTTTACGGACCCGAGTTGGGACCGCTGTTCCGCGACGCTATCGCGCAGGCCGCGAAGGAGGCCGGGATGGTCTCGTCGACCTCGACCGCCGCGCTCGCGCAGGCGCTCGAAGAGCGCAGCGCCGATTACGTCCTGCAGTCGAAGATCACCGGCCTGTGGGTGGTCAAGCAGCGCGGCGCCGACCAGGAGGGCGGACCGGCGTGGTTCACGGCCGCGCAGGTCACGCTCGAGGTCGAGATCTTCAAGCCGCCCTTCGCGGTGCCCTTCTGGTCGGGCGAGAGCGACGCCGACTACAGCGATCCGCCGACCCCGCCGGCCAATGCGACGCCGGCCGACGAGACCGAAATCTACGATCTGCCGGGTGAAGTGCTGTCGGTCGCGATTACGCGGGCCGTCGCCGGGATTTTCCGCCAGGAAGATTTGCATACGCTGGTCCTGCAGGACGCAATTGCGCCGCAATAGGTCCGTCTGGGCGACACAATCGGATTGGCGCACTCAATTCCGGGGCAAGCGCGGCCGGAGGCGCGTGGCTTTCGTGGCATTTGCGCATCGGTTAGCCTTGAGAATGGCCGCTCGGGCCAGAATTCCATTGGACGACTCCGGCGTGCGCGCCGCGACACTTAACCACTCGCTGGGAATTCAATCACGATGTCTGATCCGCACAACAATCGCATTTTACCGCCGCCTCATGTCCTCTCGGCGCTTCATCCGAAGTCGCTCGAAGTCCCCTGTATCGTCGTGATCTTTGGCGGCGCTGGCGACTTGAGCCATCGCAAGCTTTTGCCCGCGCTCTACAATCTGATGGTCGATGATGAGTTGCCGGAAAAATTCGCCATCGTCGGCTTCTCGATGGAGACCCTCGACGACGACGCCTATCGCGCCTTCGCGCGCAACGGGATCGAGGAGTTCTCGCGCCAGAAGCTGAGCGAGGAGGTCTGGAGCAAGTTTGCCCCGATGCTCCATTTCGTGACGGGCAGCTTTACCGAGGCGGGCGACTATCAGCGGCTGCGCACGCGACTCGAGGAGCTGGATCAGGCGGTCGGCAGCGCCGGCAACCGGGTCTTCTACTTCGCCATTCCGCCCGGCTTCATCGACCGCTGCGCCGCGGGCCTGACCGCCGGCGGATTGGTCAATCCACCCGGCTCGGACAAGGGCTTCACCCGCGTGGTGGTGGAAAAGCCGATCGGCCACGACCTCGCCAGCGCGGTCGAGATCAACCTCGAGATGGCGCGCTACTTCGACGAGGGCCAGATCTTCCGCATCGACCATTACCTGGGCAAGGAGACGGTCGAAAACCTGATGGTGCTGCGCTTCGCCAACGCGATCTTCGAGCCGATCTGGAGCGCGCGCTATATCGACCATGTGCAGATCACCGTCGCCGAACAGGAGGGCGTCGGCACGCGCGCGGCCTATTACGACAAGGCCGGCGCCCTGCGCGACATGGTCCAGAGCCATCTGCTGCAGGTGCTCTGCATGATCGCGTCGGAGCCGCCGCGATCGATCCAGCCCGACGCGGTGCGCGATTCCAAGCTCGACGTGATCCGATCGCTGCGCCCCTACGAACCCTCGGACATCGATCGCGTCGCCGTGCGCGGCCAGTACGAAGAGGGATTGTGCGGCGGCGAGAAGGCGCGCGGCTACCTGGGCGAGGAGCACATCCGGCCCGACTCAAAGATCGAAACCTTCGTCGCGCTCAAGTGCTATATCGAAAACTGGCGGTGGGCCGGCGTGCCCTTTTATCTGCGCACTGGCAAGCGCCTGCCCAAGCGCGCCAGCGAGATCGCGATCTACTTCAAGCACGTGCCGCGCGTGCTCTACAATTCGCGGCCCGCGCCGGCGCTCTCGCCCAACATGCTGCTGATTCGCATCCAGCCCGACGAGGGGCTCGCGCTCAATATCATCTCGAAAGTGCCGGGCCAGACACTGCGGCTCAATCCGGTCAACGTCGATTTCCATTACAAGACGGCGTCGCCCGAGGCCTACGAGACGCTGCTGAGCGACGTGATCGTCGGCGACCAGACGCTCTTCATGCGGCGCGACACGGTCGAGGCGGCGTGGCGCTTCGTGCAGGTGATTCTCGACGTCTGGGATCAGTCGGGCGCCGATCCGTTTCCCTACGCGGCCGGCTCGTGGGGTCCGACCGAGTCGGCCCTGCTGATCGCGCGCGACGGCCGCGCCTGGCGCTCGCTGTGACGGGCACGGGCGCGGCGTCAGCCGCCGCCCGCGCCTCTTTCGCCATCCGGCCCACGGGGTACCATGGATCAGTGAAGCAGCGGATTGAACGACCGGAGCCGACGCGATGGCGGGCGTGATACTGGCGGGTGATATCGGCGGCACCAAGACCCATCTTGGGCTCTACCGCGCCGCGGCGGGCAATCTCTCGCCAATCCGCGACCGGATTTTTCCGACCAGCGAATTTCCTGGACTCGAACAGGCCTGCGCGACTTTTCTCGCCGCCGGCGAGCGGCCCGACGCCGCTTGCTTCGGCGTGCCTGGTCCGGTGATCGACGGCGTCAGCCACGCCACCAACGTGCCGTGGAGCATCGCCTGCGACGCGATCGGCCGCGCGCTGGGCGGCGTGCCGACCCGCCTGATGAACGACCTCGAGGCGACCGCCTACGGTATCGCGCATCTGGGGCCGGACGACCTCGAGACCCTGCAAGCGGGCGAGCAGCGCGCGGCGCGGGCCAATCTCGCGGTGATCGCGGCGGGCACCGGACTCGGCGAGGCGGCGCTGATCGCGGCGCCCGGCGGCGACCTTGCGGTGGCCGGCGAGGGCGGTCATTGCGACTTCGCGCCGCGCGGCGACGAGCAGCGCGCGCTGCTCGATTTCCTTGCGCGCGAGTTCGGCCACGTCAGCTTCGAGCGCGTGCTGTCGGGCCCCGGCCTGCACAATATCTACCGCTTCCTCGCGGCCTCGGCCCCGCACGCCGAGCCGGCCTGGCTCACCGCGCGGATGGCCGCCGCGGATCCGTCGGCGGTAATCGGCGAATCCGCGATCGACGGGAGCGACCCGCGCTGCGTCCACGCGCTCGAGCTGTTCACCATGATTTATGCGGCCGAAGCGGCGAATCTCGCGCTCAAATACCTGGCGCTGGGCGGCGTCTACCTGTGCGGCGGAATCGCGCCGAAGATCCTGCCGTTTCTGCGCCGGCGCGAATTCGTCGCAGCCTTCCTCGACAAGGGACGGCTTCGCCCGACGCTCGCGCGGATCGGAATCCATGTGTCGCTCAATCCGTCGGCCGCGCTGCTCGGCGCCGCCTGGGCGGGCGCCGCGATGCTCTAGCTAATCGCTTTCACCGCGCCTATATTGCGCGCAGATACTCGCGAAACGAGGAGAAATTAAGTCCCATGATGACCAGGCGAGTCCGCGAAATTCTTTCCTACTACGACTCCGAAAACGTCGGCGTGCGCACCAACCTGGCGCGCTTTCTCAATCATGGACGGCTCGGCGGCAGCGGCAAGCTCGTCATCCTGCCGGTCGATCAGGGCTTCGAGCACGGCCCGGCGCGCAGCTTTGCCGTCAATCCGCCGGCCTACAATCCGCTCTACCACTTCCAGTTGGCGATCGACGCCGGATGCAACGCGTACGCCGCGCCGCTGGGCTTTCTCGAGGCCGGCGCGGCCGAGTTCGCCGGCGAAATCCCGCTCATCCTCAAGCTCAATAATCACGACCTGCTGCTCGACGAGAAGGATCCCATTTCGGCCGTCACCGGCAGCGTCAAGGACGCCCTGCGCCTGGGATGCTCGGCGGTCGGCTTCACGATCTATCCCGGCTCGTCGGAGCGGCGCGCGATGTACGAGCAGTTGCGCGAAATCGCCGAGGAGGCCAAGTCCAGCGGCCTCGCCGTCGTCGTCTGGTCCTATCCGCGCGGCTCGAGCCTGAGCAAGGCCGGTGAGACCGCGCTCGACGTGGTCGCCTACGCGGCGCAGATCGCGGCGCAGCTTGGCGCGCATATCGTCAAGGTCAAGCTGCCGACCTCCCATCTTGAACTGGCCGAGGCCAAGAAGGTCTACGAGGCCCAGCGCATCCCGCTCGAGCCGCTGGCCGAGCGCGTGCGCCACGTGGTGCAAAGCTGCTTCGACGGACGGCGTATCGTGATCTTCTCGGGCGGTCCCAAGGAGGGCGACGAGTCGCTGCTCGAAGGCATCAACGGCATCGCGCAGGGCGGCGGCTACGGATCGATCATCGGGCGCAATTCGTTTCAGCGGCCCAAGCCCGAGGCGATCGCCCTGCTCAACAAGGTCATGGACATTTACGCCAAGGCCGCCGCGAAGTAACCAACAAGGCTCCTGGCGACTGGCCGGCGCCGCCTCGAGCGGACGGCGCCGGCCCAACGCACGCATATTTTGCTCGCATCGGCGTCTGGTGCGCGATCGCTGCGATTTCACGCGGGGCGCCTGGTGCGCTATGAATCGGACGATGTGCGCGGCATCGGCGCGGCCGGCGCCGCAATTTTCGCACCGCCCCCGGAGAGAACAGGCCGATGAATTACGATGAATACCAGTTTCTCACTTTCGAGCGTCACGACGACGGCATCCTGCTGATCACGATTAACCGCCCCGACGTGCTCAATGCCACCAACGCCCGTCTCCATTGGGAGCTGAGCCGGGTCTGGAAGGATGTCGACGACGACCCCGAGACCAACGTCGTCATCATCACCGGCAAGGGACGCGCGTTTTCGGCCGGCGGCGACCTCTCGATGATCGAGACGATGAAGGGCAATCACGCCAATATCTCGCAGGCGATGCGCGAAGCGGGCGATATTGTCTACAATTTGATCAACTGCGAAAAGGTTATCATCTCGGCGATCAACGGCGTCGCGGTCGGCGCCGGCCTGGCGGTCGCCTTCATGGCCGACATCACGATCGCCTCCGAAGCGATGCGCATCACCGATGGCCATCTGCGCCTGGGCGTCGCGGCCGGCGACCACGCGGTCATCCTGTGGCCGCTGCTGTGCGGAATGGCGAAAGCCAAGTACTACCTGATCACGGCGGACTTTATCGACGGCAAGGAGGCCGAGCGGATCGGCCTGGTGAGTCTGTGCGTGCCGGCCGATCAATTGATGGACAAGGCGTTCGAGGTCGCGCGCAAAGTCGCGCGCGGTCCGCAGCAGGCGGCGCGCTTCACCAAGCGCGCACTCAACAACTGGCTCAAGACCTTCGGACCGCATTTCGACGCGTCGCTGGCCTTCGAGATGCTGGGTTTCTTCAGCGCCGACCTGGCCGAGGGAGTGGGCGCAATGCAGGAAAAGCGTCCGCCGAAGTTTCCCCATCTCAAGAAATAGCTGAGCCGCACGGCAGATCTTCGTGACCGGCGGGACGATGGCGCACGGGCCGCCGTCCCGCCGTCCCGCGGCTGGCGCATCGCGAATGCGCGGCGCACCTGACGCCTCATCACGCGCGCCGCGCGCACCCGGCGCGGAATTTCGCTATGCTCGCCGGACCATTATGAAAGCATGCGTGTTCAAGGCGACCGGCGCGCCGCTCGAAATCGCCGATATACCTGATCCGATCGCCGCTCCCGGCGAAATCGTCGTGCGCGTGCGCAACTGCGGCATCTGCGGCTCCGACCTGCACGCCGCGACCGCGAAAACCGTCCAGATGCCGCCCGGAACGATCATGGGCCACGAACTGTCCGGCACGGTCGAACAGATCGGCGACGGCGTGAGCGGCTTCGCGCCGGGCGACCCGGTGGTCGTGATGTCCTACCTGGCTTGCGGCGCCTGCGCCAATTGCCGCGCGGCGGCGGCCGTTACCTGCACCGCGATGCAACTGGTCGGCTTCGGCGAGGTTCCCGGCGGCTACGCCGAGCTGATCAAGACCCGCCCCGGCAGCGTCTTCAAGATGCCGCCCGGGATGAGCTTTCGCGCCGGCGCGACGGTCGAACCGCTGGTCGTCGGACTGCACGGGCTGCGCCGCGCGCGCTTCGCCGCGGGCCAAAGCTGCGTGATCATGGGCGCGGGGCCGATCGGCCTGATGACGCTGCTGTGGGCGCGCTTTGCCGGCGCGCGCGCGATCGTGGTCGCGGAATTCCTGCTCGACCGCCGCGAACTCGCGCTCAAGCTCGGCGCCGACGCCGCCGTCGATCCGCGGATGCACAACCCGGCCCATGCGATGTCCCGGCTGACCGGCACCGGTCCCGACGTGATCTTCGAGTGTATCGGCGAGCCGGGCACGATGGCCCAGGCGATGACCTTCGCGCCGCGCGGCGGACGCGTCACAATCCTCGGCGTCTCGATGGAGGACGACGGCTTTCCGCCCGGCCTTGCGATGAGCAAGGAACTCGATGTCAATTTCAGCCTCGGTCTCGAGCCGGGCGAAGTCGAAACCGCAATCGCCGTGCTGGCCTCGGGCCGCATCACGACCGATCCGCTGATTACCCATACGGTCGGCCTGGCGGACCTGCCGCGCGCGTTTGCCGCGTTACAGCATCCGACCCGGCAGACCAAGGTGATGCTCGAATTTTAGCGCTTGCTATTCCGCGCTTATTGGCGATCTTTAGTTTTGTTGAATTCTGAAATACTTCTTGTTAGGCATTGCGCCAGTCAAGGACGGAGGCGAATGGGATGCTGAAAAGATTATTCCTGGTGATTGCGGTGATAGCCCTGACGTTTGCGGCAGGCGGCGGATTACGCCCGGGCAGCGCGTGGGCGACGGCCGGCAAGCGCGTCGATTGCGCCAAGGTCATGGCGGAAGTCCAGGCCGGCAAAAAGACCAAGGCCATCGCCGCCGACCTGAGCATCTCGACCTCCAGCGTCTATCGATGCAAGAAGAAGGCGGCGGACACCACCGGCAAGGGCAAAGCTCCATCGACCATGGCCGCACCCGCGGCGACCGCCTCACCGACGCGCAAGTAGCGCGAAATAACCTATGCGTTCCGCGGCGCGGAGGTCAGTGTGGAACATTCAGGGAAGGCCGTCGCTCGGTGGCGGCAAATTGCCGCCGGTCGGTTAATGCGACGAGCGGACGTGAGACTTGCACGCCCGCCGCTCATGGTTTTTCGACTGTACCTGCTGGGGGCTGCGCTAGTCGTGGCGGGATGTTCGGCGCACAGCCCGATGATCGTCGTCAACACGACCGACACGACGCCGGTGCAAAACAGCTTCCCGCCAAGCACCGATAAGGTCTTCGTTACCGACCAGGCGCTGCCGGCGAACGTCGATTCCGTTCCGATCGCGAGGATTGACGAAGGCAAGGTCTGGTACGGTTCGATCGATGCGCTGCTGGATTCGATGGCCGACCGCGCGCGCCAATTAGGCGCCAATGCAATCGTCAATACGAAAACGTGGCATCAGCCGTCGGGCTTTTCGTGGTACGCGCCGGAGGGCTCGGGACAGGCGGTGCACGTCAAGGATATCAAGGCGCTCGACACCGCCGGTATTCAGGGGACGTGGCATTAGGCGGTCTCACCCGTCGCCCATCAGGCGCTTGCGCAGCGCCTCGTCGCCCGCGATATCGATCGCCGTCCACGCCATCGCGATCGCCCCGTCGGCAATCGCGTGGTCGGCGTCGGGCGTCGCGCAATGCGCGGTGAACTCCGGCTGATGATTCACGGCCGGAATCGAATTGATCCCGATTAGCGGATGGATCGCCGGCAGCTTGAGCGAGACGTTGCCCATGTCGGTCGATCCCGCGCCCATCGCGCGCGGCGCTCCGCCGCGATGGGGCTGGGCGGGGTCGGGATCGACGAAGCTGCGGCCGAGCGCGATCGCGTTGCGCCGGTAGAGCGAGGCGATCGCGCGATCGTGGCGCATCTCGGCGTAAGGCTTGTCGCCGCCGGCGATTTCGTATTTGCAGCCGGTCGCGATCGCGCCGGCCTCGAAGCATCGATGCACCCGCGGCAGCAGATCGTCGAGCAGACCCAGGGTCTGCGCGCGCACCATGTAGCGCGCGACGGTATGCGCGGGCACGATATTGGCCGCTTCGCCGCCCTTGGTCACGATCCCGTGGATGCGGTCGGAGTCGCGGATATGCTGGCGCAGCAGGCCGATCGAGGTCTGCGCCACGGTCAGCGCGTCGGCGGCATTGATCCCCAGTTCGGGAAAGGCCGAGGCGTGCGCCTCCTTGCCGGTGTAATGCACGTCGAACATCGCGGCGGCGATCATGGTCGGCGCGGCCATGTCGATCGGCGCCGGATGAACCATCATGGCCGCGTGGATCCCGTCGAAGGCGCCGCCCTCGAGCATCAGGATTTTGCCGCCGCCGTTGCATACCTCCTCGGCCGGCGTGCCGAACAGACTGATTGTCAGTCCGGCCTCGTCGGCAACCTTGGCGATCGCCATCGCGGCGCCGGCACCAAGCGCCGCGATCACGTTATGGCCGCAGGCGTGCCCGATCCCCGGCAAGCAATCGTACTCGGCGCATATCGCCAGATGCAGCGGCCCCGAACCGGCGCGTGCGATGAACGCCGTCGGCATCCCGCACACACCGCGATCGACCGTGAAACCGGCGTCGGCCATGGTCTCGCAGAGCCATTGCGCGGCGTGCTCTTCCTCGAAGCCGAGTTCCGGAAACGCATGAATCCGATGGCTCAAGGCGATCAGTCCGGGTTCGGCGCTGGCGAACCGTTCGCGTGCTCCGGCTTTGGCGTCCATAAGTCACTCCTGCGCAAATCCGCGCCTATCCGATCCGCTTTGACATTTAACATCCCGCCGCATCGTCGCCCAACCCCTTGATCGCGCCGCGCCGCTCCCGCTAAGCCTTTGCAGCATCATGGGCAAATGCGATCTGTGCGAACTGAAGGAATACACGCCGTGGTACGCGAGCTTCACCCAGCCATTCAAGTTCACGATTCTCGATTGCGATTCGTGCGACACGCCGATGGCGGTGCTCGGCGAACATCGCGCGGCGCCGACTGACGAGGAACGCGCCTTCATGATCGACGCGCTATCACTGGTGGCGCGCGCGAAATACGGCGCCGACGAATTTGTTATCGATGGCGTGATGCGCCAGATACCCGACCACTGCCATATGCATGCGCGGCCCAAGCGCTGGCGCAACTGGTAAGCGCCCCGCGCGGTGCGCCACGCGCCGCCGTTCGAGTCCATCAGGGCGGCTCTAGCGTTCCCACTCTTGGGCGGTTTTAGCGTCTGTTAGGCGTGGTGTGCGACAGACTCAAATTCGCGAGTGTTTGGTTATGTTGCCGCCTTGTGGTATTGAGCGCTCGTTAGCTGCGTCGCGTCAGGCCCGGGGGGGTCGATGACGCGCGGCGCAGAGGGGACAGAGTTTACTCCTCACGGAGGTTTTCGGGGGAAATGGCTATCGGCGTAGTCAAATGGTTTAGTCCCAAAAAGGGCTACGGCTTCATCACCATGGATGACGGCCAGGAAGTCTTCGTCCATTACACCGCCATCGACGGCAACGGCTTCCGTTCGCTCGAGCAGGGCGAACAGGTGCAGTTCGAGGTGGCGCAGGGCCCCAAAGGATTGCAGGCGGCCAAGGTAATGCGCACGTAACGCGTGCGATCGGGACCGTGCGTCCCGGCGTACAGCGGCTCCGTATACATTTGGGCATCGTCGGCCGATCCGCGGACGGTGCGCAGCTTTTAGCGGCGCGCCCCGACCCATAAGATAGGCCGGCGATGGATTTCCCGAGCGACAGCGCGGCGAGCCGGCGATGGCTTCCACGGATCGTTGTGGATTGCCCGCCTCGGGCCGCCCTGGCGATCACGCTGGCGGTCGCCTTGGCGATCCGGCTCTACCTGAGCCTGACCAGCTATTGTATCGCGGGCGACGGCGTCGCCTACCTCGCGATGGCGCGGGATTTCGCCGCCGGCGCGCCCACGCAGGCGCTCGACGCAGTGTTTTCGCCGCTCTACCCGTGGCTGATCGCGGTCGCGCACCTTGCCGTGCCGGGCTGGGAGATGGCGGGCAACCTGGTTTCGGCGATCGCGGGCACCGCCGCCGTCGCGACGATCTATGCGTTGACGCGCGCGGCCTTCGCGCGCGACGATCTTGCGATCGGCGCGGCGATCCTGGCCGCGATCGATCCCGAGCTGGCCGCCTATTCCGCGTCAGTGCGGACCGAGGCCGGCTTTATCCTCTGGATGACGGCGGCGGCCGCGGTGCTCGTGCTCGGGTTACGCGGCGGACGCCTGCGGCTCATGGCCGCGGCCGGCGCCCTCGGCGGCATCGCCTATCTCTATCGCACCGAGGGCATCGGGATGCTGGTCTTCGGTACCTGCTTCATTGTGGCCGGCGCGCCGCTGTGGCGGCGCTGGACGCTCGGCTGGGCGATCCGCGCCGCGGCGCTGTTCGCCGCCGCCTTCCTGCTCGTCGCATCGCCCTACCTGATCTATCTGCGCGTCAGCCAGCGCCATTGGTCGATCGGCCGCGAGTTCACCGCCGCCATGATGTACGGGATGGGCGAAGTCGCGCACAACACCCAGCAATGGCAATTGCGCGGCTACTCGACCCAGGCCTCGCCGCTCGCCCCGCTGTTCGAAGACCCGCGCCTCTATATGCGGAAGGTCGCGGGCGATTTCCTGGCCTCGCTCTATGGCTTCGCGCAGGCGCTGGGTCCGATTGCGGCCGTGCTGCTGGCGCTGGGCTGGTGGTCGCGCGGGCGCGCGCTGATGGCGAACTTCGCCGAGGCGATGCTCCTGCTGCTGACCGCCTTTTATGTCTGCGGGTTCTCGCTCTCCTACACCGGCACGCGCTTCATGGTCCATCTGATCCCCTACACCTTCGGCTGGATCATGCTCGGTCTCGAAGCGCTCTCGGGCATACTGGCAAAGGGTGCCGCGCGCGCCCGCTGGATTCGCTATCCGGCCAGCGCGCCGGCCGTCGTGCTGGCACTCGCGATGCTTCCGCAGACGCTCTGGCCGATCGGCTACGACATGCGCGGTATCCGCTACGCCGGCGACGAGATCGCGCGGCGCACGGCGCGCGATCCGGCGGGCGGCCGCGGCGCGGTGGTCGCGGCCGACGGCCGCGTGGCCTATTATGCGGATGCGCGCTTGATTCTGCTGCCGGCCGCGGCGCCACCCGCGGGGCTGTGCCAATGGCTCGGCGCGCGGACCGACGCCGGCTACCTGCTGATCGGCGATCGCGACGAGCGGCGCATGGGCGGCGGCGCGGGGTTGCCCTGCCTGGTGCCGATCGCGCGCTATCCGCGCTACGGGGCGGGCTTTTACGATCTGTTTTCGATCCGGCGCGCCGGTTGACGCGCCCGTCAGGTTCGCGTTGAGCTTAGCTTGAAGCCGCCACCGCAGATGCCCGCCGCCACGATAACCTCCACCGCCGCTCGCCCCGCGCCGGCCGGCGCGATCGGCGCGGCACCCGCGCCCGTCGAGCTTTCGATCGTTGTGCCGGTGCATAACGAAGCCGCCGTGCTCGACGAATTTTTCGCCCGGCTGATGCCGGTGCTGGCGCGCCTCGGCACCACCTGGGAAGTGATTTGCGTCAACGACGGCAGCACCGACGACAGCCTCGCGCGCCTCACTCTCCGCCATGCGGCCGACCCCGCGGTCAAGGTGGTCAGCCTGTCGCGCAATTTCGGCAAGGACATAGCGCTCAGCGCGGGCTTGGATTACGCGCGCGGCGCCGCCGTGATTCCGATCGACGCCGACCTGCAAGACCCGCCCGAACTGATCGAGGCGATGATCGCGAAATGGCGCGAGGGCTTCGACATCGTTTACGCCACACGCCGGCGCCGCGAGAGTGACAGTTGGCTCAAGCGCCTCACCGCGCGCTACTTCTACCGCGTCTTCGACCGCATCACCGACTTTCCGATTCCGCGCGATACCGGCGACTTCCGCCTGCTCGATCGCCGCGTGGTCGACGTGCTCGTGCGCCTGCCCGAGCGCACCCGCTTCATGAAGGGGCTGTTCGCATGGGCCGGCTTCAAAGCCACGCCGCTGACCTACGACCGCGATCCGCGCGCCGCCGGCTCCACCAAATGGGGCTACTGGCGGCTGTGGAACTTCGCGCTCGACGCGATCACTTCGTTCAGCTCGATGCCGCTCAAGATCTGGAGCTACGTCGGCGTGGTAATCTCATTGTTCGCATTTCTCTACGCTCTGTTTCTGGCGGGACTGGTGATGGTCCGTGGCATCGCGGTGCCCGGCTACGCGTCGCTGATGGTCGCGGTGCTGTTCTTCGGCGGCGTGCAGCTCATCTCGCTCGGGATTATCGGCGAGTACCTGGCCCGCACCTACAACGAAGTGAAGGGCCGCCCGCTCTATATCGTGCGCGATTCGTGGGGCTTCGGCGTCGATCCGCGCTAGGCGGCGTGCCGTTTCGCATCCTGATGGACCCGAGTCTGTATCCGCGGATGGCCGAGGTCGAAGACGCCCATTGGTGGTTCGCCGCGCGACGTGCGATCGTCGATCGCATGATCGCGGAGCTTAAGCTCCCGCCCGACGCTGCGATTTTCGAGCCCGGATGCGGCACCGGCGGCAACTTCGCGATGCTCGCGCGGCGCGGCCGCCTCTATGCGATGGACTCCGACGCAAGCGCGCTCGGCTTCGCCGCCCGCCGCGGCCTCGCGCAACTCGCGCGCGGCACGCTGCCCGGCGACCTTCCGTTCGGCGATTTGCGCTTCGACCTGGCCGTGATGACCGACGTGCTCGAGCATCTCGACGACCCGGCCGGCGCACTCCGCGCCGTGCGCGCGCGCCTCAAGCCCGGCGCCGCGCTCCTGATGACCGTGCCGGCGACGCCCTGGCTGTGGAGCGCGCACGACGTGACCCATCATCATCGCCGCCGCTACCGCGCGCGCGAGTTGCGCCGCGTCGTGATCAATGCCGGCTTCGAGGTCGTCCGCCTGAGCTACTACAACTTCATGCTCTTTCCCGCGATCGCCGCCGCGCGCCTCCTGCAGCGGATGCGCTCGCGCGAACCGCTCGAGGTCGCCGGCCGCCACGATCTCGCGATGCCGCCCGCGGCGCTCAACACGCTCCTGCGGCGGATCTTCGCGAGCGAGCGCCATCTGCTCGGCCGCATCCCCGTACCCTTCGGCGTCTCGCTGATCGTGATCGCGCGCGCCCCGCTCGCGACGGCCGCCACGGCCGCCGCGCCACTTCCGGCCAGCAGTGCGAACTAAGCTGCACCCGATCCTGCTCGAGGGACTGGGCGCCTTCGCCGCCGCCCTCGCCCTGCTGATGACGCTGGCGCCGGCGGCCCCGTTCGTCGGCGAACTCGGCGTATGCGAATCGGGCGCGGTGCGCGACGTGCTCGCGGGCAATCTCGTCCTGCCGCACTTCATCCCCGGTCCGATGGTTCACGTGCCACCGCTCTATTGGTGGACCGCGGCGCTCGGCGTGCGCGTCCTCGGCTGGAGCGAAATAGCGCTGCGGATGCCCGCGATCCTCGCGGCCGCGATGACCTGCGCGATCGTCTTCGTGTGGGGATCGATCGCCTTCGGCCGCCGCGCCGCGCTGATGGCCACGGCCGCGCTGCTGTTCTGCCATTTCTTTCTCGACGCCGCGCGCCAGCCGCGGATGGATTCGATGCTCGCGCTGTTCGTCACCGCCGCCGCGATGCTGCTCGAGCGCGCGCTGCGCCCACCGCCCGCCGATCCGCCATCCGCGGATGCGACAGGTACCGCCGAGGCGCGCAAATCGCGGCGCGCCGCCTTCGCGCTCGCCGCGTTGATGATCGGCCTCGGCATTCTCACCAAGGGCGTCCTCGGCATCCTCCTGCCGGGCATCGCGGCGGGACTCTATCTGCTTTGGCGGATGCGCCTGCGGGACATGTTTCGCCTCAACCTGATCGTGACCTTCACCGCGGGCCTCGCGATCGGTCTCGCCTGGTACGTCGCGGCCTATGCCGAGGGCGGCGCGAAATTCCTCCAATGGCAGCTCGCGATGAACCTGTGGAGCCGCTTCCTGCCGACCGACGCCGGCGGCGCCGGCTACTGCGCGCATCCGTTCTGGTACTTTGTCCCGCACACGATTACCGGCTTCATTCCGTGGAGCGCCTATCTGCCCGCCATCGCGATCTATGTGTGGCCGCGCCGCGGGCGCGCGCTGCCCGAACCGGTGGTCTATACGCTCTGCTGGTTCGCCGCGATTTTTATTTTTTTCTCGTCGTCGCAGGGCAAATGCCTGGTCTACATTTTGCCGGCTTTTCCGCCACTGGCGATGCTGACCGGGATCGCGAGCGATGCCGCCGCCCGCGCAATCGCGCGCACGCCAACGATGCTCGCGCCGGGCGGGCTCGACTTTGCGCCGCCGCTCGACACCGATACCGCACGGAGCGGCGATCGCGCCCTCGCGATGGCCTTCACCGCGGCCAACGCGGCGATCGCCGCCGGAGCTATCGCAATCGTCGTCTGCGCGGCGATCATCGTGATCGCCGGCATCCCAGCGTCGCTCGCCGCGCACCTCCATCAGACCGATCGGCGCTTCGTCGGGATTTTTGCCGCACTCGCGGCGCATCGCGATTTCCCGCTGCTCGCCTGGATCGCTGCGTCGGCCGCGGGCGCCGCGATCGTGCTGAGCGGTATCGTCCGCCGCCGGCCCGACCGCGCGCTGACCGGCGTATGCGCGATCGCGACTGCCGGCGCGATCTTCTGGTTCGCCGTGATGAATCCTGCGCTGGCCGATCGCGAGACGCTGCGCGGCTTCGCCCGCGCGGTCACGCGCACCGTGCCGCCCGGCGCCGCGGTCGCCCATCTCGGGCTCAGCGACTGCGATCTGAATTTCTATTCGCCGCGGCCGCTCACGCCGATCTATCATCTGCAATGCGCCGGGGCGGACGCGCCGCGCTACGTCGTCGCCCGCGCGCGGGATTTCGCCGCGGCCAACCCGGCCGCCCGCGCCTGCTTCGCAACGATCCTCACCTCGCCGCCGCTCGACAACAATGGCGCGCGAATCCTGCTCGAACGGGTTGCGCCGCCGAGATGATCGATCGCCGGTGCGCGCGAAAGTAGCGAAATTATGCTGGCTTATGGAAAACAAGTATTCGGATCGTCGCCTTTTTTGCATTTCCAGAGGAACCCGGAGGCTCCATTTCTGGGGTTATTGAAGTAATTGGCGACCTCATGATTAGCCTGCGTGTCGGTCATCGGCATTTCAGTGGGAACGTAGCGACGTTGAGACCAAAATAAAATGGTGCAGTATTCGTCGCTACGGCACAAATTGGCGATCGCCTCGTCGTACATTTGGCGATCCCTAGTGTGTTGCGGATCTATTAAGACGAATCGGAAATAGCCGTAACGGCCAAACGACGCGCCCGTACCTCCGGCGGTCCCAGCGAGATGCCAATCGGAGCCCGCAACAGCATTTTTTTGCGGCCGCGCAATTGCGTTGATAAGAGCGACGACTACCAGTCCCGCGAATAGCCATTTTATAGTGCGCATTTTCAGATCCCCCCTCTTTTCAGGCGCTCACGAAGCGCGGCGCGCCCGGCGTGGTGGCCGCACTGGCGCATCCGGCCAGCGCGATCAGCGCAAGATAGCGCAACGGCGAAAGCCCGGATTTCATTTCGCTCCACCCCTTCGCAGTGAGCTTTTCTAGCTCGCCTCGGCGACGTAATACTGCGTCCAAAGCATCCAATCCAGCGGGCCGCCGCGCAAGCGCCGCTCGCTCGATTGCGCCCAGCCCAGCCCGCGCGCGCCGGCAAATTCCGCCACCAGCGGGATATACATGCCGGACTTGTAGCGCTCGCGAATCGTCAAGCCCGCCGCCGTGATCGCCGCCTCGGCGCTGCGCGCCGTCATCAGGTTGATATGCCCGGTCTCGAACACCGCCTCGCCATA
>Ga0307373_10003148_pt1 | contig 29024 bp, 28 predicted proteins | sample OX2MG_FD_202534 | JGI IMG/M metagenome (GOLD analysis project Ga0307373, IMG submission 202534) | Soil microbial communities from Risofladan, Vaasa, Finland - OX-2 | ecosystem: Environmental > Terrestrial > Soil > Coastal area > Acid sulfate soil | place: Finland: Risofladan, Vaasa | collected... | reverse complement strand
CAGGACCAGCACCATTGCCGCGTCACGTGCGACGGCGAGGAGACCTACGGCCTGGTCGAGCCGTATGACACGATGTGCTACGAGGTCTCGAAGGCGGGCGTCATGGGCTTCTCGCTGCTCGACCCCGCCACCTGACACAGGGGCACGGCACCTCCGGGGCGCCTCACCCGCTCTCGGCCGAGGCCGCTTCCAGGCGCGCCAGCAGGATGTCCCCCATCGGGTTGTCACGACGTCGCGTGTCCCCGGTGATGCGTTGGTGGCGGTCGTTGATGGCGAGTGCGCGCACCAGTGCGAACACCTCGTGCCAGGGCAGATCCCGCACTTCGTATCCGGTGCGCCGCTCGTAGCGCTCGCGGTCCTCGCCCGGGCCGGGGAACCCGGGCAGCCGCCCGCCGAACAGCTGCTCCATCATGAATTCGAGGCCGAAGTGCCACCCGAGGTCCATCTCGCGCGGGCCGAGCGAGGCCAGATCCCAATCGAGCACCGCCGTCACACGGCGCTCGGCGTCGAAGACGAGGTTGCCCAGGCGGACGTCGCCCCACAGGAGGACGGAGGGGCGTTCGGCCGGCATGTGGCGCGCACACCAGTCGAGCGCCTGCTCCAGGGCAGGCAGCGGGTCGCCCTCGGAGGACCACGACACGTACGCGTCCCAGCGCTCGACCGCGTCCGCCAGGGTCGTTCCCGGCAGCACCGCGCCGAGCTCGGCCGCCTCCCAGTCGACGCTGTGCACGTCGGCCACGACGTCGAGCAGTTGTTCGTGCATGACCCGCTGCAGGACCGGCCCGGCGTCGCGCACGTACGGGTCGAAGAATGGGGCCGGTCCCGGGATGTCACCCACCACGCGGGGCATGGCCAAGAAGGACGACCCGATCCAGTCGGGATCGGTCACCACCACCGACGGTGCCGGTGCCGGTATTCCGGACGATGCCACAGTGTTCTGGACTATTGCCTGCGGCCCGAGGTCGTACTCGGGGAACGTCGGCTCCAGCGGCGGCAACCGCACCACCAGGCCCGAGTGGGACGGGCCGATGTCGACGAGCACGGTCTCGTTGGCCTGACCGCCCTGGGCCCGGGCCACGCGGAGCAGCCGCGGCGCCACATCGCTCCCGCCACCGCCCAATTCCCGCACGACATCCGGAGAGGCCGTCACCCAGCGCGCCAGGCCCTCCTGGAGTGCTGCATCGTCGCGCGTCGCCCCGGTCGCCACTCAGGGAAGGTAGACCACGGCACGCCAGCGGCCGGTCATCTCGGCCCGGCACAGGGCGGTGCCGGCACGCACGGACCACTCCAGGACGTCGAACTCCCCCACCGCCACCGGGGTCTGCACCAGCAGGCCCCGCCGGGCATGATCCTGGCGCACCACCCAGCCGTCGGGAATGTGCACGCCGGCCTCCGCCAGGCGCGCCACGGCCTTACCGCCCGTCGGATGCATCATGCCGACCGTCAGCCCCTCGGTGTCACGGCGCTCCTTCTTGGGCGGCATCAGCGTCGTCATCGTCACCGGTGCCGCGTTGTTGCCGAAGAAGGCGAAAAGGCCGGCGCGCGGATGCACGTCGGAGGCCTCCTCGTCGATCCCGGGCATCAGGTTGATCCAGCCGCTGCCGGCGGCCCGCAGCGCCCGCAACTCGGCGGTGACGGCCGCGTCGTCGGGCGGCGTGAATTCGATCGTCTTGTTCCGTCGCCCGCTCACCCGTTCCATCCTGACAGCAGCCATTCGACCACCTCGGCCGCCGGCTGCTCCTTGGCCGTCATGAACCCGGTCCCGGCGTACAGGCTCATGTGGCCCGTGTCACCGGCGCGGGCGGACGCGGCCCGGAGGGGCCGCGTGGCGTTGTTGATCTCGGGGTAGGCGGCGGGCGCGGCCGGATGGTCCTCTACCATGGCGTTGACGAGCGCCCGGGCCCGGCGTCCGCTGAAAGCCCGGGTCATCACCGTCGGGGTGTGGGACCAGGCACCGATGGCCTCCTTCTGCGCCGCCGGGGCGCCGCTCTCGGGGCAACGGAGGAACGCGGTGCCGGCCGCCACCAGATCCGCACCCCGGGCCAGCAGGTCGGCCACGTCGTCGGGACCGGCCACCCCGCCTGCCGCGACCAGAGGAACGAGGGTGCGCCGGCGGACGGCGGCCAGCAGGGCCCGCACGGGCCGATCCTCGTCGGCCCGGTCGGCGTTCACCAGGCTGCCCCGGTGGCCGCCGGCCTCCGAGCCCTGCAGGGCCAGGCCGTCGGGCCCGGCGTGCAGAGCCAGAACAGCCTCCTCCGGCGTCGTCACCGTGAGCAGGACGATCGAGCCCGCTGCCCTCAGGGCGCGTACGACGTCGACGGCGGGGATCCCGAAGGTGAAGCTGACCACGGCGGGCGGCGCCGCCAGGACCGTGTCGAGCTTGGCCGGGTAGGCATCGTCGTCCCAGCGGGCCTCACCGAGCGCCGCACCCAGGGCGGTGGCGTCGGGCTCCAGCTGCGCCACGTAGGCATCCAGGCCCTGGGGGTCGTGCGTCGGGGTGCCGGGAACGAACAGGTTCACGCCGAACGCGTCCACACCGGCGGCGCGGACGGCCGCCATCTCCTCCGCCAGGGCAGGCGCCGTCTTGTAGCCACCGGCCAGGAAGGCCAATGCGCCCGCCTCGGCGCTCGCGACCACCAGGTCCACCGTGGAGGGCCCCCCGGCCATGGGGGCCACGATGAGGGGCCCGCGGGAGAGCGAGCGCAATCGCGGCGCGCCGATGGTCACGGCCACCGGGAATTCCGGAGCATCGGGTCCGGGGTCGGAGGGCACACCCGCACTCTTACCCAGCGCGGCCACCGGCCGCTACGGTGGGCCATCCGTGGACCTGGACCTCCTCCAAACGCTTCGCAGCACCGGTGCGGCCCGCCAGTTCCATCCCGAGCCCGTGGGTGACGACGTACTGGCCCGGATGCTCGACACGGCCCGCTTCGCACCGAGCGGCGGCAATCGCCAGGGCTGGCGGGTCATCGTCGTCAAGGACCCTGCCACCCGTGTGGCGCTCCGCGACCTCTACCTGCGGGGGTGGTACGAGTACCTGGCCATGGGGTCGGCCGGGCTGGTGCCCTGGGCGCCGGTGACAGACCGGGCGGCCGAGGCCGCCGCCATCGCGAACGCAGGCCCCTTCGCCGATGCGGGGGCGGCCGCACCCGGCTTCGCCGAGACGCTCGAGACGGCGCCGGCCCTTCTGCTGGTGCTGGCCGACCTGACCGCACTCGCCGCGGTCGACCGCGACCTGCCGCGGTACACCTTCGCCGGCGGCGCCTCCATCTACCCCTTCGTCTGGAGCCTGCTGCTGGCCGCCCGGACCGAGGGCCTCGGCGGCGTCATGACCACCATGCCGGTGCGCCAGGAGGACGAGGTGCGTGCGCTGTTCGGCATTCCCGCCACGGTGGCGGTGGCCGCCCTCGTCGTCGTGGGACGCCCGACGGCGGTCCCGCGCCGCCTGCGCCGCGCCCCGGTGCACTCCTTCGCCTGGGTCGACCGCTTCGAGGGCGCCGCGCTCGCTGGGCCCTGACTCCCGTCGAGGGCACGACGCCCTGCTACACCAGCCCGTTTGGGGCGCCGGACCTGCGCCGTGCTCAAATGGGCCATGGCCCAGAACGTCCTCGGAGAAGCGCTCGAGCCCTGCAACTTCGACCCCGTCACCGGCTTCTACCGGGACGGGTGCTGCAACACCGGCGCCGAAGACGTCGGCGTCCACACGGTGTGCACGCGGGTGACCGCCGAGTTCCTGGCCTTTTCGGCTTCGGTCGGCAACGACCTGTCGACGCCGCACCCCGAATTCGGCTTTGCCGGCCTGCAGCCCGGGGACCAGTGGTGCCTGTGCGCGCCCCGCTGGCAGGAGGCCTTCGAGGCCGGCATGGCGCCTCCCGTCGTCCTGGCCGCCACCCACGCCGCCACCCTGGAGTGGGTGCAGCTGGGTGACCTGGTGACGCACGCCATCTAAGTTCGCACCGTCGTCGCCCAACCCGGAGGTCATGCATGGCGCAGAGCCAACAGCACACCGTCGTCAGCGTGGACCGCGTCATTGCGGCGCCGCCGGCCACACTCTTCGGCGTGGTGGCCGACGCCACGCGCCACCCCGAGTTCGACGGCTCCGGTCAGCTGGTGCAGGCGAAGGAAGGCGCGTCGCAGCATCTGACGCTGGGCTCGACGTTCGGGATGTCGATGAAGATGGGCGTGCCCTACACCGTGACCAACACCGTGATTGAGTTCGAGCAGGACCGGCGCATCGCCTGGCAGACCGTATTGGCGGGACCCCTCGGGCGCTTCCTGGGCGGGCGTATCTGGCGCTACGAGCTCGAGCCCGTCGAAGGCGGGACGAAGGTGACCGAGTCCTGGGATCTCAGCCAGGACAAGCAGGCCTTCTTCTTGAAGAACCCGAAGATCGGCCAGCACACCGCAGCGTCCATGTCCAAGTCATTGGACCGGCTGGCGGAGATCACCGAATCGTGAGCGGCACCACCATCGACATCGACGCCGCATGGGAGCAGCGGATCCTTCCCGCACTGAGCGAGTACACCCGCATCCCCTGCCTCTCCCCCGCCTTCGACCCGGACTGGGACGAGCGCGGCGCCATCGCAGCGGCGGCGGAGTTGCTGGCGGCCTGGGTGAAGGACCAGGAGCCAGCGTTGGGTGTCGAGATCGTCACCTTGCCCGGGCGCACCCCGCTGCTGCTGATCGACAACGGCGGCACCGGCGATCCGATCCTCATCTACGGCCACATGGACAAGCAGCCGCCGCTCGGCGAGTGGCGCAGCGGGCTCGGACCGTGGGAGCCGGTGCGCGAGGGCGACCTCCTCTACGGCCGGGGGACGGCAGACGACGGCTACGCGACGTTCGCCGCCGTGACGGGTCTGGTGGCGGCGGGCGGCGGCCAGGGCCGCGTGCTCGTCCTCATCGAGGCGAGCGAGGAGAGCGGCAGCCCCGACCTCGCCGCGCACCTGGCGAACCTCAAGGAGCGCATCGGGACACCGCGCCTCGTCATCTGCCTCGATTCGGGTGGCCTCAGCTACGACCGCCTCTGGTTGACGTCGTCGCTGCGCGGCAACCTCGTCGCCACGGTGAAGGTCGACGTGCTGACCGAGGGCATCCACAGCGGGCAGGGCGGCGGCGTCGTGCCCTCGTCCTTCCGCATCCTGCGGCGGATCCTGTCGAACATCGAGGATCAGACGGACGGCCGCATCCTCCTGCCGGAATTGCTCGGGGCGGGGATCCCCGACGCGCACCGGGCCAACATCACCGCGCTGGCGGCCGAGTTCCCCGATAGTGCCGCACCGGTCGTGGACGGACTGCACCTGCTCACGCCCGACCCCGTCGACCGCCTCATCGCCCGCACCTGGGGCGCCGCGTTGGAGGTGACGGGCGCCGACGGGCTGCCCAAGCCGAAGGACGGCGGCAACGTGCTGCGTCCGTCGACGACGCTGAAGTTCTCGCTCCGACTCCCGCCCGACGTCGACGCCGAGGTGGCCACCGACGCCGTCATCGCGGCCATCACGACCGATGAGGGCGCCCACGTCACCATCGATCTCGAGGCGGCCGCCGCCGGGTGGATCGCCCCGCCGCTCGAGCCCGCCATCGCGGCCACGCTCTCCGCAGTCTCCCAGGAGTGCTTCGGGCGCGAGCCGGGCCTCATCGGCGAGGGCGGCTCCATCCCGTTCCTGGCCGACCTGCAGCGTGGCTTCCCGGGCACCCAGTTCGTGGCGACCGGCGTCCTCGGCCCGCACTCGAACGCGCACGGACCGAACGAATCCCTGCACATCCCGATGGGCAAGGCCGTGACCGCGGCCGTGGCCGAGCTCTTGCGATGACGGACGCTCCCGCCGCGAAGGACGGATCGCTCCCGCTGGCCGGCAAGGTTGCCCTCGTCACCGGCGGCAGCCGCGGGCTCGGGCGCTCCATGGTGCTGGCCTTCGCCGACGCCGGGGCCGACGTGGTGGTGACCAGCCGCAGGCTCGCCTCGTGCCAGGCCGTGGCGGACGAGGTCGAGGCCAAGGGCCGGCGGGCGTTGGCCGTGGCGTGTCACATCGGGCACTGGGACGAGATCGAGGGCCTGGTGGAGCAGGCCTACGACGCCTTCGGGCGCGTCGACGTGCTCGTGAACAACGCCGGTATGTCCCCGCTCTATCCCGACCTCGCCTCGGTCAGCGAGGACCTGTGGGACAAGGTGATCGGCGTGAACCTGAAAGGGCCGTTCCGCCTCACCGCGCTGGTCGGCACGAGAATGGCGGAGGGCCCATATGGTGGATCCATCATCAACGTCTCGAGCACCGGCTCGCTCCGTCCCGCGCCCGACATGCTGCCCTACGACGCCGCCAAGGCGGGGTTGAACACCATCACCGAGGGCTTCGCCAAGGCCTTCGGCCCGTCCGTGCGCGTCAACTGCATCATGGCGGGCCCGTTCCTCACCGACATCGCCGAAGGCTCCTGGGGCCCGTCCGCGCGGGAGCACGGCATGCCGAACCACGCGCTGCGGCGTGCGGGCGAGCCCGACGAGATCGTCGGCGCCGCCCTCTACTTCGCCACCGACGCCTCGTCCTACACATCCGGCGCCATCCTGCGCGTCGACGGAGGGATCCCATGACCGACACCGCCACGCACACCGACACGGACAGTCGGACCGACACGGACAGTCAGACCGAGACGGACACGGCCGATTTCTGGTTCGACCCCCTGTGCCCGTGGGCCTGGATCACGTCCCGTTGGATGCTCCAGGTCGAGCAGGTGCGCGACGTCCACGTCCGCTGGCACGTGATGTCGCTGGCCATCCTCAACGAGGGCCGCGACGAGCTCTCCGACGAGTACAAGGCGCGCCTGGCGCTGGCCAAGGGCCCGGTGCGCGTCTGCATGGCGGCGGAGCAGCTACAGGGGCCCGACATCCTCGGCCCCCTCTACACGGCACTCGGCAACCGCATCCACCTGGAGAAACGGGGCCTGGGCGAGGAGTCCGAGAGCATCATTGCCGAGGCGCTGGCCGAGGTGGGCCTGCCGGCCTCGTTGGCCGACGCCGCCACCTCCGAGGAGTTCGACGACGTGCTCTCGGCGTCCCACCACGCCGGCATGGACCCCGTCGGTGACGACGTCGGCACCCCGGTGATCCACTACAACGACATGGCCATCTTCGGACCGGTCGTCACGCCGGCACCCAAGGGTGAGGCGGCGGGGCTGCTGTGGGATGGCGTCCTGCTGTGCACGGCGACCGACGGGTTCTTCGAACTGAAGCGCACCCGCGACCGCCGCCCGGCCTTCGACTGAGCCAGCCCGACTGAGCCAGCCCGACTGAGCCAGCCCGGCTGAGCCAGTTCGGCTGAGCCAGTTCGGCTGAGTCAGGCGGAGCGGTTCCGCAGCTGGGGCAGGCGGCGCTTCGCTTCACGCTGCTCGTCCAGGACGCCCTGCAGGTCCCGCAGCACAGCGGCGGCGTCGGCATCGTTGGCGAGGTTGTGGCGCTCCTCGGGGTCGGCAGTCAGGTTGTGCAGCTCCCACGCCGGCTCCGCCGGCGGCGCCGCGAACGGATTGGCCGGGAGGCCGTGGGCCTGGTCGAACTCGTCGAGGCGCTCGTAGTAGTGGTTCAGCTTCCACACCGCCGCGCCGGCCGCGTCGTCACCGGACCCGGTCGGTCGCGACGTGATGACGGACTCGACATGCGAGGGGTACGGCACGGGCTCGTACTCCTGGCCGCTCACCAATCCGAGACGCGACAGGCCGCTGGCAACGTCGTCCTCGGTCATGAAGTAGAGCGGCTCCGCCAACGACGCGGGCGTGACCGACCCCCCCAGGAGCGGGCTGAGGTCGCGGCCCGGGAGCGTCTGGGTCTCGTCGTGCTCTACGGCGACGATCGCCGCCGCCCGCTCGACGTCGATGCCGGCCAGGCCGAGCAGGGTCGGCAGCAGGTCGACATGGCTCGTCGGGGTGTGCACGCCTTCGGGCGTCGTTGCGATGCCGGGCCCGCGCACCAGCAGCGGGACGCGGATGGCCTCGTCGTACGCGTTGTACCACTTCTGCATCAGACCGCCGTGCGCACCGACCAGGTCACCGTGGTCGGAGGTGAACACGACCACGGTGTCGTCGGCCATCCCGGACTCCTCCAGGGACTCGAGGATGCGACCGATGGCCCGGTCCACCAGCTTGTGCAGGTAGTAGTAGAGCCGCCGGTAGGACTCGTCGGTCGGCTGCTCGTAGAGCATGGCCGGCCACGCCTTCACGAACGCCTCCTGGCACGCCGGTCGCCCGGCGAAGGAGTCCGCTTGCGACGGTGCCTCGGGGATGGCGGGCAGCGTGTCGTCGTCGACCGGTGGGTAGCCCAGCATTGCCTCCCAGCCGAACCCGTTGAACGCGATGTCGTGCGGGTTGACGAAGGAGGCCACGGCCAGCCACGGCCCGTCGCGGCGGGCGCCGGCGAGCTCGCCGAAGAGCTCGATCACCTGCTCGGCGAAGACCCCGTCGCGCACGACGCCGCAATCGGCCTTCGCCGCCCCGTGCGGCTCGCGGCCGATCCAGCCCGAGAACCCGTAGGGATCGAGGCGATCGGCCCCCTTGTAGACCGCCACTGCCTCGGGGATCGGCGCTCCCGTCTCCTCGGACGCCATGAGGCCCTCGTGCGAGCCGGGAATCATGAGGTCGGCGTGCGAAATGTGCCACTTGCCTCGGTAGTGCGTCTCGTAGCCGCCGGCGCGGAACCAGTCGCCCAGCGTCGGCACCGAATTCGGGTCGAGCCACTGCATGTCGGGATCGTTGGCCTTCTTCGCCAAGCCGTCGGTGTTGGCCCCGCCGTGCAGCGAGGGATACTGGCCCGTGAAGAGCGTGGTCCGGCTGGGCAGGCAGGCCGTCGACCCGGCGTAGTGCCGGTGGAACTCGAGTCCGCCGTCGCGGATGGACTGGCGGGCGCCGAGCTGCTCCCGTCGGAAGCGGGCCATGGACTCGCCCTCGTACGGGGGCGGGTAGCGCTCCTCGTCCGTCATGATCACGAGGATGTTGGGTGAGGACATTCGGGCAAGTTACACGCCCGTTCACCGAGCGAACCGCCCACCCCGGGTCGGGTCAGTAGCAGCCCTGCATCAACTCGGTGGACCAACTCGGCTGGCGGACGTCGTCGCCCGGCGACTCGAACTCGCGCATGTAGGGCTTCACATCGAGCACCGGCGAGCCGTCGATGGCGTCGAGGCCCTGCACGTGCAGGTCGAGGCCCTCGACCCCCAGCAGGCGACAGGTCGACACACCGAGCCGGTTCGGTCGCATCCGGGCCCGTTGGGCGAACATGCCCACCTCGGGCCACTCGCGGTTCCCACGCGGCCGACGCGCACCCGTGCGGGCGTCGGTTGGATCGACCAGGTGGAACTGGAACACCACCACCAGGTGGGAGAAGGCCGAGAGCCCGGTCACCGCGTCGGGCCCGAAGCGCGCCGCATTGAGCCGGATGATCGCCTCGATCCCGCCCCAGTCGTCGTCGATGGGCTCGGCGCGGCCGCCGACGACGACACCCACCGGCTTCAGCGTGATCACGACTCGCAAAGCTAGTTTTTGCGCGTGAGGTCAGGGCGCCAGGGTCAGGGGCACGGCGGCTGACCGCATTCGTCATCACCTTCAACGAGCTGCGCCGGCGGGTGCGCGACCGCTCAGCCGTCATCACGTGCCTGGTGGCGCCCGTCGCCATCGCGGCCATCCTCGGCTTCGCCTTCTCCGGGAACACTTCCACCGCCTCCCTCCCGATCGGGGTCTCGGGCGCCTCGCCGGCGCTGCTCCGGGCCGCGGTGCACGCCAGCCAGCTCCCGGGCAACGTGGAAGTGCGGTTCGTCGCCGATGAGGCGTCCGTGAAGCGAGAGGTGGCCGACGGCACGCTGGCCGGAGGCGTCGTCCTCCAGCGGGGCCCGCACACCCTGGCCCATCTCCTCATCCCGATGGTGGCGCCGGGCGCCACGCCCTCCCCCGGGTTCGAGATCGTGGACAGGGCCAGCGCCTTGATCGGACAGGAGGACGCCGAGTCCCTGGCGGCAGGCCTGGCCAGCCGGCTCTATGCCGGTCGCCTGGAGCCCGGCACGGCCACGGACACCGCTGCCATGTCGGTCTCGGCCAGCACGCTCGGCAACGGAGGCAAGGCGGTGCTCGACTACTTCGCACCGTCCATCGCCGTGGTCTTCCTGTTCATCGGGAGCGGGCTCGGCATGCGATCGCTCCTGCTGGAGCGCTCGAACGGGACGCTGGCCCGGCTGGCCGCGGCGCCCGTGCGGCCCGGGGCCATCGTCTGGGGAAAGCTCCTGGCCATCGGCCTCACGGGGCTGGCCTCCATCCTGATCGTCTGGGGCGTCACCGCGGCCGCCTTCGGCGCCGACTGGGGCGCTCCGCTCGGGGTGCTCATGCTGTGCATCGGCGCCACGGCCGCCATGTGCGGTCTCGGCGCATTCCTCACCTCCTTCGCCCGCACCCCGCAGGAGGCCTTCGCCGCCTCCCTCGTGGTCGGCCTCGTGCTGGCCCTGCTCGGTGGCAACCTGCTGCCGCCAGGAGCCTTGCCCGAGGCCCTGCAGGTGCTCAGCCTGGGAACTCCCAACGGGTGGGCCCTCGTCGGGTTCGGGCGCCTGGCGCTGCTGCACGACCCGGCATCGTCGGTCGTCGGGCCCTTCCTCGTCCTCTGCCTCATCGCCGTCGTGACCGGGGGCCTGGCCATGGCCCGGGTGCGCCGCATGGTGACGCCATGATCCCGATCGTCCGGGTCAACCTCCGGCGCGCCGTCGGCGATCGGCGCCTGTTGTTCGTGGCCACGCTCTTCCCGGTCGTGTTCATTCTCGTCACCGGCCTGTTGGCCGGGAGCCCCAAGGAGCCCGTCGGGCTCGTGCACCCGTCGGCCCGCCTCGTCCACCTGGCGGAGAGCAGCGGCGATCTCAAGGTGCGCATTGAGCCGAACCGCGCCCAGCTGGGCGACGACATTCTGCGCGGACGGGTAGTGGCCGGAGTGGTGGGACTGCCCGCGCCGACGGGGGCCCAGCGCGTCGACTTCATCAGCGAGGCGGCCTCGAACAGCGCGATCCAGGCGCGCACCGACGTGGTGGCCCTGCTCGACCTCATGGCGGCCGAGGGCACGCACACGAAGGTGACCGATTTCATGCTGGCGCACGCCCACGTGCCGGCACCGTTGAGCCCGTTCTCCTACGTGGCGCCGGCGGACCTGGTGCTCTTCCTCGGCATCACGGTGCTGCTCCTCTCCTCCGGAGTGGTGGAATCGCGCCGCCTCGGCCTGATGCAGCGGGTCGCCGCCGCGCCCGTACGGCGGCGCTCGGTGGTGGCGGCACTGGTGGCGACCAGCCTGTGTGTCGCCGCGGTGCAGTGCGTCGGGCTGCTCGCGGTCGGCCGCCTGCTCTTCGGCGTGCACTGGGGGAACCCTCTCGCCGTGTTCCTCGTGCTGGCCATGCTCTCGCTGGCCTACGCCGGCGCGTCCGCGCTGGTGAGCATGCGCTCGCGCAGCGAGGAGCAGGCCATTTCGCTCGCCGTGGTGCTCGGGATCGTGGGCGGCATGCTGGGCGGCTGCATGTACTCGCTCGCTGTGGTCGGACCGGTCGTCCGCGGTGTCGGCCACATCGTCCCGCAGGCCTGGGCGATGGACGCCTTCGTGAAGCTGATCTACGACCACGCCGGCCTCACCGCCGTGCTGCCCGAGGTCGGCGTCCTCGCCCTCTTCGCCGCCGTGCTGTGCGCGCTGGCGCTGCGCGCCTACGCGCGGACGGTGTACTCGCCGGGGTGAAAGCGCCGAGTCAGCCGGCGGAACTTCCAGGTGTGGTCGGGCCACAATGTCGTGTTGCGGCCCCGGTGGTCGAGGTACCAGCTGCCGCAACCGCCCTCGACCCACACCGAATGGGCCAGGCGCGCCTGCAGGCGCTCGTTGTAGCGGCGTTGCACCGCCGGCTTGACCTCGACGGCTCGCACCCCAGGCTTGCGCAGGAAGGCCAATGCGCTGGCGATGTAGTTGATGTGGGACTCGATCATGTAGATCATGGAGTTGTGGGCCAACGTCGAGTTGGGCCCGATCATCAAGAAGAGGTTGGGGAATCCGTTGACCGTGGAGCCGGCGTATGCCTCGACGCCGTTCGCCTTCCAATGCTCGGCCAGCCGGACGCCGCCCCTGCCGACGATGTGCTGGGCGTAAGGCGGTTCGGCCGCCTCGAAGCCGGTCCCCATGATCACGACGTCGACCGGGCGGGCGATGCCGTCCTGGCCCACGACCTCGTGGGCGGTGAAGGAGGCCACCGGTGACTCCACCACTTCGACGTTGGGACGCGTGAGCGAAGGGTAGTAGTCGTCGGAGAGCAGGAGGCGCTTGCAGCCGGGCTCGTAGTGCGGGACGAGCTTCTGGCGCAGCGCCTCGTCGGGTACCTGGTTGGCCAGGTGGTCGAGCGCGGCCTTGCGCACGGCAGCCTTGCGCCGGTCCGCGTGGCCGACGAAGACCGAGAGCAGAGCCTCGAACATGGCGTAAATGCGGAGGCGGGACAGGCGCTGGAGGATGGGCGCCTTGCGGTAGGCCAGCTTGCGCAGGCCCGACACGGCCCGGTCGCGGCGGGGCACGACGAACGGCGGCGTGCGCTGGTGGAGGTAGAGGTGCTCGACGACGGGAGCGATCTGCGGCACGAATTGCACGGCCGAGGCCCCGGTCCCCACCACGCAGACGCGCTTGCCGGCCAGGTCGAAGCCGTGCTCCCAGCGGGCCGAATGGAAGACCTTGCCGCGGAAGTCAGCCAGGCCGGGGAAGTCCGGGATGGACGGCTCACTCAGTGACCCGGTGGCCCAGACCAGCACCGGAGCGGCGTACTCCTCTCCCCCGGCCGTGCGGACGACCCAGCGGGCGGCGCTGTCGTCCCAGCGCGCCTCCTCCACGGGGCGGTCGAAGCGGAGCGATCCGCCGACGTCGAAGCGGTCGACGCACTGACGCATGTAGTCCCAGATTTCGCTCTGGGAGGAGAACGCGCGTGACCACTCGGGATTGAGCGCGAAGGAGAACGAGTAGAGGTTGGACGGGACGTCACAGGAGGCGCCGGGATACGAGTTGTCGCGCCAGGTGCCGCCGAGGTCGTTGCCGCGGTCGAGGACGACGAAGTCGTCGATGCCCATGGAGCGGAGACGGGCCGCCATCCCGATGCCGGAGAAGCCGGCGCCGACGATGAGGACGCTGTGCTCGCTGGTCACGGCGTGGCGTTCACGAACGACACGACGACGGCGGCCAGCTCCTCCCCGCAGTCCTCCTGGAGGAAGTGCCCGCCCCCGACGATCGTCGTGTGCGGCTGTCCCTGGGCACCCGCGATCCGCTCCTTGAGGTTGCGGTCGGCACCCTTGGTGATGGGGTCGCTGTCGCTGAAGGCGCAGAGGAAGGGCCGGTCAAAGGCGGCCAGGCCCACCCAGGCGGCCACGTTGGCGTCGTGAGCGGGGTCGTCGGGCCGTGACGGCACGAGGAGCGGGAATTGACGGGCCCCGGCCTTGTAGGACTCGTCGGGGAACGGCGCGTCGTAGGCCGCCTCGACCTCGGGCGCCATCGGCTTGGCGCACCCGCCGCGGACGATGCCGCCGGTGGGGAACACATCGACCTCTTGGGAGAACTTCTGCCAGGCGAAGAAGGCGTCGCCCGGATTGGTGTCGCCCGTCGGCAGGAAGGTGTTGGCGGCCACGACCCGGGCGAAGCGCCCGGGGTGCTCGCCGACCAGCCGCAGGCCGATGAGGCCGCCCCAGTCCTGCCCGACCAGGGTGACGTCGGTCAGCTCCAGCTCGTCGAAGAGCAACTGGCGCATCCACTCCACATGGCGGGCGAAGGTGTAGTCGGTGCGCGCCGCGGGCTTGTCGGATCGCCCGAAGCCGACGAGGTCGGGTGCCACGACCTGCAGCCCTGCCGCCGTCAGGACCGGGATCATGGTGCGATAGAGATAGGACCACGAGGGCTCGCCGTGCATGAGCAGCACCACGGGGCCCGAGGGGTCGCCCTCCCGCAGGTAGTGGACACGGAGCGTGCCCCCCTCGGCGTCGTCGATGTCCGCGTAATGCGGTTCGAAGCCGTACCCGGGCAGGTCAGCGAAGCGTTCGTCTGGTGTGCGGAGGGTCTGCATGCTGTGCGGAGCCTACGCCCTCGGGGTCAAGGACCGCCGTCGGAGCGACTGCGTGCGGGCCCACCGTCGGACCCCCTAGCCTGACACCGACGACACAGAGCACCAGCGGGAGGGACACGCGGCATGGCACTTTCGGACGCGCAGGAATACGACCCGTTCACCGCCTTCGACGACGTGGTGGCCGGCACGACGCGAGACCCCTACCCGGACCTCGTGGTCAAACGCCGCGACACCCCGGTGCACAAGGGCCTGACCATCTCGCCCGACGCGCTCCCCGAGGGCATCGAGGTCGAGCCGGGGTGGATCGCCTACCGCTACGAGGACTGCTCGCGCATTTTACGGGACGCCAAGACATTCACCTCGACCGGCTACGACGTGACCATCGGCATGGTCATGGGCCACATGATCCTGGGCATGGACGACCCGGAGCACCGCAGCCACCGCAACCTCGTGGCCCATGCATTCCGCGAGAAGGCGCTGGCCCGCTGGGAGCCCGAGTTCATCCGCCCCATCATTGACGAGCAGATAGACCGCTTCGCCGCCGACGGCGAGGCCGACCTGGTCCGTCAACTGACCTTTGAGTTCCCGGTCCGGGTGATCGCACGCCTGCTGGGCCTGCCCGAGCAGGACTTCCCCCAATTCCAGCGCTGGTCCGTCGAGCTCATCGGTCTGGTGGCGGACATCGACCGGGGCATCGCCGCCTCCGAGGCGTTGCGCGAGTACTTCGCCGGCATCGTGGCCGACCGGCGGGCCCACCCGGCCGAGGACGTGATCAGCGACCTGGTCGCCGCCGAGGTCGACGGCGAGATGCTGACGGACGAGGCCATCTACTCCTTCCTTCGCCTGCTGCTGCCGGCGGGGGCGGAGACGACGTACCGCTCGTCGGGCAACCTGCTCTACCTGCTCCTCACCCACCCCGACCAGCTCGAGGCGGTGCGCGACGACCGCTCGCTGCTGCCCCAGGCGATTGAGGAGGGACTGCGCTGCGAGCCGCCACTGCTGACCATCAACCGCACCACCACGTGCGAGGTCGAGCTGGCGGGAGTCACCATCGGTCCCGGGGAGAGCATCACCCCGCACATCGGGTCGGCCAACCACGACGAGACGCGCTGGGACGACCCCGAGTCGTTCGACATCTTCCGGCCCGCCGTGCCGCACATCGCATTCGCGCACGGTCCGCATATGTGCCTCGGCATGCATCTCGCCCGGCTCGAAACGCGGGCCCTGCTCAATCGCGTGTTCGACCGCCTGCCGGACCTCACCCTGCGGCCCGGCGACGGCGACCCCCACATCCGCGGGGACGTCTTCCGCTCGCCCACCTCATTGCCGGTCACCTTCAGCCCGGCGTAGCCCACGCCGTCAGCCGGCCTGGCGCATCTCCACCTCGTCGCCACGGGCGATCAACACGGTCGACACCAGGGATGGTGGGAACAGCCCATGGGCCACGACGCCCGGCGCGGCATCGAGCCCGGCGGCCAGCGTGGCCGGATCGCCCACTTCGCCGTGATAGTCGGCGAGGACACCACCGTCGGGTGTCAACGGCGCGTCGCGCAGCACTGCTTCAGGGAGCTCACGCAACGTGGCCGCCAGGCCGAAGGCCAGGAGCTCGAGGGGCACCGGGGCATGGATGCGCGCCACCGGCTTGTCCGAGGACACAATGACCACGAAGCGATCGGCCGCGGCGGCGACGATGCGCTCACGGGTGTGCGCCCCGCCGCCACCCTTGACCAGCCAGCCGCCGGGATCCACCTGATCGGCGCCGTCGATGGCGATGTCGAGCCGATCGACGTCGGTGAAGGGCTTGACGACCAGCCCGAGGGCGGTGGCCTGCTCCTCGGTGGCCGGGGATGTGGCGACACAGGTGATGTCGAGCCTGCGGGCCGCCAGCACGGGCACCAGTTCGGCCACCGTGGAGCCCGTGCCGAGGCCGACCACCATGCCGTTCTCGACCAGCGCCGCCGCGGTCATCGCCGCCACGCGTTTCTCTGCTGTGAGGTCAGCTCCCGTCACGACCGGCGCGCTCAGCTGCGCGGAACATCCTTCCAGGGAAGCTCCTTGTCGGTCCGCACGTCGCCCGGGAGTCCGAGGACCCGCTCGCCGAGGATGTTGCGCATGACCTCGGACGTGCCACCCTCAATGGAGTTGGCCCGGACCCGCAGGAACATCTTGCGGGCGTCGGGCGAGTTCATACCCACCAGGTCGGGCCGGACCATGGGGTACCCCGTCGGGAACAGCATGGCCTCGGCACCCAGCAGGTCCATGCAGAGGTCGTAGATCCGCTTGTTCTCCTCGGCGTAGGCCAGTTTGGCGACCGAGCCCTCCGGCCCGGGGGTGCCGGCCTTGCGCGTCTGGGCGGCGCGGGAGTTGGTCATGGAAAGGGCCTCCATGCGGATGTAGCTCGAGACCAACCGGTCGCGCAGTGCGAGCGCGTGGGCCGAGGTGTCCCCCTGCCAGCGTTCCTTCCAGATCTTTATGGCCTCGGCCACAGGCCCGCCGCCGCGCCGGGTGACGGCGCCGCCGATGGAGACCCGCTCGTTCATGAGCGTCGTCACCGCGACACGCCAGCCGTCGCCCTCGCCCCCCAGCCGGGCCGCGTCAGGCATGCGCGCGTCGGTGAAGAAGACCTCGTTGAACTCGGCTTCGCCCGTGATCTGGAAGAGCGGCCGCACCTCGACCCCGGGTGCCTTCATGTCGACCAGGAAGGCGGTCATCCCCTTGTGCTTGGGAACATCGGGGTTGGTGCGCGCCACGATGAGGCCGAAGGACGAGATGTGCGCCAGCGTCGTCCAGACCTTCTGCCCGTTGAGTACCCACTCCTCACCGTCGCGCTCGGCGCGAGTGGAGAGCCCGGCCACGTCCGATCCGGCCCCGGGCTCGCTGAAGAGCTGGCACCAGATCTCCTCGCTGGTGAAGAGGGGGCGCAGGTAGCGCTCCTGTTGTTCGGCTGTCCCGTGCGTGGCGATGGTGGGCGCGCACATGCCGTAGCCGATGGGGTTGCGCGTGCCGGCGACCGGCGCGCCGGCGGCGTTCAGGCGGGACTGCGCCCGCTGTTGGTCCCGGGGTGTCAGGCCGAGGCCGCCGGAACCGGGCGGGAAGTGCAACCAGGCCAGGCCGCGGTCGAACTGCTCGCCGAGGAATTCCTGCGGCGGTGTCGTCCCCGGCGGGAAGTCGGCCACCAGGGCATCGACCAGCTCGTCGACGTTCGGACTCATGCCCGCACCCTATAGCGTCGTCTCGTGCGGGCACCTGCTCAACCCGGACGAATGCGGCGCCGGCCACCGGGCCCCCGCTGCTTCGTCGCTCCGGACGGAACCTCACCGCGATGACGGACTCGGTGCACCTACCCGACGGCCGGGTTCTGGCCTACGAGGACTACGGCGTCGCCTCCGGCTTCCCCGTCCTGAGCTGTCACGGCGGTCTCAGCTCCCGTCTCGACGCCGCGCCCGCGCACGAGGCCGCCGTTGCCATGGGTGTGCGCCTCATCTCCCCCGACCGGCCCGGCATGGGCCTCTCCACCTACCAGCGGGGACGCCGCCTGGTCGACTGGCCGGCCGACGTGACGCATCTCATGGCGGCGTTGGGCATCGGGGAGTTCGCCGTGATGGGCTGGTCGGCCGGCGGCCCGTACGCCGCCATCTGCGCCGCCCAGATGGGCGGCCGCGTGACGGCCGCCGCGCTCCTGTCGAGCGCCGTCCCGCTCGACCGCTACGGCACCACCCGCGGCCTGAGCACGGAGGATCGCGTGTTGTTGCTCCTCTGCCAACGGACACCCTGGTTGGCCTCGGCCATCATGAAGGTCAGCATCGTCAACGCCAGCAACGCCCGGCTGCTGCGTGCGGTCATGCGTTCCTTCCCTCCGGCCGACCGCACCGTGTTGACCGAATGGGGGCCGCCGGACAACGCGCTGGCGTTCGTCCGCGAGGCGATGCGCCAGGGCACCGCGGGCTGCGTACAGGACTACCGCATCTTCGGAGACCCGTGGGGCTTCTCCCTCGAAGAGGTCCTCGTCCCCGTCGACATCTGGGAAGGGGCCGAGGACGACACCGGCCCGCCCGGTTACCGGACCTTCCTCAAGCGCCACATCCCCCAGGCCTCGGTGAACGTTGTCCCCGGCGAGGGCCACCTGTCGCTGCTCCCCCATCAGGCGCCGGCGATCTTCTCCTCACTCCTCGGTGGCGACCACAGCGCCGAGTCCACGGCGCGGTGGAACGTCGGGTAGGCGAACATCATGGAGCGCAGGGTCTCGAGGGGAACCCGCGCGTGCACGGCCAGGCAGAGCAGGCCCAGGACCTCGCCGCCGCTCGGGCCCATCGACGTGGCCCCGACCAGCAGACCGTCACGGGCGACCAGCTTCACCAGCCCCTGGCCGCGGTGGATCCAGCCGCGGGCCTCAGAGGCAATGGACTGCTCGAACACGGTTACGTCGCCACCCTGCTGGCGCGCCTGCGCCTCGGTCAGCCCGACCGCGCCGATCTCGGGATCGGTGAAGGTCACCCGGGGCACAGCGCGGTAGTCCGCGTCGGGTCGTGCCCGCCCCAGAATGTCTGCCACGCAGAGCCGCGCCTGGAAGGCGGCGACATGGGTGTAGCCGCCCTTTCCGGTGACGTCGCCGACGGCCCAGACGCCGGGGGCCACCCGCATCCGCCCGTCCACGGGAAGGCTGCCGGCCGCTTCGTCGAGGCCCAGCACGGCGACGCCGAGGCCGGCGAGGTCACTGCGCCGCCCCGTGGCCACCAGCAGGCGCTCTGCGTCTAGCGTCGTCCCGTCCGCCAGGTGCACGCGGGCACCGGTCTCCCCCCACGGCTCCACCCGCTCGATGGCGGTGCCGGTATGCACGTCCACCCCTTCGCCGCGGAGCACGTCGGTTATCAACTCGGACGCCTCGGGCTCCTCGCTGCCGGCCAGCCGGGGGCCGGGCTCGATGACGGTGACCCGTGCGCCGAAGCGCGCCATGACCTGGCCGGTCTCGAGGCCGACGGACCCGCCGCCGGCGACCACGAGCGATGCCGGCACGGCCTCGGCGGCCATCGCCCCGCGGTTCGTCCAATGCGCCACGTCAGCGAAGATCGGCGGGATGTCGGCCTGCAGGCCGGTGGACAGGACGAGGGCGTGACGCGCCGTCACGGTCTCGCCGCCGACCTCGACCGCCATGGGTCCGGTGACCCTGGCCCTGCCCCGGATGAAGCGACCACCCTTCTCACGCAGGCGGTCGACGGCCACCGCGTCATCCCAGAAGTCGGTGGCCTCCTCCCGGATGCGTGCGGCCACGGGCGCCCAGTCCGGCGACACCACCGACGTGCCGGCCAGGCCCGGGATGCGCCGGCCCTCGGCGAGGAGGTCGGCGGCGCGGACCATCATTTTGGACGGGACACACCCCCAATAGGGGCACTCACCGCCGACGAGCTCAGCCTCGATGCCGACGACGTCGAGGCCGGCTTCGGCCAGCTCCTCCGCCACCTGTTCGCCGCCCGGGCCCAGCCCGACCACGACGGCGTCGGCCTCCACCGATCTACAGCCCGCCCCAGTTGGTCACCTGGACGGGCGCCACAATCGGCGTCCCGACGTTGAGCTGGATCTGGTAGTGGTCGCCCAGCGGGATGTTCCTGGGGTTCCCCGTGTAGAGCTTCGCCTTCTGGCCCGGCGATGTGAAGAAGACCGTGACGTTGCCCGTCGCCGGGCCGACCTGCGTCTTACTGAGAGGGATGCCCCACTCGTCGAAGAACTGGCCCAAGGTGAAGCTCTCCGTCGTGCTCGGCGACTCGACGTGGATGATCCCGTCGTTGGCGTGCACGTGCAGCCAGTAGAAGCAGCTGCCCGTCTGCACGAAGGGCCCCTGGGCGGTGTTGACCGCCTGGAAGCCGGGCACGCCGATGCCGTAGGGGATCACCTGCGCCTTCCCGTTCACGAAGATGGTGAGGTGGGTGTGGACGTGCGTCACCGTCTGCTCGTTGGTCTGGCACTGGACGCCGTCGACGGTCTGGCCCGTGGCCGCGTTGAGCAGCGTGGCCAGCTTCGGCCCGCTCGCGACCTGGACGGTCTCGGGCCCCGGCGTCCCGGCCGGCGGCTGCACCCACGACGAGGACATGGAGGCGGGAATGGGCTGGAGGGCAATGTGGGGGTCCGTGACCGAGGGCGGCGTGCCGCCGTTGGAACCGCCCGTCGCCACGACGACGAGGATCACGACGAGAGCGATCACCACGACGGCGCCGCCGACACGGATCCCGATACGCATCCGCTTCGCCCGCTGCTCGGCGGCGCGCTTCTCGGCCGCGTTGCGCTGGTTCTCGGCCCTGCGCTGGGCCTTCGACTTGCTTTGACTGGTCATTGGGGCGTCAGCGTAGCGAACCAGTCCCAACGGAAAGCATCAACTCGCTCCAGTGGCCCCGCCCATTCGGGCGACGCCGCGCCGGCGGTCCCGAGGGACGCGGAGGCCTGCCAGAGGTCACCGTCGACGAAGGCCACCGTGATGGTCCGCTGGTGCTCGGCGTCGGCGAACTGCCATGCGCCGGCCACCCCGTGGTGCTCCACGAGTCGCCCGCCGTCGACGGGCGGGCCCACCACCACGTGTACGCCAACGGCGGGACGGAACGGGACCGCTTCCGGGGAGACCGCCACCCGCGGAGCGGCCCAGCGCCCCACCACCGGGAAGGTCCCCGACAACAGAGCCCGCCGGGCCCGGAAGAAGCGGTCCTTGGCGGCCAGCTCCTTCGCCAGCTCGAAGAACTCGGGCACCAGGCTCTCGTCGCGCAGCAAATACAGCGTCATGTAGTGAAAACGGTCGAGCAGGCTGCCTGTCGCTGCCTCGGCGGTCCGGCAGCGGGGGGAACGCACCCAGCGCTCGCCGAAGTTGATGCCCTCGATGGTGAACTGCTCGGGCAGGTGGTCGAGTTGGTGCCAAGCGTTGTAGGCCTCGTGGGCGGACGGATCGGTCACCTCGGTGAACGAGAAGAATCCCAGCACGCTGCGAGGCTACCCGCCGGCCGATGCAAGACTCGGGCCCGATGGCTGAAGCGGCGGCGTTTCTCTCGGGCTTGCGCGTCCTCGACCTGAGCATCTGGCGCCCCGGCCCGTATGCCACGTCGTTGCTGGTTCCCCTGGGCGCCGACGTGTTGAAGGTCGAGCCGCCGGGCGGTGACCCGATGCGGCACTACCCCGGGCTCTTCGCCGCGGTCAACGAAGGGAAGCGCAGCCTGGAGCTGAACCTCAAGGACGCGGGCGACCGGTCCACAACACTGGCTCTGGCGGCACAGGCCGATGTGGTCGTGGAGGGATTCCGCCCCGGAGTCCTATCCCGGCTCGGACTGGACGAGCCGTCCGTGCGGGCCCGGAACCCGGGGATCGTCTACTGCTCCATTTCCGGCTACGGCCAGCACGACCCCCGCGCCCTCCTCCCGGGCCACGACGTCAACTACCACGCGTGGGCAGGGGCGCTGACACCCGAGGGCGGGACGGCCACGGGCAACCCACCCCTTCCCACCGCCGACCTGGCCGCCGGGATGACCGCCGCCTTCGGGATCTGCGCCGCCATCCTGGGCCGCATGACCAGCGGCGAAGGGACCTACCTGGACGTCTCCATGACCGACGTGCTCGCCACCTGGACCGGCCCCGCCGGAGCCAAACCCGCTGATGGGCCCGGAAGCGACGGCCCCACGGTGGTCATCCCGGGGTACGGCCTCTTCGCCACGGCGGACGGCGGCCAGATCGCGCTGGGCGTCATGAACGAACAGCATTTCTGGGCGAGCCTGTGCGGGGCGCTCGGCCTCGAGCCGTTCTCGGCCCTGGGCTTCGACGACCGTTGTCAGCGGGGAGCCGAGCTGCAGAACGCCGTCGCCAGCGCCATCGCCGCTCAGACCCGTGACGAGCTGGTGGGGCTCTTGTCCGCCGCCGCCGTGCCCGTGGCCCCGGTACTCGACCGCCGGGGCATGCTGGCCTCCGCCCCGTTCCCCCGGTTCCCGATCCGCCTTCCCCTGCCCGGCGCGCCGCGGCGGGTCCCGACGCTCGACCAGCACCACGGCGAGGGCTTCGCCGGGTCGGGCTGACGCCGGACGTCCACCAGCAGTGCTGTTACGGTCCAGCGGACGCATGCCACAGATCGCCGAACTCCTGAGCGCCAACCAGGCCTACGCCGCCGCCCGGGCCCACGTGGCCGACCCCCGTCCGAGCCGCCACATCGCCGTCGTCACGTGCATGGACGCCCGCATCGACGTCTTCGCCGTGCTGGGGCTGCATCTCGGCGAGGCGCACGTCATCCGCAATGCGGGGGGCCGGGTCACCGAGGACGTGCTGCGCAGCCTCGCGCTCTCCAGCGGGGTCCTCGGCGTTGACACCGCCGTGGTGATGCAGCACACCAAGTGCGGTCTCTTCGGCGTCGACGACGCCCAGCTCCGGGAGCTGACCGGAGCCGACCTGGGTTTCCTGCCGATCGACGATCACGTGGCTGCCCTGCGCGAGGACGTGGAGCGACTGGCAGGGACGCCGTACCTCTCGCAGCTCCAGGTGATCGCCGGGCTGGTCTACGACGTCGAGAGCGGCCAACTCGAGGACGTGGTGCGCTGGGAACGAGCCGGCTGACGGGGCCCGGCGCTGCCCCGACCGTGTGACCAGCGAAGAGTCGCATTACAGTTCAGCGACACCTTCGACCAGACCACGGCCTGAGCGGACGGCCCCCCCACCGGGCGGGTGCGCACGGACGCACATCCGGAGCCGACCTAAGGAGCCACATGCCGGCCCACGCCACCACCGACCGCCTCGCCGCCAGCGCATCTCCTGAGCCGATCAAGAGGCGCGTGCGGGCCCTCCTGGCGGCACTGGTCGGGTGTGTGACCCTGGTCCCGGCCATCCTCGCCGTGGCCCCCGGCAGCGCATCAGCCGCCGTATACCCCGACAACGTGGCCCAGCCCGTGAACTTCGGCGACGCCGGCTTCTTCGGCCCGAACGGCGGGCTGACGCTCAACGCCCCGCCGGTCGGGATGGCCTCCACCCACGACGGGCAGGGCTACTGGATCGTGGCCTCCGACGGCGGCATCTTCAACTACGGCAACGCGACGTTCCTGGGCTCGGCCGGCGGCATCAAGCTCAACAAGCCGATCGTGGGCATGGCCGCAACACCGGACTGGGGCGGCTACTGGCTCGTGGCTTCCGACGGCGGCATCTTCGCCTACGGCGATGCGCAGTTCTACGGTTCGACGGGCTCCATCCACCTCAACCAGCCCATCGTCGGCATGGCCGTGACCCCCGGCGGGGGCGGCTACTGGCTCGTGGCCTCCGACGGCGGCATCTTCGCCTACGGCGATGCGCAGTTCTACGGCTCGACGGGCTCCATCCACCTCAACCAGCCCGTCGTCGGCATGGCGTCAGGGCCGGGGGGGAACGGCTACTGGCTCGTGGCCTCCGACGGCGGCATCTTCGCCTACGGCTCAGCGCCGTTCCTCGGCTCGGCCGGCGGATCACCGATCAACGCGCCGATCGTCGGCATCGCCGCCACGGCGAGCGGGTATTGGATGGCCGCCAAGGACGGCGGCGTCTTCAACTACGGCACCGCGCCGTTCCTGGGCTCCATGGGCGGCCAGTCCAACATCAACCCGATCCGAGCCATTGCCGCCACGCCTTCGGGACAGGGGTACTGGCTCCTGCCCACCTCGCCCCCGCCCGTTCCGCCCACGGTGCAGCTGGGCTCGTCCGGCGCGGCGGTGGCCACCCTGCAGTCGCAGCTCTACGCCTTGGGCTACTGGGTCGACACCACCAACGGCTCATTCGACAACAGCACACAGCAAGCGGTCTGGGCCCTGCAGAAGGCGGCCAACCTCCCACGCGACGGCGTCGTCGGGCCGGCTACCTGGGCGGCGCTCAATGCCGGGGTCGTGCCGCATCCCCGGGCGGAGTCGGGCTACGAGATCCAGATCAACCTGGAGAACGACCTGATCATGGTCGTCAACAACAATCACCTGCTCTGGACGCTCAACACCTCGACCGGCGGCGGCTACACCTACAGGCAGGACGGCGCCACCAACGTCGCCATCACCCCTTCTGGCGTCTTCAGCACGTTCCGGGCGGTCGACGGGACGGTGACCGACTCTCTCGGGACCCTGTTCCGCCCGCGGTTCTTCTACCAGGGCTACGCCATCCACGGTGACTCCTCGGTGCCACCCGTGCCGGTGTCGCACGGCTGCGCCCGCGTGAGCAACGAGGCCATCAATTGGATCTGGGCAGCCAACATCGAGCCGATCGGCACGACCGTCTGGGTCTACTAGTCGTCCCGCTCTCGGGCGATGGGCTACACCAAGGGGCTGCACGAACTCGCTGACGGCGTCTGGGCCTACCTGCAGCCTGACGGCGGCTGGGGATGGTCCAACGCCGGGCTGATCACCGGGGACGGCAGCTCCCTCCTGGTGGACACCCTGTTCGGCCTTCGCCTCACGGGCGAGATGCTCGCACTGATGCGCGCCCAGACCCCGGCGGCCCAGCACATCGACACCGTGGTCAACACGCATGCCAACGGCGACCACTGCTACGGCAACTCGCTCCTGGGCGACGCTCCGATCATCGCCACGGCTCGCTGCGCGGCGGAGATGCTGGAGCTCCCGCCGTCCACCATGGCGGCCATGCTCCGCTCGGCGGACGCACTCGGGCCCGCCGGCCGGTTCGCCCAGCGGATCTTCTCCCCCTTCTCCTTCGAGGACATCCCGCTGGCCGTGCCCACCCGGACGTTCGAGCACCGGCTTGACCTGCAGGTCGGCGGCCACGCCGTCTCGTTGCTCGAGGTCGGCCCGGCCCACACGTCCGGTGATGCGGTCGTCCATCTGCCCGGGGCCGGCATCGTCTTCACCGGGGACATCCTTTTTCACGGAGGCCACCCGATCGTCTGGGCCGGGCCGGTGTCCAACTGGATCGCGGCCTGCGACAAGGTGCTGGCGCTGCACCCGACCGTCGTCGTGCCGGGGCACGGACCATTGGCGACGCCGGACGCGCTCGTGGAACTCAAGGAGTACTTCGAGTTCCTGACCAGCGAGGCCAGGACGCGCTACGAGGCCGGGATGTCTCCGCTGGAAGCGGCCCGCGACATCGATCTGGGCCCGTACGCGGGCTGGAGCGAAGGCGAGCGGGTCGTGGCCAACATGCATGCCCTCTACCGCGACTTCGGTGACCGGTCGCCCGCCGATGCCCTCACTCTGCTGGGAGAGATGGCCGCATTGGCCGACTGAGCAGGCGACACGGCGGTATGGCGCGGACCCGGCCCGGCGCGTCGTGCAGGACCGCCAGCGCATCCCGGGCATAAGCGTAGGGAGCCGCCCCTCGGGGTACACAACCCGGGTGGAGACCCGCACACCGCCGCTCATCGGCGGCCGATACCGCATCAATGGCCTCCTTGGGGAAGGAGGGATGGCGCGGGTCTTCGACGCCTTCGACGAGCGCCTCGAGCGCCCGGCCGCCGTCAAGATCCTGCGGGCCGAGACGCGGGCCCTGCCGGGGATGCGCGAGAGGTTCCAGCAAGAGGCGCTGATCGCCGCCCGGCTCCTCCACCCGCACATTGTGGCCGTGCTCGACTTCGGTGAGGATGACGCGTCGTCGTTCCTCGTCATGGAGCGCCTACCGGGGTCCACCCTGCGCGACGAGGTCGTGGCCCGGGGGCCGCTCTCCTCGCAGCGCGTCATGCTCGTGATGTCCGAGACGCTCGCCGCGTTGCGCGCCGCCCACTCGCGCGGCGTGTTGCACCGTGACATCAAGCCCAGCAACATCCTCCTCCAGCAGGACGGGCACACCAAGATCACCGACTTCGGCATCGCCAAGAGCTTCGACATCCGCCAGGATGCCTCGTCGCTGACGGATGACATGACGATGACCGGCGTCGTGCTGGGCACGCCCGGCTACCTCGCTCCCGAGCGGATGGCGGCCTACCCGGCGACCGTCCAGTCCGACCTCTTCTCGGTCGGCGCCGTCATGGTGGAGATGCTGACGGGGCAACGCCTCGGCCCTGGGGCGCCGCAGACCGACAGGCTGCCGGTCCCCTTCGGCGCGGTGGCCCGACGCGCACTGGCCGACGACCCGCGCCACCGCTTCGCATCGGCCAACGAGATGCTCCAGGCCTTGCACGCCCCAGCCGAGCCGACGGCACAGGTGACACGACCAACCGGGACCGTGGCGGCACCGGCGGTCACGCCGGCTGCCGGCACCGCACTCCTCCCCGCGCCGACACCGTCGCCAATGCAGAGGCGACGGTCCCGGCTCCGCCGCCGGCGCCTCGCGCTGGGTGCGCTTGCCGTCGTGGCCCTCGCCGCGGTCGCCTTCCTCCTGTTCGAGCAGGACGCCCAGCCAACCGGTCCCACCAGCCCCGTCGTTCACCATCGCACGACCAGTCCGCAGACCAGGGCCTTCAATCGCCCGAGCACCACATCCACCACCGACGCCCAGAGCTCGGCCATCTCAGCGTTGGCCGCGTCGCTGGCCAATGGCGGGTTCCCGGGGGATGCCGCCCTCGCCAGCGCCCTGCAGGCGACGGCCGCCCAACCACCCGGGGCAGACCGGGAGTCCTCGGCGCAGCAGGCTCTTTCCCTCGCCGGGGTGCTGCTCGACGGAGGCGGGATCACGTCGGGCCAATATCAGGACGTCGTGACCGTCCTGCAGCCGACCGGCGCGACGGTCACGACGTCGACCACGGCACCCGCGCCGGCGCAGCCCCCCTTCCTAGGTCATGGGCACGGCCAAGGTCACGGGGACGGCGGACAGGGTTAGGCCACGGCCTGCTGCGACTGACGAACGGCACACGGCCCGCCGGGGCCCGGGGCTACGCTGCGTCGCCGAGGGAAGGGTGAGTCCGACGCAGATGCACACAGGCCGCGGGGGCACCAGAACGTGAACGACGCCGACACCACTGCGCCGGAGGAGGACTTCGACCCCGACGCGCTGCGCCAGAAGTACCAGTTCGAGCGCGACAAGCGACTCCGGCGGGACGGGAACGCCCAATACGTCGAACTGGCGGGAGCGTTCTCGTCGTACCTGGAGGACCCCTATACGGACTTGGTCGGCCGCCCTCCACTCATGGACGACGTCAGGGTCGCCATCATCGGCGGCGGGTTCGCCGGGCTCATCACCGGCGCCAGGCTCTCCGAGGCGGGCATCGACGACTTCCGAATCATTGAGAAGGGCGGCGACTTCGGGGGCACCTGGTACTGGAACAGGTATCCGGGGGCGCAGTGTGACGTCGAGTCCTACGTGTACCTTCCGCTGCTCGAGGAGACGTCCTACGTCCCCAGCGAGAAATACGTCCGTGCCCCTGAGATCTTGGAGCACTGCCAACGCATCGCCCGCCATTTCAACCTGTACGAGCGCTCGTGCCTCTCCACCGAGGTCACCGCCATCGAATGGGACGACGAACGACTGCGCTGGACGATCACGACCAACCGGGGCGATCGTATGTCGGCCCAGTTCCTCGTGATGGGTAACGGACCCCTGCACCGACCGAAGCTCCCGGGCATTCCCGGCATCGACGCCTTCAAAGGCCACTCCTTCCACACCAGCCGCTGGGACTACGCCTACACGGGTGGGGACTCGAACGGCGCCCTGGAGGGCCTCGCCGACAAGCGCGTCGGCATCATCGGCACCGGCGCCACCGCCGTCCAGGTGGTCCCGCACGTCGCGGCCTCAGCGGGTGAGCTGTTCGTCTTCCAGCGCACGCCCTCCTCCATTGACGTCCGGGCGAACCGGCCGACGGATCCGGACTGGGCCGCCTCCCTCGAGCCCGGGTGGCAGCGCGAGAGGATGGAGAACTTCACGTTGCTGACCTCCGGCGGTTTCGCAGAGCGGGACCTCGTCAACGACGGCTGGACCGACATTCTCGCCCGGCTGGTCAACCGGATGCGCGACCAATCATCGGGGGCCGGCCGCGATCTGGCCGCCGTCATGGAGATGGCGGACTTCGAGAAGATGGAGCAGATCAGGGGGCGTGTGGACGAGCTCGTCGACGATCCGGCGACGGCCGAGGCCCTCAAGCCCTGGTACCGACAGTTCTGCAAGCGACCCTGCTTCCACGACGAGTACCTCCAGGCCTTCAACCGCCCGACCGTGACGCTCGTCGACACCGATGGCCGCGGCGTGGACGCGATCACGACCGACGGCGTCGTCGTCGGTGATCGCGAGTACGCGCTGGACTGCGTGATTTTCGCCACCGGGTTCGAGGTGGGGACCGACTACACCAGACGAGCCGGCTACGACGTCGTCGGATCACGCGGACAGAGTCTCTCGGAGCACTGGCAGGACGGCATCCGGTCCGTGCACGGGATGCACGTGCACGGCTTTCCCAACATGTTCGTCCTGGGCCACGCCCAAGGCGGCTTCACGGTCAACTATCCCCACCTCCTGGAGGAAGCGTGCGACCACCTCTGCCACGTCCTGCGCTTCGCCGTCGATCATGATGTCGTCGTCGTGGAGGCGACTGCGGAGGGCGAAGAGCAGTGGCTCGTACAGCTGTCCGAGTCGGCACGGGACATCCGCGCCTTCCAGCAACAGTGCACGCCCGGCTACTACAACAACGAGGGCCAGCCTGCGGCAGGCGGATTCATCGGCAGCTCCTACGGCAAGGGACCCATGCCCTTCTTCGAGCTCCTCGCCGAGTGGAGGGACGCCGGCGACTTCACCGGGCTCGAACTGCGCCCGTAGGCCGGCCCTCGGCGTTCAGCCCGTTCCGAGCTGCTCATGCAAGACTTCGGTCGCAACGAGGGAATGGAGAATGGAGAACCGATGAAGACCGTGCTCATCCTGGGCGCCGGGTTTGCCGGGCTGGAACTGGCGACGACGTTGTCGGACGAGGTGGCCGACGAGGTCGACATTACGATCGTCGACAGCAGCGATGCCTTCGTTTTCGGGTTCTCGAAGCTCGACCTCATGTTCGGTCGCAAGGACCTGGGCAGCGTGCGTGTCCCCTACTCGCACCTGGACAAGCCGTCAGTGCGCTTC
>Ga0307373_10003146_pt1 | contig 29038 bp, 22 predicted proteins | sample OX2MG_FD_202534 | JGI IMG/M metagenome (GOLD analysis project Ga0307373, IMG submission 202534) | Soil microbial communities from Risofladan, Vaasa, Finland - OX-2 | ecosystem: Environmental > Terrestrial > Soil > Coastal area > Acid sulfate soil | place: Finland: Risofladan, Vaasa | collected... | reverse complement strand
GCACTCGCGCTGCACCACCAGCAGCTCGCCGATCTTGCGGCTGATCGCGTCGAGCTGTTCCTGCGGCGTGAGCCCGTCCGGGGGCGTGTGCTGCACCCCGGCCACCACCTGCCGGCGCAGGCCGGCCACGCGGACCATGATGAACTCGTCCAGGTTCGAGGCGAAGATGGACAGGAACTTCACCCGCTCGAGGAGCGGGTTCCGGTCGTCCTCGGCCTCATGGAGCACGCGCTGGTTGAACGCCAGCCAGCTCAGCTCGCGATTGAAGAACAGCGATGGGGTAGACGCGGTGGGCACGGTGGGCGGCACGGACATTCCTCCTACTCTAGTATACCGCCTCCGCATGGGCGGTGACCGTGTCGTAGCGGCGATGTCACGCCTGCGTCACGGCCCAAGTAGCGCCCGCAGAAGGATATAGCCCACCGCCGACAACCCGCCGGCGGCCGGGATGGTGAGCACCCAGGCCCACACGATCCGGCCCGCCACCCCCCACCGCACCGCCGAAAGGCGGTGGGTGGCCCCCACGCCGACGATCGAACCCGTGATCGCGTGCGTGGTGCTCACCGGGATCCCGAACCGCGTGGCGAAGAGGATCGAGATCGCGCCCCCGGTCTCGGCGCAGAAGCCGCCCACGGGCCGCAGTTTGGTGATGCGCGAGCCCATCGTGTGCACGATGCGCCACCCGCCGAACAGCGTGCCCAGAGAGATGGACGTGTACGCGCACACCTCCACCCAGAGGGGGATGGTCTTGGCATCGGTCACGTAGAGGTGGTGCAGCAGGCCGGTCTGGTGCGCGAACACCGGTTGGGTGGCCACCAGCAGCGCGACGATGATGCCCATGGTCTTCTGGGCGTCGTTGCCGCCGTGCGACAGCGAGAGCAGAGCCGAACTGGCGAGTTGCGACGGCCGGAAGAACCGGTCCACGCGGGCCGGCGCGCTGCGCCGGAAGATCCAGTACACGGCGACCATCAGGAAGTAGCCCGCCACCAGGCCCACGACCGGCGAGATGACGATGAAGGCGAGCGTCTGCTTCCACTTGGTGCCCCAGAGAATCGCCGTGATGCCGGCCTTGGCGATGGCGGCGCCGGCGTAGCCGCCGATGAGCGCGTGCGACGAGCTGGACGGGATGCCGAAGTACCAGGTGATGATGTTCCAGGCGAGGGCCCCGAGCAGCGCGCCGAGGATCACGTTCGGCGTGACGATGCTCATCTCCACCATCCCCGAGCCGATCGCCGTGGCCACCGCCGTCTTGACCACGAACAGCGCCGCGAAGTTGAAGGTGGCGGCCCAGACCACGGCGGCGAGGGGGCTCAGCACGCGGGTCCCGACGATCGTGGCGATGGAATTGGCCGAATCGTGAAACCCATTGCTGAAATCGAAGACGAGCGCGACGAGAATGATCCCGACGATGAACGCGGCCACGTCAGGCGTTCTTGAGGGAGATGCTCTGCAGCACCTGCGCCACACCCATGCAATAGTCGGTGGTGCGCTCGAGCGTGTCGTACATCTCCTTCCACCGGAGCACGTCCAGGACGTCGCCGCCGTTGGCGAACAGGCCGCCCACGGCTTCCTGATAGATCGCGTCGGCTTCCTCCTCCAGCCGCTTCACCTCGGCCACCTGGCGGGTGACCTCGGCGGGCTTCTTGATCCCCTCCACGGCCAGGTGCAGGTGATCGGCGGCGTCCACCAGCACGCGCGCCAGTGCCTTGGCCTGCGGGCGCACGGCCTTGATGTGGAGCATCTCGTAGCGGCGGGCGGCGCCGTCGATCAGGTCCACGACATCGTCCAGCCGCGACACCAGCATGTGGATGTCCTCGCGGTCGAACGGCGTGATGAAGCTCCGGTTGAGCCGGAGGTTCACCGCGGCCGTGATGTCGTCGGCCTGGTGCTCGATTTCCTTGAGCGCTCGCACGTGCGCCGCCGCGTGCTCCGCGTCGTCGAAGAGCTGGGCGAGCTTGCGGGCGGCGGCCACCAACTGTTTGGCCAACTGGTTGAAAGCCTGGAAGAACTGCTCGTCGTGCGGGATGAGCCGACCGAACATTGGGGGGCCAAGGAGGTTGGGGTGCCGGAACCTATCCGGCGGGCCCAAGGCGCGGGAAGAGGGTGAAAACGGACGGATTTGAAGGGGAATACCCGGCGTCGGGAGCCGGCGCGGCCCCTTTCAGGGTGCCGGGTCAGGCCACCGGCACCAGCCGGCGGCGCTGTTCCATGTAGTCGGGGCGGAGAAACACGCGGATGAGCAGCATGCCCGACAGGAACCCGCCCACGTGGGCCCACACCGCCACGCCGCCGGAGAGGTCGGGCACGCCGGCGGACAGCGAGGGGAGGGCCGTGAGGAGCTGCACGGCAAACCACCAGATGAGCACGATCCACGCCGGGATGCGGAACACTTTGAAGAAGATCACAAAAATGAACAGCATGTGGACGCGCACCCGGGGATACAGCACCAGGTAAGCGCCCATGACGCCGGAGATGGCGCCCGACGCGCCCACCGTGGGCACGGGCGACGCCGGGTCGGAGGCGATCTGGACGGCGGCGGCGATGAGCCCGCAGATCAGGTAGAACGCCAGGAAGCGGCCCGGCCCCATCGTGTCTTCCACCGCGCGCGCGAACACCCAGAAGAACACGGCGTTGCCCAGGATGTGCAGCCATCCGCCGTGCAGGAACATCGAGATCAGCGGCGTGAAGATGTTGATCCGATCGTTGTCGATCACGCACGCCAGGCCGTTGCCCATGGGCAGCGCCGACCCCAACGGGGCCAGGTGCGTGATCTCTCCCGGCACCATCCCCAGGTTGCACACGCTGCTGATCAGGCTGATGTCGCTCAGCCCGGCGCCCTGGACGAAGATCCACACCGCGAACATCGTGGCCAGCAGCGCCCAGGTCATGACCGGCGGCCGGAGGGAGACGTTCTCGTCGCTGAGCGGGATCATGCGTGGATTGGGGCGTGCATGGCGGTCCGGGGCTGCCTTGGCGTCAGGCCCAGGGCACTGGCGCCAGACTGTCAGACTTGAGAATGGCTGAGCGGGGGCGATTCTGCCAGACTGGCGCAGATATCCGGCCCCTGACTTGCGATAGATGCCGGCGTCAACGGCGTCGTGCATGCCGCGCATCCACTCACAGGGGAAGACATGGCGGACAAAGTCATCGGCATCGATCTGGGTACCACCAACTCGGTCGTGGCGGTCATGGAGGGGGGCGACCCCGTCGTGATTCCGAACGCGGAGGGTGGTCGGACGACGCCTTCGGTTGTCGGGTTCACCAAGGATGGGGAGCGCCTGGTCGGCCAGGTGGCCAAGCGGCAGGCGGTCACGAACCCGCAGAACACCGTGTTCTCGATCAAGCGGTTCATGGGGCGCAAGATGAGCGAGGTCAAGAACGAGACGTCGCGCGTGCCCTACAAGGTGCTGGCGGGCCCCAACGATGTGGCCACGGTCGAGGTGCAGGGCAAGCGGTTCACCGCGCCCGAGATCTCGGCGATGATCCTCCAGAAGATGAAGCAGACGGCGGAGGACTACCTGGGGCACTCGGTGACCAAGGCCGTGGTCACCGTGCCGGCGTACTTCAACGACGCGCAGCGGCAGGCCACCAAGGACGCGGGCAAGATCGCGGGGCTCGAGGTGCTGCGCATCATCAACGAGCCCACGGCGGCGGCGCTGGCATACGGACTCGACAAGAAGAAGGATGAGAAGGTGGCGGTGTTCGACCTGGGCGGCGGCACGTACGACATCTCGGTGCTCGAGCTGTACGACGTGGAGGGCTCGCGCCAGTTCGAGGTGAAGTCCACCAACGGCGACACGCACCTGGGCGGCGACGACTTCGACCAGCGCGTGATCGACTGGATCGTGGCCGAGTTCAAGAAGGATCAGGGCATCGACCTCTCCAAGGACCCGATGGCGCTCCAGCGGCTGAAGGAAGCCGCCGAGAAGGCCAAGATGGAGCTGTCGAGCACGATGTCCACCGACATCAACCTGCCGTTCATCACGGCCGACGCGAGCGGTCCCAAGCACCTGACCTACACGCTGTCGCGGGCCAAGTTCGAGCAGCTGGTGGACGATCTGATCCAGCGCACGCTGCCGCCCATGGAGCAGGCGCTCAAGGACGCGGGGCTCAAGCCCGAGGAGATCGACGAGGTGCTGCTCGTGGGCGGCTCCACGCGCATTCCCAAGATCCAGGAGATCGTCAAGAAGTTCTTCGGCAAGGAGCCCAACAAGGGCGTCAACCCCGATGAAGTGGTGGCGATCGGCGCCGCCGTTCAGGGCGCGGTGCTCACCGGCGAGCAGAAGGACGTGCTGCTGCTCGACGTGACGCCGCTGTCGCTGGGCATCGAGACGATGGGCGGCGTGACCACGGTGCTCATCCCGCGCAACACCACCATCCCGACCAAGAAGTCGGAGGTGTTCTCCACCGCCGACGACAATCAGACCACGGTGGAGATCCACGTGCTGCAGGGCGAGCGCGAGTTGGCCCGCGACAACCGGACCATCGGCAAGTTCCAGCTCACGGGCATCCCGCCCGCTCCGCGCGGCGTGCCGCAGGTGGAGGTCACGTTCGACATCGACGCCAACGGCATCCTGCACGTGGCGGCCAAGGACAAGGCCACGGGCAAGGAACAGAAGATCCGCATCGAGGCGTCGAGCGGGCTGTCGGAGAGCGAGATCGACCGCATGGTGAAGGACGCGGAAAAGAACGCCGCCTCCGACAAGGAGCGTCGCGAGGAGATCGACACGCGCAACCGGCTGGACAGCATGACGTACGAGGTGGAGAAGAACGCCAAGGAGTGGTCGGACAAGCTCCCGGCGGACCTCAAGGGCAAGCTGGACGCGGCCGTGGAGCGTTCGCGCAAGGCGCTGCGCGGCGACGACATGGGGGAGATCCGCGCGGCGCAGGAGGATCTGTCCAAAACGTTCGCCGAGGCGGGCCAGTCGTTCTACGCGCAGTCGCAGGCGGCGCCGGAAGGCGGCGCGCCGGACGGCGCGAGCGCGGCCGAGGGTGAGAAATCCGAGGACGCGGTCGAGGCCGACTACGAGATCGTGGACGACACCAAGAAGTAGTTAACGACCGTAGCGAACGAGAGCGGGCGCCGGAGAAAAACTTCCGGCGCCCGCTCTCGATTTCGCGATCCACTCGCGGAAACCGCGGGCGCAGGCTATGTGTCCAAACAGCGCACCGGCGGCAGGCGCCGGCGTGAACCAACGGCTCGGACCTGTGTATAACCCGACATCCTGACTCACACGTGGAATGACGAACATGTCTACAGGCTCTCGCATCAAGCTCGGCGCCGCCGTCACGGTGGCCTTCCTTTGCGGTCTCATCTTCGCGTCGGGGTTCAACCTGACGCGACTCAGTTGGGCCCAGGCCTCGCGGCCGCAATTCAGCACGGCGGCGCTGACACCGCCGCCGTCGGTGAAGATGGCGGACGCGTTCTCCGACGCCTTCGAGTGGGTGGCCACGAACGTCACGCCGGCGGTGGTATCCATCCAGGCCGAGACGCAGCCCAAGCCGCAGGCGCGGGGCCAGAACAACATGCCCCCGGGGCTGGATCAGTTCTTCCATCAGTTCCAGATGCCACCCAACAACCAGCCCGAGGAATCGAGCGGATCGGGGTTCATCGTCTCGCGCGACGGCTACATCCTCACCAACAATCACGTGGTGGCGGGCGCCGACAAGCTGACCGTGAAGCTGCTGGATAACCGCACGTTCAAGGCCACAGTGGTGGGCCGCGACCCGACCACCGACGTGGCGGTGATCAAGATCGACGCCGACAACCTGCCCACCGTATCACTGGGCGAGGATTCCGCGGCCAAGATCGGCCAGTGGGTGGTGGCGATCGGCAATCCGTTGGGACTCAACTTCACCGTGACCGCGGGCATCGTGAGCGCCAAGGGACGGCAGCTGGGCAACCTGCTCAAGTCGCAGTACTCGATCCAGGACTACATCCAGACGGATGCGGCCATCAATCCGGGCAACAGCGGCGGTCCGCTGGTGAACCTGCAGGGCCAGGTAATCGGCATCAACAGCGCGCTGGCCAGCGGCACCGGGTACTACGCCGGGTACGGATTTGCCATTCCCATTTCCCTGGCCCGCAAGGTGATGGACGACCTGATCCGGTACGGCAAGGTGCGCCGCGCGGTGCTCGGCGTGTCGATCACTGAAGTGGACGCGGCCACGGCAAAGGTGTCGGGGCTGGCGAGTATTCACGGCGCCCTGGTGGGCGGCTTCACCGACGACAACGGGCCGAGCCCGGCCGAGAAGGCGGGCATGGAAGCAGGTGACGTGATCACCGCCGTCAACGGCCAGCCCGTGAAGGACGTGGCGTCGCTGCAGCGCATGATCCGGAACTACGAGCCCGGCCAGACGGTGAACCTGGACGTCATGCGGTACGGCCAGCAGAAGACGTTTGCCGTGAAGCTCGGCACGCCGCCCAGCAGCGCGACGACGACCGTGGCCAGCAACGATCAGGGAAACAACTCCCGAGGCGGCGCGGCCAAGGCGGAGTCCCGTCTGGGGATCTCCGTGGCGCCCGTGCCCAGTGGGATGGTGCAACAGGACAGCATTCCTACGGAGTACCGCCAGGGGCTGCTGGTGACCAACGTGTCGCCCACCGGACCGGCGTATCCGGATCCGTCGTCCACGAGCACGGGGCTGGATCCCAACGGCGACATCATCGTGCGGAGCATGTATCCCAAGCGGATGGAGATCCACAGCCTGGACGATCTGACCAAGGCCGTGAACTCGGTGAAGAAGGGCGACTACCTGCAACTGCTGGTGTACAATGCGCGGGCACAGCAGACGCGGCCCGTGAACATTCAAATTCAGTAGGACGGTAGGACGGTAGGAGGGTAGGACGGTGGGATTTGGAAGGGGGCCGGCGTTGCGCCGGCCCCCTTCGTTATTCGGGGCGGCGGCTCGGTGTGGCGCCGTGCGCGATCATGCATAGTTTCATGGTCATCGCGAGAGTGGCGGAACTGGCAGACGCGCAGGACTTAGGATCCTGTGCCGCAAGGCTTGGGGGTTCGAGTCCCCCCTCTCGCATCGCCACGTATGGAGTTCAATCGCGGGGGTTCGACCCTAGGCCCCCCCTCCCCCCCGGGTTAGCTTTCAGGTGACTGGCGGCCGCTCGGCCACCCCCTTCCGGCGGTGGGGCTTTCAGGCCGCCGCCGGCGCCCAACTCAGACGACATGGACATCCAGATCACCACCAAGAAGAGCGCCGGCGTGGAGCGCCTGCTGGCGGTCAGCGTGCCCGCCGCCGCGATCAAGGCCGTGGAGACGACCACCGCCCGCCGCTACGCCTCCACGGTGCGCCTGCCCGGCTTCCGGCCCGGCAAGGCGCCGCCGGACCTCGTGAAGAAGCGGTTCAAGGACGCCATCCGCCAGGAAGTCATCGAGCGGGTGGTCCAGGAGGCATTCCAGCAGGTCATCGATGAGCAGAAGCTCAAGGTGGCGGCCCAGCCCCACGTGCACGACCTCAAGTTCGACGACGGCGAGGGGATGACGTTCGAGCTGCACCTCGAGGTGCGGCCCGAGATCGAGTTGGCGCGCGTGGAGGGGTTCAAGGTCCAGCGCCCGGCGGGCGAGGTGGCCGAGACCGGCGTGGACGAGCAGATCGAACAGCTTCGCGACCAGCGCGCGGCGTGGTCGCCGGTGCTGGAGCGTCCGCTTCCGGGCGACATGGTCACCGTCCTCCTGGCCACGGCCGAGGATGACGGCGAGATCCCGGAGGGGCGCGAGTACACGATCGTGCTGGGCGGCAACCAGGCCATCCCGGGCATCGAAGAGTTGATCATGGAGATGGCGCCGTCCGAGACGCTGGAGCGCGCGGTGCGCTGGCCGGAGGACTTCCCGGACGAGGCGCAGCGCGGCAAGACCAAGCCGGTGCGGGTGGCGCTGCAGGAAGTGAAGCGCAAGTCGGTGCCGCCGCTGGATGACGCGTTCGCCCGCGAGGTGGGCGACTTCGAGTCGCTGGAGGGGCTGCGGGCCACGGTGCGCAAGGATCTGGCCGAGCACGCGGTGCGCGAGGCCGACGCGGCGGTGCGGCAGCAGCTGGTGGAGCAGATCGCGGCGGCCAATCCGTTCGACGTGCCTCCGAGCTGGGTGAATCAGATGATCGACGCCTATCTCCAGGTGTACCAGGTAACGGAAGACGAGCGCGACCGGTTCGTGTCGGAGTTCCTGCCGGTGGCGGAGCGGCAGGTGCGCCGCGACCTGATCATCGACACGCTGGCCGAGCGGGAGCATCTGGCGGCCACGGAAGCGGATGTGGACGAGCGCGTGGCCGAGGTGGCGCAGAAGCGGGGCGCCGAGCCGGGCCAGGTGTACGCGTCGCTGCAGAAGGCGGGGCGACTGAAGGAAATCGAGCGCAGCCTCACCGAGGACAAGGTCTTCGGCTGGCTGCTGGAACGGAACACCGTGGAGCAGGCCAACTGATGAGCCACACACCCATGTCGACGATCTATCCTCCCTACGTCATCGAGCGGTCGAGCCGCGGCGAACGCAGCTACGACATCTTCTCGCGGTTGCTGATGGACCGCATCATCTTCCTCGGCACGCCGGTGAATGACGACGTGGCCAACATCATCATCGCGCAGATGCTGTTCCTGCAGGCGGACAATCCGGAGCGGGACATCCATCTGTACATCAACTCGCCGGGCGGCAGCGTATCGGCGGGGTTGGCGATCTACGACACGATGCAGTACCTGAAGGCGCCGGTGAACACGATCTGCATGGGGATGGCGGCGAGCATGGGCGCCTTCCTGCTGGCGGCGGGGCGCAAGGGCAAGCGGTTCGCGCTGCCGCATTCGCGGATCATGATCCACCAGCCGTCGCAGTCGGGCGGCGGGGGCACGGCATCGGACATCGAGATCCAGGCCCGGGAGATCCTGTACCTGCGGGCCAAGCTCAATGAGCTGATGGCCAAGCACACCGGCCAGCCCATCGAGCAGGTGGAGAAGGACACCGACCGGGACCGGTTCATGTCGGCCGACGAGGCCAAGGAATACGGGCTGGTGGACACGGTGATCACCAACGCGGCCGAGATTCCGGCGGCCGAGAACGCCATCGCCGCCCAGGCGGCCAAGAAGTAGACTGCGTCACCATTCTGGCCAGGGCTCGTGAAAACATTCACGAGCCTGGCTCGTCAGTTCCTTGACCGGTTGTGCGTCGGCTGTATATCCTCAGACAGTGCGCGACCGGTCCGGCGTATCCCTCGGGGTGAGTTGAGTGTCCAGCATGTCCCACGACAAACACCTGCGCTGTTCGTTCTGCGGAAAGTCCAAGGACTCGGTCCGGAAGTTCATTTCGGGCCCGTCCGTGTACATCTGCAATGAGTGCATCGCGCTCTGCAACGAGATCCTGGCGGAGGACGAGGAGCGGGAGGTCGCCGAGGCGATCACCCAGGTTCCCACGCCGCAGGAGATCAAGGACATCCTGGACCAGTACGTGATCGGCCAGGAGAAGGCCAAGAAGGCGTTGGCCGTGGCGGTGTACAACCACTACAAGCGCATCAATTCGGCGTCGCTGCGCGACGACGACGTGGAGCTGGACAAGTCGAACATCCTGCTCATCGGCCCCACGGGCGTGGGCAAGACGCTGCTGGCCCAGACGCTGGCCCGCATTCTCGACGTGCCATTCACGATCGCTGATGCGACCACGCTCACCGAAGCCGGCTACGTGGGCGAGGACGTGGAGAACATCCTCGTCCGGCTGTTGCAGGCGGGCGACTTCAACGTGGCCGAGTGCGAGCGCGGCATCGTCTACATCGACGAGATCGACAAGATCGCGCGCAAGTCCGAGAATCCCAGCATCACGCGCGACGTATCGGGCGAGGGCGTGCAGCAGGCGCTGCTCAAGATCCTGGAAGGCACGGTGGCGAGCGTTCCGCCGCAGGGCGGCCGCAAGCACCCGCAGCAGGAATACATCCAGATCAACACCAAGGACATCCTGTTCATCTGCGGCGGCGCGTTCGACGGCCTCGAGAAGATCATCGAGGCGCGCACGGGCAAGCGGCAGATCGGATTCTCGGGCGCCGAGATCGCGGCCGCGCCCGGCGTGGTGAGCAAGACCCCGTTTGCCGAGGTGGAGCCGGACGACCTGCTCCGCTACGGGCTGATCCCCGAACTGGTGGGGCGCCTGCCGGTGACCGTGGCGCTCAACTCGCTGGACGAGGAGTCGCTGGTGCGCATCCTCCAGGAGCCCAAGAACGCGCTCACCAAGCAGTACGCCAAGTTGTTCGAGCTCGAAGAGGTGAAGCTGACGTTCGAGGACAGCGCGTTGCGCGCGATCGCCACCAAGGCGCTCAAGCGCGGCACCGGCGCGCGCGGCCTGCGGGCAATCCTCGAGGAGATCCTCACCGACGTGATGTTCGACCTGCCCACGCGCGACGACGTGGAAGAGGTGAAGCTCACCGAGAGCTCGGTGCTGAACGGCACGCCGCCGTTGTTGGAGATCGCACCTCAGCGGAAGAAGAAAGAAGCGTAGGACGGTAGGACGGTAGGGGAGTAGGACGGACAGACGTAGGACGGAAACACGGCGGGCCGGCAGACTCGGCCCGCCGTTGCTTTTTTTCCGCCCTGCCCCCCTACCCCCCTACTGCCCTACCGTCCTACTGCCCACCCGGCCGGGATCGTTAAGTTACAGAATGCCCATCCTCACCCCCGACGGCGAGCGCGTGCCGCTGGCCGAGCGGCTGCCGGTGCTTCCGCTCCGCGACGTGGTGTTCTTCCCGTACGTGGTGATGCCGCTGCTAGTGGGGCGCCACGGCTCGCTGGCGGCCGTCGATGCCGCCCTGGCCGGCGACCAGCACCTGCTGGTGGTCACGCAGCGCGAGAGCGACGCCGACGAGCCCGCCGCGTCCGACCTGTACCGCGTGGGCGTGGTGGTGCGCATTCTCCAGCACACGCGGCTTCCGAACGGGGCCACCAAGCTGCTGCTCGAGGGTGTGGCCTGCGCGCGGGTGGCGCGCTACACGCCGTCGGCCGGCGTGCTGCGGGCCACGCTGGCCCACGCCGAGCCGGTGGTGGCCGCGGCGTCGTCCGACACGGCGGCGCTGGCCCGGCGGGCGGTGTCGCAGTTCGAGGAATACGTTTCGCTGCACCGCCGCATCCCCGACGAGGTGGTGGCGATCATCCAGAGCGCGCCGTCGCCGGCGCGGCAGGCGTTCGCCATCGCCGCCCATCTGGGCGTGCCGCTGGAGACGCGGCAGCAGTTCCTCGAAGCCGACACCGTGGACGCGCTGCTGCGGCTGCTCGACGCCGCGTTGGTGAACGAGATCGAGCTGCTCCGGCTCGAACACAAGATCGAGCAGGACGTGCGCGGCTCGCTGTTCCAGAACCAGCGCGAGTTCTACCTCCAGGAGCAGCTCAAGGCCATCCATCGTGAGTTGGGGCAGGACGACGACGACCTGGCCGAACTCGAAGCGCAGGTGGAGCGCAAGGGCCTGCCCGACGCGGTGAAGACGCGGGTGCTGCGCGAGGTGCGCAAGCTGCGCCGGATGTCGCCGATCGCGCCCGAGAGCACGGTGTCGCGCAATTTCGTGGATTGGATCCTGGCTCTGCCGTGGACGGCCCGCACCGACGACGTGCTGGACGTGGCGCACGCGCGACGCATCCTGGACGAGGACCACTACGGGCTGGAGCCGGTGAAGGACCGCATCCTGGACTACATCGGCGTGCTGTCGCTGGTGGGGACCATGGACGGACCGATCCTCTGCCTGGTGGGGCCGCCGGGCGTGGGCAAGACGTCGCTCGGCCGCTCGGTGGCGCGGGCGATGGGGCGCAAGTTCGTGCGCATGTCGCTGGGCGGCGTGCGCGACGAGGCCGAGATCCGCGGGCACCGCCGCACGTACATCGGGTCGATGCCGGGACGCGTGATCCAGGCGATGCGGCGCGCCGAGGTGGTGAACCCGGTGATCCTGCTCGACGAGGTGGACAAGCTGGGGCAGGACTACCGCGGCGATCCCGCGGCGGCGCTGCTCGAGGTCCTGGATCCCGAGCAGAACCGGGCATTCAACGACCACTATCTCGAGATCGACTACGACCTGTCGCAGGTGCTGTTCATCACCACAGCCAACTACCTGCCGCAGATTCCCGAGCCGTTGCGCGACCGGATGGAGATCATCCGGCTGTCGGGGTACCTGGACCAGGAGAAGCTGGCCATCGCGCGGCAGTTCCTGGTGCCCAAGCAACTCCGCGCCAACGGCGTGGCGCCCGAGACGGTGACGTGGGAGACGGACGCGTTGCCGGCGATCATCCAGGAGTACACGCGCGAAGCCGGGGTGCGCGAACTGGAGCGCAAGATCGCGCGCGTGGCGCGCAAGCTGGCGCGGCGGCGCGCCGAGCGCGCGAGCGGTGCCCCCGCGCCGGCCGCGCCCGCCGCGCCCGACGTGGTGCGCACCGCCGAGCTCAAGGACCTGCTGGGCGTGGCGCCGTACGATCCCACGGCGATCACGCTCGAGCACAAGGTGGGCGTGGCCACCGGCCTCGCCTATTCGGCCATGGGCGGCGACGTGCTGGAGATCGAGGTGAGCGCGGTGCCGGGCCGCGGGCGGCTGCAGCTGACCGGCACGCTGGGCGACGTGATGAAGGAATCGGCCAGCGCGGCATTGAGCTACACGCGGTCGCGCTCGGCGGCGCTGGGCATCGATCGCGAACTGACGCGGTCCCGGGACCTGCACATCCACATCCCCGACGGCGCCACGCCCAAGGACGGCCCGTCGGCCGGGATCGCGATCGCCACCGCGATCGCGAGCGCGCTCACCGGCGTGCCGGTGCGCGGCGACGTGGCGATGACGGGCGAGGTGACGCTGCGGGGGCGCGTGCTGCCGATCGGTGGGCTGCGCGAGAAGGCGGTGGCGGCGCATCGCAACCACATCGTCCACGTGATCATCCCGCACCAGAACCTGCGCGACGTGGAGGAGCTGCCGGCCGAGGTGCGCGAGGCGGTGCGGTTCCATCCGGTGAAGACGATGGACGAGGTGCTGGCCATCGCGCTGGTGCACGGCTCGTTTGCCGGCGACGCGCCGTCAGCGGCGGCGCTCACCCAATGAACGCGCCGGCCACCCGGCACGCCGATCCGCTCGTCATCCGCTCGATGGAGTTCACGGGGCCGATGGTCACGGCCGACGGCTGGCGTCCGCCGGCGTCGCTGCCCGAGGTGGCGTTCGCGGGCCGCTCCAACGTGGGCAAGTCGTCGCTGCTCAACACGCTCGTGCGACGCAAGAAGATGGCGCGCGTGAGCCATACACCGGGCCGCACGCGCCAGATCAACTTCTTCAAGATCAACGACCAGTTCACGCTCGCCGACCTGCCGGGCTACGGCTACGCGCGCGTGGCCAAGTCGCGGCGCGCCGAGTGGAAGCCGCTGATCGAAGGGTACCTGGCGGGGAGCCGCGAACTGCGCGGCGTGGTGCTTCTGCTCGACGCCCGTCACGAACCCACCGAAGACGATCTGGACATGCTCGAATTCCTGGCCGAGCTGGGCGCGCCGACGATTCTCGTGGCCACGAAGATCGACAAGCTCAAGCGCGCAGCCCGCGCCGAGCGTCTGACGGCGCTGGCGCGGCAGACGGGAATGTCGGAAGATCAGGTGATCCCGTTCAGCTCGGAGACCGGCGAGGGCCGGAACGACCTGGCCCAGGCGCTCGTCGATCTGGTGAGCGGCGCGTCGTGGCGGGACGAGGTATCGGAGGCACCACCGGACGAAGGGGGAGTCTGACATGGGGCGGCTGCGAATGCCGGGACGGTTCGTGCTCGGTGCGTGGGGAGCGCTGGCGGCGGCGGGTTGCGCCACCGGGACGTCCGGTTCGGCGCCGCAGGCGGGAGCACCCAATCGGTCGATGTCGGCCACGTCGGCCGCCGACACCGCCGCCGGCGGCCTGATCCCGGCGGGGTACGGGTCGCTCCGCCAGGACGACATCTCGATCAAGCTCACCCTGGACGGCGTGCTGGTGCAGCTGTTGCCGATGAACGAGTCGGTGATTCGCACGCTGTCGCCCGACGCGTACCGGGCGCTGCACGACCTGCTGGCCAGCCAGCGCCGGTCGATCGCGGCGTACGCGCAGCAGTACGGGCTGCGCGAGGACAACGTGTGGTACGTGTCGTTCTACGGCATGGCGCCCGACGCCGCGTTCACGCCGCTCGACCTGACCATTCGCGCGCCGGGGCGTGACTTCACGCCGTTGCGCGTGCTGCCGATCACGCCGGGGTTCGGCCAGAACCGGTTGCAGGTGCGCGATGTGCAGCGCGCCTTCTATCTGTTCGACGACGGGCTGCAGTTGAACCAGCCGCTCACGGTCACGATGGGCGCGGTGACGGACAACAGTTGGCAGAACATCGAGCGGACGATCGAAGCCGAGCAGGCGCACGTGCGGGCGCGGGCCATGCAGCGCGACCGCGACCACGGCGGTTCGGGATCGCCGCGCGAGGATCCGGAACCGTGACCTATCTCCCGCTGCGCGGGTTGCCGGAGCGCGCCATCTCGACGGTGGCCGCGGAATGGCTCGAAGGACTGCACGCGACGCTCGCCGACGCGGCCGCCGACCGCGCGCTCCTGTGCCGGCGCACGCTCACCGAGCTCTGCTATCCGGAATACGCCGCCAACTGGGAAACGGCGGTGGAGGATGCCAAGCTGCCGCACGCCACGCGCCTCGCGCTCTCGGCCATGGACCCCCGCAACGTCACGCTGGAGCCCGAGTACTACTCCGACTGCGACGACGCCCGGTTCCAGCGGGTAAAGCCCCTGCTCTGGCTCTGGTATTCGTTCGATCGCACCGCGATCGGCGGGCAGAACGTGTGGCTGGGGGTGCTGCTCCGGCGGCTGCTGGCGCAGCACATCTTCCGCAAGTGCGGCGAGAACTTCAAGGCCTTCCAGCACGTCGAGTTCTCGTTCGGCTACAACATGGAAGTGGGCGACGACGTGGTGGTGCACCGCCACGTGCTGCTCGACGACCGGGGCGGCATCCAGCTGGGCAACAACGTGTCGATCAGCGACTACGCCAACGTGTACAGCCACACGCACAGCATCGTGGATCCGCGCGAGGTGACCAACTCGGCCACGGTGATCGGCGACGGCGTGCGGATCACGTACCACGCGACGATCCTGGCCGGCGTGCACGTGGCCGAGCAGGGGATGGTGGGCGCGATGGCGATGGCGACCAAGGATGTGCGGCCGTATCACGTGTACGTGGGCATCCCGGCCAAGAGCGTGCGGGTGAAGCCCAACGCGCCCTCGCCCGACGTGGTGTCGCGGACCGCGGCGCGGCCGGCGGAGCCCCGCAAGCCGGACGGCGGCGGCTAGCGGATGCGCAGCACGTCGTCCACGCGGGCGACGTTGTCGGGGCCGAGCAGCTGCGCGATGTCGCCGATGGTGCGGCGCGACCGCGGCCAGGTGCACCGCTGCGCCGCATGCTCCACGGACAGCCACTCGAAGCGGGCGTGCTCGTGGCTCAGCGCCACGGCGCCCGGGGCATCGACGAACGCGGCGAACACCACCGAGAGCTGGATGGTCGACCGCCGCGGCAGGTAGAACGGCTGCACGGCCACGCTGTACAGCCGGTCGGCGGCGAGTCCGGTCTCCTCGCGCAGTTCGCGCGCGGCCGCGGCTTCGGGCCGTTCGCCGGCGTCGATGCTTCCGGTGACCACCTCCCACGAGCCCGGACGGATGACGTCCGCGGCGCGCTGCAGCACGAGCACCCGCCACCCGTCGGGATCGGGATGCACGACGTAGACCTCCACGGTGCCGACGTCGACGCTGATCGGGGATTCGAACACGGGGCTCCTCTGGACGGGTGCGGATCGCGCCACCGGACGCGACGCCCTGAAGTTACCCGCGGCGGGGGGCGCGGCAACGCGTCGCAGTTCCTCGAGCGTGGTGCGGCCGGCCCGCACGTGCGCCAGCCCCGACTCCCACAGACTGCGCATGCCGCCGTCCCGCGCCGCCTCCCCCAGCCGTTCCGCGGAATCGCCGGCCGCCACGCGCCGTTCGAACTCGGCGCCGACGATGAGCACCTCGACGATGGCCAGCCGGCCGTGGAATCCGTCGCCGCCGCACTGCGCACACACCGTCCGCTCGGCCACGGCGGCCTGCGGGCGGCGCTCGACCTCGCCCGCGGGGCGGCCGCCGTCGGACGCGCACGCGCACAGCCGGCGCACGAGCCGCTGCGCCACCAGTCCCTTGACCGCGGTGGCGATCTTGTACGGCGCGACGCCGAAATCGGCCAACCGCGTGACGGCGCTGGCGGCGTCGTTGGTGTGCAGCGTGGACAGCACGAGGTGCCCGGTGAGCGAGGCCTGGATGGCGATCTCCGCCGTCTCGCGGTCGCGGATCTCGCCCACGAGCAGGACGTCCGGATCCTGCCGCATGATGGACCGCAGCGCCGACGCGAAGGTGAGCCCGGCGCGCTCGTGCACCTGCACCTGGACGATGCCCTGGATGCGGTACTCGATGGGATCCTCGACCGTCACGATGTTCACGTTGCGTTGCTGCAGGCGCTGGAGCGCCGCGTAGAGCGTGGTGGTCTTGCCGGAGCCCGTGGGCCCGGTAACGAGGATGAGCCCCTCGCGGCACTGCAGGAGGGTCTCGATGCGCTCGTGCTCCTCGGGGTGGAAGCCCATGGCGTCGAGGGAGCGCAGCGCCGAGCGGCGGTCGAGCACGCGGATGACCACCTTCTCGCCCCGCGATGCCGGGAGCGTGGACACGCGGAGGTCCACGGCGGTGCCGTTCACGGCCACGCGGGCCCGGCCGTCCTGCGGGCGCAGGCGGTCGGCGATATCGAGGCCCGAGACGATCTTGATGCGCGACACGAGCGATCGGGCCACGCCGCGGGGCAGCGTACGCACATGGCGCAGCACGCCGTCCACGCGGTGGCGCACGGCGATGCCCTGCTCTTCGGGTTCGATGTGGATGTCGCTCACGTGGGCGGCCACGCCGTCGGCCAGGATCTCGTCCACGAGGCGCGTGACGCTGGCGCCGTCGTCCTCGCCAAGCACCGGCGGCGCCACCTCCTGCTCGGCGCTCAGCATCTGGACGTCGCGGGGCGGCTCGGGGCGGGGATTGGCCCCCGATCCGTCGCTGTACGCGGCGCTGATGGCCTCGGCGAGCGCCGAGGGCGCGGCGACGGCAAAGCGCACGGCGCGTCCGGTGGCGAAGGCCAGCGTGCGCTCGCATTCGAGGTCGAGCGGATCGGCGGTGGCGAGGACGATCTGGTCGTCGGTGGCGTGGAGGGGCAGCACGCGAAACTGGCGGGCCCAGCGCTCCGCGAGCAGCGCCCGCGCCCTGGGGTCGGCGGCGTCGAGGTCGGCCACGTCGAGGCGGAGACGGGCGGCGAGCAGGCGCACGAACGCCGGCTCGTTGTCGGGAAGCGTAGGCGCCGCCACCGCGAGCACGCGGCGGGGCCAGTCGTCGTATCGCGCGGTGGCCATGCCCCACACTACGGACGCGGGGCGCGTGGCCGCACCCATTCTCACGCACGACGCACGATTTTCTCCGTCGGCGACCGGCTCAGAGAATGCCCCAGAAGGCGCGGGTCACGTCGACGGAGAAGGTCCAGCGCCCGTCCTCGCGGAGTCCCTTGGCCACGTCCAGACGCACGAGATCGAAGAACCCGATGAGCCCCACGCCGGCCGATGGATAGAAGCGCGACGTGCGCGCGACGCCCGCCGCGACGGACGACGCGGCGAGCGGATCGAGCCCCACCAGGTTGACGAAGGGCGCGAGGGTGGCCTGCGCCGGCGAGCGTCCGAATGTGCCGAGGGAGAACGCGTAGAACGGGACCGGCATGCGGAGCTCGAACCGCTGCGACGCGCCGCGCGTGCCCACGAGTTCGTGCAGGCCGTAGCCGGGCGCCGTGACCGGACCGCCAAAATAGATGAGCTGCTGGGCCGGGATGTCGCCGCCGCTGGCGCCCGAGGCGCCGGCATCGGTGTGGCTCACGAACTGGAGGCGGCCGATGGACCGTTGGACGTCGGCCACGCCGGAGAGCCGCCATGCATCGTCGGGCGCCAACACGCACGGCGCTCCGGCGGCCGGGCAGACGGGATGGCCGTGCGCATGATTCCAGTCGGCCTGTCCCGCGGCGCGCACGTCGAAGCCCCAGACGTCGAGCGGCCCGTCGCGCTCGATGCGCAACGCGGTGTGCAGGGGCGAATAGGCGGTGGCGGCGATGGTGGGCGCGTACCGGCCGGTGGCGGGTTGCGCGTAGACGTGCGCGGCCCGCTGGCGTTCGGCGGCCACCGACAGCGTCCATCGCAGTCCGGCCATCGGCGCCTCCACCGAGGCGCCGGCGGCGAGGACGTCGTACGGCTCGGTGGCGTCGCCGCCGAACTCCTGGGCGGCGAGGCTGTTGGCGATGCCCGACCGCTCGGGCTCGAGGCGCGCGTCGGCCAGCACGCGCCGGGCGAACAGATGCACCGACGCGCCGGGCGCGGCCTGCCATCCCAACGAGAGTTCGCCGCGCAGGCGGCGCTCGTCGATGCCGAAGTTGGGCCGCACCGCCAGCGTGAGGCCGGGGCCCACGCGTTGCTCGATGCCGGCGCCCAGCGTGAGGCCCTGCACGCGGTTCACGCGCACCATGTCGCTCACGCCGCGGGCGCTCACGCGCGTGGCCTCGGCGCGCTCGAGGGCCTGCCGGCGCACGAGGGCGCGGGCTTCAGCCTGCACGCGGCGCACGTCGGCGTCGGTGGTGACGGTGACGTCCGGGGGCAGCGAGTCGAGGATGTTGCCCTTGAACGGGTACGCCTTGAGCACCTGCGGCGGCTCCTGGACGAATTCGGGGCCGGCGAAGCTGGCCACGGGGAGGTTCACGTTGAGCTTGTAGTCCGACACCTCCCACCGGCCGCGGATGATCCCGCGCACCGGATAATCGAACCAGGTGCCCGTGCGGCGGATCTCGATCTCCTGGTGCCGGGGCAGCCAGAACCGGGTGCCGATGAGGCCGTTCTCGAGCACGATCGAGATGTCCTCGAGCTGGGGATCGAGCATCGCGGCGCGGGTGAAGCTGAGCGCCATGCGCACCACCTGCCCGGTGGTACGGTCCAGATAGACGGCACCCACGACGCGCGGCTGCGTGTCGTCCTTGGGGCGCACCTTCACCTCGTAGACGTCGAACGTCTGGCCCGGAATGGACAGGCGCAGCGAATCGGCGATGGCGAAGTCGTAGAGCTGGAGCCCGATTGGCGAGAGCGGGTGCGGGCAATCGCGCACCTCGTCCCCTTCGCCCAGGCGGATGATGTCGGGGAAGTTGTTCTGGATGATCCCCAGGTGATCGCGGTGGTAGTTGATGTCGGTGGGGAGCAGCGTGGTGTCGCGGCGGCCGATGATGCGCTGCTTGCTCAGATCGGGCGACCGCCAATAGACTTGGAGCGCGAGTTGGTCGGTGCGCACGATCTTGGGCGGCGTGGGATAGCCCTGGCCCAGCTGTACCAGAAATGTGAGGTAGCCCTTGGCCACGGCCTGGTACTCCACGAGGCCGGTATCGGAGAGCTGGGCCTCGCGGCGCTCGGTGGCTCGCTGGACGAGCGAGAGGACGCGGGGCGAGTTCCACTGTTGGGCCGCCGAGGGCACCGCGATCAACAGCAACAACACGGCCGGGGCGAGACGGCGCAGGGCCGGCACGGCGCGGGACCGGAACGGCGCGGGGCCGGAACCGCGAGGGGCCGGAACCGTGTGGGGATGGGAAGGGTTGGAACTGCGGATCATTGACTGAAGTATCGCGAGCGATATACGAGCGGGCAACGGACCATCCATGAGCTTTGAAGCATTTTTGTCGCGCGCCGCACGTGGGCATCTGGTACCCGTGTGGCGCGAATGCGTGCTCGACACCGAGACGCCGGTGGCGGCGTTCACCAAACTCAAGCGGGGGCCGTTCTCGTTCCTGCTCGAGTCGGCGCCGGCGGGGAGCGAGACCTGGTCGCGCTACACGTTCATGGGCACCGAGCCGCGCGGCGCCTGGCGGCTCACCGACCGCGTGGTGGAGGACTGGACCCCGGAGGCCGGCTGGCACGGCGCGCGCACGCCGGCCGATCCGCTCGACGACCTCGACCAGCTGGTGAAGCGGTTCCCGCCCGTGGACGTGCCCGAGTTGGGCGAGTTCTGGGCGGGCGCGGTGGGGTACTTTGGCTACGACGTGGTGCGCGCCATCGAGCACCTGCCCCACGCGCCGCCGCGGGTGCTCAACGTGCCCGATGCGCTGTTCGTGTTCACCCGGGTGCTGGTGGTGGTGGACAACCTGCGCTCGCGGGCGCGGTTCGTGGCGTCGGTGCCCGTGCCCGCCGACGCCGCCGACGCCGACCTGCGCGCCCTGTACGACCGGGCGGAGGCGGACATCACGGCGGCCATGGCGCGGCTGCGCGCGCCGGGCACGTTGCCGCCACTGGAGCTGGCCGAATCGGCGCCGCCCGCCGTGGGCACGTCGCGCTACGAGCGCGGCAAGTACCTGCGCGACGTGGACCGGATCAAGGAGTACATCGTGGCCGGCGACGCGTTCCAGGTGTTGCTGGCCCGGCGGATCACGCTGCCGCACGACTTCTCGTCCGACCTGCTCTACCGCGCGCTGCGCGTGGTGAACCCGTCGCCGTACATGTACCATCTGGAGCTGGACGGCGTGGAGCTGGTGGGGAGTTCGCCCGAGCTGCTGGTGCGCGTGGCGGCGGGGCGGGTGACGGTGCGTCCCATCGCCGGCACGCGGCCGCGCGGGCGCACGGCGGCGGAGGACGACATGCTGTCGGCCGAGCTGCTGGCCGACGAGAAGGAGCGCGCCGAACACCTGATGCTCGTGGATCTGGGGCGCAACGACGTGGGGCGCATCGCGCGCTACGGGAGCGTGCAGGTGACCGATCTCATGGTGGTGGAGCGTTATTCCCACGTGCTGCACATCGTGAGCCAGGTGGAGGGCGCGATGCGCCCCGAGCTGTCGGCCATGGACGCCTTCCGCGCCACCTTTCCCGCGGGGACGATGACGGGCGCGCCCAAGGTGCGCGCCATGGAGATCATCGACGAACTGGAGCCCGAGCGGCGCGGCCCGTACGCCGGCGCCGTGGGTTACATCTCGGCCGGCGGCACGCGCATGGACCTGGCCATCACCATCCGCACCTGCGTGATCGCGGACGGGGTGGCGTCGGTGCAGGCCGGGGGCGGCATCGTGTACGACTCGGTGCCGGAGCGCGAGTGGGACGAGACCGAGAACAAGGCGCGGGCCATGCTCACCGCCATCGGGCGCGTGCGCGCTTCCATGCGGGACAGCTAGTCGCCCGCCCCCGCGCGCCGCATATTCCACCGTACATGGCCTACAAGCTCACGAGCGCGGACCAGACCCTGTCGTTCGAGCTGCGCGCCGGATCGCCGCAGCTCGTGGGCCGGGCGCCCACGTGCGACCTGCCGATCATCGACCCCACGATCTCGCGCCGTCACGCCGAAGTGGAGTGCACCGCCGGCGGCGTGCGGGTGCGCGACCTGGGGTCCAGCAACGGGACGTTCGTGAACGGGGCCCGCATCGAGCACGCCGACCTCGCGGCCGGCGACCGGGTGACGTTCGGCAAAGTGGAGCTCACGCTCGAGGAGTTCACCCCGCGCGTGCCCGCGGCGGCGCAGGCCGCCGCGCCCGCGCCGCCGCCGGGCGCGACGATCGTGCGCCAGCTCCCGGTGCGCGGGCAGACGCCGCCCACGTCGTCCCCCGGCATCCCCGCCACGCCCGCCGACAAGAGCCGCGAGAAGCTCGCCACGCTGCTCGAGGTGTCCAAGGGACTGGGACGCGCGGTGGACACCGACGCGATCCTCGACCAGATCGTGCAGTACGCCTACCAGATCCTGGCCGTGGACCGGGTGGCGATCCTCCTGCTCGACGACGGCGGCGCGCTCGTGCCCAAGATCTCGCGCGACAAGCGCGGCGGCGATGCCCCGCGCGCCGTGCCGCAGTCGATCGCGCGGGCCGCGGTGGCCGACAAGGTGGCCATCCTCTCGGACAACGCGGGCGAGGACGAGCGGTTCGGCGGGCAGTCGGTGGTGCTCCAGCAGGTGCGGTCGGCCATCTGCTCGCCGCTCATCGGCAGCGAGGACCGCGTGCTCGGCGTGCTGTACGTGGACAACGTGTCCACCACGCACCGGTTCAACGACGACGACCTGGATTTCGTGATCGCGTTCAGCGGCATCGCCGCCGTGGCCATCGAGAACAGCCAGTTCGCGGAGCGCATCCGGCGGGAGACGCTGGCCCGCAGCAACTTCGAGCGCTACTTCACCCCGCAGCTCGCCAAGCGCATCGCCTCGTCGGCCGGCGCCACGCGGCTGGGCGGCGAGAAGCGCAAGGTGGCCGTGCTGTTCAGCGACATCCGCGGGTTCACGCAGCTGTCGGAGACGATGAACCCCGACGACATGGCGCGCCTGCTCAGCGAGTACTTCACCGAGATGGTGGACTGCGTGTTCCGCCACGACGGCACGCTGGACAAGTTCATCGGCGACGCCGTGATGGCGCAGTGGGGCGCGCCGATCGGCGATCCGCGCGATGCCGACAAGGCCATGGGCGCCGCCGTCGACATGATCCGCGAGCTCGACAAGCTCAACGCCAAGTGGCGCGACGAGGGGCGGCCCGAACTGCAGATCGGCATCGGGCTCAACTTCGGCGACGCGTTCGCGGGCAACATCGGCTCCGAGAAGCGCCTCGAGTTCACGGTGATCGGCGATACGGTGAACACGGCCAGCCGGCTGTGCTCGGTGGCCGGCCCGGGCGAGATCCTGATCTCGGGCAGCATGAAACAGGCGCTGTCGGCGCCGCCGCCGCTGGAGGAATGCCCGCCCATGGAACTCAAGGGCAAGACGCAGCCGGTGCCGGTGTTCCGCGTGGTGGCGTGACCCGCGACGCCCCACCGCCCGGCTACGAGCGCGCGCGGGTGGGGCGCGCCGAACTGGTGGCGCGGCACGAACTCGTGCCGGCGCTGCGCGAGATCCTGGCCGGCGGCACGGTGTACGCGTACGCCGCCGGCCGGCCCGACCACACCCGCATGACGGGCCGCCAGCCGGCGTACGCCATCGCGCTGCCCGGCGGCGAGCGCGTGGTGGTGCGACACAACCGGCACGGCGGCACGTTCGCGGGCATGACGCGCGACCTGTTCCACCTGCCCACGCGCGCGCCGCTGGAGCTCGCGATCTCCGCGCGCCTGGCCGGCGCCGGCGTGCCCACGCCGCTGATGCTCGGCTACGTGGTGTATCCGGTGGCCGGAGTGCTGGCGCGCTCCGACGTCATGACGCGCGAGATCGCGCCCGGCCGCGACCTCGCGGCGGCGCTCGGGCCCCAGGAACCGGAGTCGGCGCGCGCCGCCGCGATCGCGGCCACGGCCACGCTCGTGGCCGTCCTGTCGCGCGCCGGCGCGCGCCACCATGACCTGAACGTGAAGAACGTGCTCCTCGCGGGCGACGTCGCGGCGCCCACGGCATACCTGCTCGACGTGGACCGGGTCACCTTCCACGCCGATCGTGGCCATTGCCTGGAGACCAACCTCGCGCGGCTCGAGCGTTCGGCGCGCAAGTGGCGCGACCGGTTCGGCGCGCCGGTGACGGACGACGATCTGGCGCGGCTCCGCGCCGACGCCCAGCGGCAACTCTAGCGCGCACCCCGCAGCACGTCGCGATACACCCCGATCGTGGCGTCGGCCATTCGCCGCACGGAGAAGTCGTCGGCCCGCGCCAGCCCCGCCTGTCGCAGACGCTGGGCCAGCGCCGGGTCGTTCACGATGCGCGCGATCGCCGCGCCGAGCGCGGGGGCGTCGCCCACCGGCACGAGCAGCCCGGTGTCGTCGTCGGCCACCAACTCCGGCGTGCCGCTGCCCGCGGTGGCGGCCACCGGCACCCCCAGCGCGAACGCGTCCATGATCACCAGCGGCAGCCCTTCGAAGCGCGAGCTGAGCACCGCCACGCGCGCCGCCGCGAGCAGCTCGTCCACGTCGGTGCGGAACCCGGCCAGGTGCACGAACCCGGAGAGCCCGAGCCCCGCGATCTCCGTCTCCACCGCTCCGCGCAACTCCCCCTCGCCCACGAGCAGTCCGTGGAGCGTGGGCGCCTGACGTCGCGCCGCCGCCACCGCGCGGACGAAGGTCAACGGGTCCTTCTGCTCCACCAGCGCGCCGACCATCACCGCCAGGGGCGCGCCGGGGGGCACCCCGAGCGTGGCCAGGAGCTCGGCCGGCGCCGGCGCCACGGTGCGGTCGGTCTCCACCCCGCCGTGGACCACGGACAGGAGCTCGGGCCGCACGCCCGCCGCGCCCAGGGCGTCGGCCGCGGCACGCGACACCGCCATCACGGCGGCGGCCCGGCTGTACTTCCAGCGGGTGCCCGGGTTGGCGCGCGGCGGCTTGGCGAGGTGGCGCGTGACGACCAGCCGTGCCGTGGTGCCGAGCGTACACATGGCGCCCAACGTGACGTCGTGCGCCGTCTGGGCGTGGACGATCTGCACGTCGTGCCGCTTGATGAACCGCCGCAGCCGCCAGGCGGTGAGCAGCGCCACCTCGCCGGTGGGCGCGGCGGGCACCACCGGGAGCCCCAGCGCGTGCGCGCGCTCGGCCAGCGGCGCCAGAGGCCGCGCGGCCACATAGCACTGTTCGCCCCGGCGGGCCAACTCGCGCGCCAGCAGCAGGGTCTGTCGCTGCCCACCGCGCCAGCCGCGCTCGGTGTCCAGCACCAGAACTCGCATCCGCCCACCTTGCCCGGGCGCGGCCACTGCTTGATGTTGCATGCTCACGGCCGCACAAGCTCTCGCCGCGCCACGCGTTGCGCAAGATGATCGCCCCTCGATGACCGATTCCCTCGGCCGGCCCGCGCCGGTGCCCGCTCCGCGGCGGCTGCTGCTGGTGAGCCTCGACAACCTGGGCGATCTGGTGTTCGCGTCGGCGCTCACGCCGCCGCTCCACGACCGCTTTCCCGACGCCTCGATCACGCTCTGGTGCAAGGACTACACGCGCGACATCGGCGCGCTCATGCCGCATGTGGACGAGGTCATCGCGTCGGATCCCTATTGGGACAAGGCGCCGGGTCGCGGCAAGGGAAGTCTGTTTCGCTTTCTTGGCGCGATGACACGCATCCGGCGCGGCGGGTTCGACACCGCGGTGCTCGCCGCATCGCCCTGGCGCACGGCGCGCGCGGTGGCGTTCTGCGGCATTCCGGTGCGCATCGGCCTGGAGCGGCGCAGGAACGCGCGCTGGCTCACGCACGCGCTGCCGGCCGAGGACATCCACCGTCCCGTGCTCGCCGAGGAGTCGCGGCTGCTGGCGCCGCTCGGGATCGCGCCGCGGCCGCTGCGGTACCGGCTGGATGCGCGCCGGCTGTCGCCGCGCCCCGATGTGGAGCGCGCCCTCTCGCGCCGCATCGTGGCGCTACACCCGTTCGCAAGCAAGCGCGAGCGCTGCGTGCCGGTGCGCGTGTGGATCGCCGTGGCCACGGCGTTGGAGCATCGCGGGTACTCGCCCCTCTGGATCGGGAGCACGGCGGAGCTGAACGAGGTGCGGTCGTCGTCCGGGCGGCCGGACTGGCGGTACGTGGACCAGTTCGGCCCGCGGCTGGTGGATACGGCGGCGGCGCTGGCGCGCGCGGCGCTGTTCATCGGCCACGATTCCGGCCCGCTGCACGTGGCTGGCGCGTTCGGCGTGCCGGCGCTCGGCATCTTCGCGCCGGGCGAGCCCGAGCGCACCTTCCCGCAGGGTGTGGGCCCGTCGGGCATGATCGCGCGCCCATCGCCCGAAGGGATCGGCGCCGAGGAGATCGTGCGCGAAGCCGTGGCGCTGGCCGGCGCTCCGGCGCACTTCCACGGGACGCGATAACTTCCGGCGCATGATCGAGGCCAGGCTCGACCGCATCTGCATCGTGATGATGAGCGCCGTGGGCGACGCCGTCCACGTGCTGCCGGTGATCAACGCCATCAAGCGCGCGCACCCCGCCAGCCACATCACGTGGGTCCTGCAGCCGGGACCGGCCACCCTGGTGCGCGGGCATCGCGCGGTGGACGACATCGTGCTGTTCGACCGCAGCCGGGGCTGGCGGGCGTTCACCGACGTGCGGGCCGAGCTGGCGCGGCGCACGTTCGACGTGGTGATCAACCTGCAGGTGTACTTCAAGGCGGGCATCGTCACGTCGTTCACGCGCGCCCCGATCAAGCTCGGCTTCGATCGCGCGCGGGCGCGGGACATGAACTGGCTGTTCACCAACCGCAAGATTCCGCCGCACGCCGGCCAGCACGTGCAGGACCAGTACTTCGAGTTTCTCACGGCGCTGGGCATCGCCCACGAGCCCGTGGTGTGGGACCTCGGCCCATGGCCAGCGGAGCGCGCCTGGCAGAGGGAGTTCTACCGGAATGCCGAACGTCCCGCGGCGGCGATCGTCGTGGCCACGAGCAAGCCGGAAAAGGACTGGGCCCCCGAGCGCTGGGCCGAGGTGGCCGACGCGCTGCACCACGATTTCGGATTGCAGCCCGTGCTGGTGGGCGGCAGGTCGCCGCGCGAATTGCACGCCGAGCGCACGATCATGGAGCGCGCCGGGTGCGCGCCACGATCGGCGCTCGGCAGCGGGTTGCGCAATCTGGTGGGGATCATGGACGGCGCGGCGCTGGTGCTGTCGCCCGACACCGGCCCGTTGCACATGGCGGTGGCACTCGACCGCCCCGTGGTGAGCCTGATCGGATACACCAACCCCAAGCGCACTGGGCCATATCGCCGATTCCACGATCTGATCGTGGACGCCTACGGCGACCCCGGCGAGGACTATCCGCTGTCCATGGAGAACCGCCCGGGACGGATGCCGCGCATCACGGTGCGCGACGTGCTCGACCGCGTGGAGCGCTGGCGCGCCGTCTACGGCCCGGACTACGGGCGGGCCGCGACTTCGAGCGGGCCGAACGGATAGCGCAGGCCCATCCGCTCGCACATCCGGATCAGCCGGTTGAGCGCCAGCCCCATCACGGCGAAGTAGTCGCCGTCCACGCGGGTGACGATCGTGGCGCCGAACCCCTGGATGCCGTAGGCACCGGCCTTGTCCATGGGCTCGCCGGTGGCGATGTAGCGCGCGATCTCCTCGTCGGACAGTTCGCGGAAGGTGACGCCCACCTCCTCCACGCCCGATTCCACGCGCCCGCGCCAGGCCACGGCCACACCAGTCAGCACGACGTGCGCCCGTCCGCTCAGCCGCCGCAGCATGCGGGCCGCGTCGGCCTCCGATTCCGGCTTGGCCAGCACCTCGCCGTCCACCACCACCGTCGTGTCGCTGCCGATGGCCACAGCGTCGGCGTCGCCCAGCGCCAGGGCCTTTTCGCGCGCCAGCCGCTCGACGTACGCGGCCGGCGGCTCGCCCGCGCGCAACGATTCGTCCACGTCGGCGGGCCGTACCTCGTGCGGGATGCCCACCAGCGTGAGCAGGTCGCGGCGGCGCGGCGACGCCGAGGCGAGGACCACGCGCGGCGCGGTCACTTTTCCAGCCACAGGGTGACCGGTCCGTCGTTGACCAACTCCACGTCCATCATCGCGCCGAACTCGCCGGTCTCGGTGCGCACGCCGCGCGCGCGCAGGGCGGCCACGAACCGCTCGTAGAGCGGCACCGCCACGTCGGGACGCGCCGCGTCGATGAAGCTGGGGCGGCGTCCCTTGGCGGCGTCGCCGTAGAGCGTGAACTGCGACACCACCAACAGCGCGCCGTCCACGTCGGCCAGAGCGAGGTTCATCTTGCCCTCGGCGTCGCCGAACAGCCGCAGCCCCACCACCTTCTCGGCCATCCACGCCACCTCGGCGTCGCCATCGGCGTGCGTGAACCCCACCAGCAGCAGGAATCCGCGGCCGATCGAGCCGGTGACGCGGCCGTCCACGCGGACCTCGGCCCGCGACACGCGTTGGAGCAGGATGCGCATGGCGCAGGAATATAATGCGCCCTCGCATCCACGGGCCCGAGCGCGCATCTTCAAGCGGTCTCGCACTCCACCCTCTCGCCCCCGCCATGCCGCTCTTTGCACGACGACTCGACGACCTCGGCGTCGAAGGCTCGTTCACGTTCGGAGAAGACGTCGCCCGCGCAGCCGCGCGGCGCCCCGATGTGATCCGCCTGACGATCGGCGAACCCGATTTCGACAGCGCGCCGCACATCAACGAACCGGGCATCGCCGAGATCCGCCGCGGCAACACCCACTACTCCGATCCGCAGGGCGTGCCGTCGCTGCGCGCCGCGATCGCCGCCTACGTGGCCCGCACGCGCGGCATCCCGGGCGATCCGGCGCGCGTCGTCGTGCTGCCGGGCGCCAAGCCGTCCATCTCGCTCACCCTGCAGACGTACGTGGATCCGGGCGACGAGGTGATCTATCCCAGTCCCGGGTTCGCGATCTACGAATCGTGGACCACGTTCGTGCGCGGCACGCCGGTGCCCCTGCGGCTGCGCGAGGAGCGGGGGTTCGCGTTCACGGCCGAGGACCTCGCGGCGCTGATCACGCCGAAGACCAAGCTCATCATGCTGTGTTCGCCGTCCAATCCCACGGGCGGCGTGCTGTCGCGCGAGTTGCTGGCCGAGGTGGCGGCGGTGATCCGCGAGCGGTGCCATCCCGACGTGCGCGTGTACTCCGACGAGATCTACGAGCACATCATGTTCGACGGCGCCGAGCACGCGAGCATCGCGTCGCAGCCCGGCATGGCGGAGCGGACGATCATCGCCAGCGGACACTCCAAGGGATTCGCGATGACCGGCTGGCGGCTGGGCTACGCCGTCCTGCCCACGGTCGAGGAGGCGCAGGCGTTCAAGCGCCAGGTGATCCAGACCACGTCGTGCGTGTCGCCGTTCACGCAGGAGGCCGGGCGCGTGGCCCTGGAGAGCCCCCAGTCGTACGAGGAGATCGCGCGCATGGTGGCGGAATTCCAGCGGCGCCGCGACTGGGTCGTGCCGGCGCTGAACGCCGTGCCGGGGGTGCGGTGCCAGATGCCGCAGGGCGCGTTCTACGTGTTCCCCAACGTGGCGGGCATGTGCGAGCGGCTGGGGGTGCTGGCGGCGTACCAGGCGCTGGACGACGCGGCGCGCCGTCGCACGTCGCCGTCGCGGTT
>Ga0307373_10003145_pt1 | contig 29038 bp, 27 predicted proteins | sample OX2MG_FD_202534 | JGI IMG/M metagenome (GOLD analysis project Ga0307373, IMG submission 202534) | Soil microbial communities from Risofladan, Vaasa, Finland - OX-2 | ecosystem: Environmental > Terrestrial > Soil > Coastal area > Acid sulfate soil | place: Finland: Risofladan, Vaasa | collected... | reverse complement strand
TCGACTGTGACGGCGGGAAACTACCGTGTCGCGTCGCGACTTGGCAATGCGCCGATCAGCCCAGATAGTTCTTGATCGTCCTCGGATCGCGCGGCCGCGCCTCGTCCGGATTCTGGCCGAATTCGCGTTTGGCGCGGCGCTGGCGGAGCAGGTCCCAGCACTGGTCGAGCAGCACGCCGATCTGCTCGAGCCGCGCGCGGTCGGCGTCCGTCGCCGTGCCGTGCGACTCTTTCTCGAACAGTGCGTGCTCCTCGCGCGCCAATTCGTCGATATGGGTGGTGATCGGCTCGTCGGCCATGGGGGCGTTCTCCTCTGCCGGACCTAGATTGGCACGCGCGGCCAGGATGACAAGCGGCGGCCGGGCCAATCCCGAAAGCGACCGATCTCGCGGTCTATCTGGCGCGCGCGCAGGCGGCGGCCGGCGCCGCGACGCCTCAAACGTGCAAATGTCTTGAAAAACTGGAGCGGGCGAAGGGATTCGAACCCTCGACCCCAACCTTGGCAAGGTTGTGCTCTACCCCTGAGCTACGCCCGCGCTCCGAACGGCGGCGATCATGCAAAACCCGGGCGGCCATTGCAAGTCGCGCCACCGGAAAGGTTTACGGGATCGGCCTTAAGCGGCGCTTAAGGCGCCGGGTTCTACCGCGAACACGTCGCCGACCGCCAGCCCGAATTGGTCGCGCAGGCCCGTCGCGCCCGCCGGCGTCACCTGCACGGCGCGCCCCTTAGGACCGCCGCCGCGCTCGAGCCAGCCGAGCGCGGTCAGTCGCGCCAGCAGCCGCACACCCAGCGGTCCGGCGACATGGTTGCGGCGCTCCGTCCAGTCGAGGCATTTGCGCGCGACGCCGCGTTTGTCCGGCCGGATGCCGTCGAGCGGCACGCCGAACTCGGCAAAGCGCGCGCGACCGGCTTCGGTCACGTCATAGCGCTCGTCGTCGCCAGCGATCTCGGCAAGCCAGTCCTGTCGCACCAGCGCCTCGGCCAAGGCGACGCCGAGCCGGCCGGCGAGGTGGTCGTAGCAGCTGCGCGCTGCGCGCAGCTCGCGCGCCTGCGGCGAGCGTGGCGTCTCGAGGCTCTTCACCGCTGGCGCGATGCGGGACAAGCCTTCGAGCACTTGCGCAATGTCGCCGTTGGCGAGTCCGTAATAGCGGTGCCGGCCTTGCGCACGCACGCGCAGCAGGCCGCCGGCGACCAACTTGCTCAGATGGTTGCTGGCCGATTGCGACGAGATGCCGGCGGCATAGGCGAGCGATGTGGCCGGCTGGGCGCGGCCGTCGAGCAGCGCCAGCAGGATCGCGGCGCGCGCTGGATCGGCGATGAGAGCGGCGGGAACGGCGACGTTGGCTTCCATGGCGGCTCCGTCGGATTGCGGCCTCTCGACACTATATGGGCCGGCCGCCGGATGTTTCACCCGCGGATGAAACGTCCCGGCTTGGCGCCGGACTAGCGTCACCGGCCACAAGGTTAGGCTGGAGGCAATCGTGAGCATCGGTTCGGCAGTATCCCATCCGCGCGTGTTCTATGGCTGGTTCGTGGTCGCGGCGGCCTTCGCCGTCACGTTGATCGGCTTCGGCAGCGCTTATACGTTCAGCGCCTTTATCGCGTCCTTGCAGCGCGAGTTCGGGGCCTCGCGCGGCTCGGTGTCGCTCGTCTTCTCGCTCGCCGGCTTCCTGTATTTCGGCTTCGGCGCGATCAGCGGTCCGCTGGCCGACCGCTGGGGTTCGCGGCGGTTGGCGGTCGCCGGCATGATCCTGCTCGGCGCAGGCTTGGTTCTCGCCGGACTCGCGCGCAGCCTCGACGAAGTTTATGCCGCTTACAGCCTCGGCATCGGTCTCGGTGTCGGCTGTTCCTATGTGCCGGCGGTTGCCACCGTGCAGCGCTGGTTCGCGCGCCGCCGCGGCTTCGCCTCGGGCGTGGCGGTCAGCGGCATCGGCGTCGGTACGCTGGTCATGCCGCCACTCGCGGCGCTGCTGATCGGTGCACTCGGTTGGCGCGACGCCTATGTCACTCTCGGCGTCCTCGCTGCGGCCGTCGGCGGCGGCTTGGCGCTGTTGCTCGACGACGATCCGCGCGGCCGTAGTCTTCTGCCCGATGGCGATCCGCAACCCGCCGCTGCGCTCGCGACCGCGCCGGCTGGCGCGAGTGTGCGCGAAGCGATCCGCTCGCCGCGCTTTGCGATGCTCTATGCCGCCTGCCTGGCCTGTTCCTTCGCCGCCTTCGTGCCGTTCGTTCATCTCGTGCCTTCGGCGATGGATCGCGGCGTGCCGCGAGACGCGGCGGTCTTATTGCTTAGCGTCATTGGCGTCGGCAGCGCCGCACGCTTCTTTCTCGGCGGTATCGCCGATCGCTTGGGCAGCCGGCGGGCGCTGATAGCGGTGTTCGCCGGCATGGCACTCACGCTCCTCATCTGGGCATTCGCTCGAACGGTTTGGTCGCTCGCGATTTTCGCGCTCGTTTACGGCGTGTGCTACGGCGGCTGGTCGGCGGTGCTGCCGGCCGTCGTGATGGACGAGTTCGGCGGTCGCAATGTCAGCGGCATCATCGGCGTGCTCTACACAAGCGCCGCGTTCGGCACGCTGATCGGGCCGAGCGCCGCCGGCTTCGCGTTCGATGTGAGCCACAGCTACACGGTGCCGATCCTCGCCGGCGTCGCCGCAAACGTGGCGGCGGCGGCGATTGTCGCCGCCATGCCGCGCAGCGAGAGTTTCATCCGGACGTGAAACGTCCCGCTGTCGGCGCGACCTATGGTGCGCGCATGACAACCGCCAAGCCAACCTCTCTCCGGCCGATCGCTGGCGCGCTCGCTGCCGCCAGCATCGGCTTCGCCCTGATCCAGCTCGACGTCACCATTGTCAACGTCGCGCTGCCGCGCATCGGCGCCATGCTCAGCGCGCCGGTCGACGCCCTGCAATGGGTGGTCGACGCCTACGCGTTGGTGTTCTCGTCGCTGCTCTTGAGCGCCGGCGTCCTCGGCGATCGCTTCGGCGGGCGTCGCATCTATCTCGCCGGCCTCGCGATTTTCGCGCTGGCGTCGCTCGGCTGCAGCGTCGCGCCCGACGCCGGACTCTTGATCGCGGCGCGCGCGCTGCAAGGCATCGGTGCGGCCGCAATGCTGCCGGCGTCGCTGACGCTGCTCAATCACGCTTGTCATCACGATGAGCGGCTGCGCGCCCGCGCCGTCGGCTTGTGGACAGCGGCGGGCGGCGTCACCATCGGCGCCGGGCCTTTGATCGGCGGGATGCTCGTTGCCGCGGCAAGCTGGCGGCTGATCTTTCTCGTCAACCTGCCGCTCTGTGCCCTAGGCTGGTGGCTTGCCGCCAGGCTCCCCGAGGCCGCACGCGCGCCGCGCGCACCGCATCTCGATTTCGCTGGCCAGGTGCTGGCGATCACGGCGCTCGCCGGTCTCACCGGCGGCGTCATCGAGCTTCGGCCGTTGGGTTTGTTCCATCCGCTGGTGATCGGCGCGTTCGTCTCGGCTCTCGTCGCCGGCGCGGCGTTCGTCCGCTGCGAGGCGCGCAGCCGTGCGCCGATGCTGCCGCTGCGCTTCTTCCGCCTGCCGAGCTTCGGCCCGGCGGTGGCGTTCGGCGTCTTCGCCAATCTCACCTATTACGGCATCGTCTTCGTGCTGACGCTCTACCTCCAGCGCGTCCTTGGCTACGACGCGTTCACTGCCGGCCTCGCCTATCTGCCGCTGACCGCGACCTTCATCGTCTCGAACGTAGCCAGCGGCTGGGTCATGGGCCGTTTCGGCACGCGCCGACCGATGATCGTTGGCGCGCTCGTCGGCGCCGGCGGCTTTGCGCTGCTGCTCGCGCTTGGGCCGCGCACGCCTTATCTCCAAATGGTGCCGGGTTTCGCGCTGATCCCGCTCGGCATGGGCCTGGCCGTGCCGGCGATGACGACGACCATTCTCGCCTCGGTCGACAAGAGCGCCTCGGGCGTCGCCGCGGCGGTGCTCAATGCCGCGCGGCAAGCCGGCGGCGCGGTCGGCGTCGCCTTGTTCGGCGCCTTCGCCGGCGATGCGCCGGGTCAGGTCATCGGTGGCCTGCACGTGTCGGCGCTGACGTCGGTCGCGATGCTGGTGATCGCCGCTTCCTTGGCGGTGCGCGGCGTTCGCCGTGGCAGGACTCCGGCGACGGCCGCCGAGCGGGCGTAGCGGCGTCGAGCGGTCGCGGCCTCAGCCCAGGGCCGCGATGGCGCCTTCGATCGCCGCGCGCAGTAAGGCCTCGGTCTCGGCCATGCGGTCGCGTGCCGTCAGGATGCGACTGGCGGGCGCGATCGCCGCGGTGAAGCCTTGCGTGTGCCAATGGCCGAGGCGGGGCAGCGGCGGCAGCTTCGCGGCGTCGGGATAGGGATAGGGGCTCACATAGAAGTACGGCTCGTCGTAATACGCGTCGCCGGGCGACAGGCCGGCGTTTACGGAGCGGGCATGATCGGCTCCGCTCGCATCGAGCAAAGCCAGCGTCGCGATGTCGAAATGATGCGGCCAGCAGCGCGCCGGCGACGCGGCGAAGCCGCGGCCGCTCATGGTGGTCCGGATGCCGTCGAGCGTGTGGCTCGCATTGGCGAACCAAGCGGCGAGTTCGCTGAGTGCATCGGCACCCGCCGCCGCATCGTAAGCGGCGCCAGCGGCTATGGCGTGTTCGGGCATTTGGTAAGGCGCCGGCGCGTCGAGCTTGTCGGCATCGAGGCCAATGGCAGCGAGCCGTTCGCCGAGCCATCGGCGCGCCGCCGCGTCGGTCTGGCCGGTCAAGCCGAAGGCTGGCGCGCTCGGACCGCCGAGCATGACAAGCTCGAGGCGCGCGATGCTCAGGCCGAGGCGAATGTCGTTCTTCAGCGGATGGGTGGCGAAGCCGTCGAGCGCGTCGTCCCAGCCCAGGTTGGTGTGGCTGTCGTCCGACCGTGCCGGAATATAGGCGCGCGCCGCGCGCGCCAGCCATTGCACGGCATAGTGCGCCTGCAGGCGGGCCGCGCTCAGCCGGCGAGGCTCGATGCCGCGGAGCGGCCGCCAGTTCGATGTGGCCATGGCGAACTTTCCCTGCCCACCGTAACCTGCGGTGCGCCACGGGCGAAGTCAAAAGGCGGTGAAGCCGCCCCGCTGGCGGAACGAGGGGAGATGCAGCCATAGCCCGCGAACCCGAATGGATCGACGTCGGCGCCGCCGACGAGCTCGCCCAGCATTCCTGCCAGCCTGTGAAGGTGCGGCGCGCCGACATCGCGCTCTCGTTCAAGGACGGCGTGTTCGGCGCCATCGCCAATACCTGCAACCACGTCGGCGGACCCTTGGGCGAAGGGCACATCGACGAGGCGGGCTTCATCAAGTGTCCGTGGCATGGCTGGAAATTCCATCGCCGCACCGGCAAGGGCGAGCCTGGCTTCGAGGAAGACTGCGTGCCCGCCTTCCCGGTGAAGGTCGCGAACGGCCGCGTCTTCGTCGACATTGCCAATCCGACCAAGCGCATGAAGAAGCCGCATGCGCCGCATCCGCTGTCGCGCGAGCCGGTGCGCGTGCCCGGTCCGCTGCGCCTCGCGGGGATTTCGACGACGGTCATGGACGCAGCCAATCCGCGCTTCTCCGGCTCCGACCATCTGCTCGATTGCGCGTTCGCCGAAGGGCGGCGGCTCGGCGCCGAAACCCGGCTCATCAAGCTCAACGACCTCAAGTTCCGCGCCTGCGAGGGCTATTTCTCCAAGAGCTATTACGCTTGCACCTGGCCGTGCTCGATCACCCAGATGGATGCCACGGACCAGATGGACCGCGTCTACGAGGCGCTGGTGTTCTGGGCCGACGCGGTCATCGTCGCGACGCCGATCCGCTGGGGCGCGGCGTCCTCGCTCTATTACAAGATGGTCGAGCGCCTGAATTGCGCCCAGGTCGACATTTCCCGGCATGAAAAACTCCTCATCCGGAACAAGGTCGCGGGCTTCATCATCGTCGGCGGTCAGGACAACATCCAAAGCGTCGCCGGCCAGATGCTGGGCTTTTTCGCCGAGCTCGGATTCCTCTTCCCGCAGTTCCCTTACATCGCCCATTCGCGTGGCTGGTCGCACGAGGACATGGAGAACAACGTGCGCATCGTCCGCGACTCGAAGTCGCTGGCGCAGGGCGCCGCGGCGCTCGCCAGACGCTGCCTCGATTTCGCCGGCAAGCTCGTCGCGGCGGAAGAAGCGCCGGTGGCGGTCGCGTGCGGCGGCCGCAAGGGCAGTCCGGTCATGGAAGAAGCCGTCGATCCGGATTAGGCCGCGTCGGGAAGCCGCCGCTCGTCAGGGGGAGAACTCATGTCGCGCTCGCTTTACGCCCGGCTGCATAGACGGTTCGGGCAGAAGATTTCCGGAAGCGATCAAAAGCGGCTGGTGCGTGAGCGCATCGAATGGTTCAAAAGGCGATTCCCGATCGAGCAATGGCTTGCGGCGAGCGAAGCCGAACCCAAAGGCCGGCGTCCGCGCGTCGTCGTCATCGGCGGCGGGCTGGCCGGGCTCATGGCCGGGTTCGTCCTGGCGAACAGCCACAAGGTCACCGTATTCGAAGCGCGGCCGCGCGTCGGCGGCCGCGTCTGGAGCTGGATCGACGGCCGGTCCAAGCAAATCACCGAAGCCGGCGGCGAGTTCATCGGCTATGCCCATCCGCTGTGGATGAGTCTGGCGGAGCATTTCCAACTCGGCCTGTCGATGATTACGTCCGACGACGATTATGCCGCGCTCAATCTTGAAATGCCGACGCATTTCGGTGGTCGGCTGCTGTCGCCGAAGACGGTCGAACGCGTTTACGACGAGATGACCGGCGTGGTCGATCAGTTGTCCCGGGATGCGAGAAGCCTGACGAAACCCTATAGGCCGTGGCTCGCTCCGCACGCCGAACGATGGGACAATCTGCCGCTGTCCGACTGGATCGAAAAACTGGATGTTTCCCGCCTGGTCAAGGCGGTGATTAAAGCGCAATTCGACAACAACAACGGCGCGCCTGCGTCGCGGCAGAGCTATCTGGGGATTTTGGCCTTGGTCGCTGGCGCGGCGCGGGCGCAAACCGGCAAAGAGGAACACGACAATTCTTATTTCACGCAGGTCGAGAACGTCCGCTGCGAAAGCGGAAACCAGTCGCTGGCGCATCGTCTGGCCGAAACGATCGAGCGGCAGGGCGGTGAGGTGAAGCTGTCCAATTGGGTCAAGAGCATCGTCGTTCACGAGCGCGGCGTCACCGTGACGCCGCGGCGCGGAAGACCGATCACGGCGGATCACGCGGTCCTGGCGGTGCCGCCGAGCGCCTGGGGAAAAATCGAGATCGATCCGGCCATCGACCCGTCCTACCGCATGTCGATGGGAACGGTGGTGAAATATCTCAGCACGGTGCAGGCGCGGTTTTGGTTCGATAGCAAGCTCTCGCCCAACAGCACCTCCGAGCATTTCGGCATGACTTGGGAGGCGACCGATAACCAGATGCAGGCGCCGGGACAAAATATCCGCTTTGCCCTGTTTGCCGGCGGCAAGGCCGCCGAACAAGCGCTTGCCATATATGAAAAAAGCCATCCCGCGCGTCTGCACCGCTTCTATGACCGACGTATCGGGCAAGTCTACAAAGCCTATCCGGGCAGCCGCGTGCGGTGGCCGCGTTTCGTTCCTTGGCCGCTGGAACCCTGGACCTGGGGCGGATATTCCTGCCCGGCGCCCGGCGAAGTGACCCGCATCGGCAAATTTCTGAGCCAGCCATTTTGCCGGCGTCTACACTTCGCCGGCGAGCATGTCTGCTTGCCATTCTTCGGATTTATGGAAGGCGCGCTTCAGTCGGGCGCGATGGCGGCCAAGGCGATCCTAAAATCCTAAGGAACTGCCGCAAGCTTGAACGCTTGGCCGGAGCCGACGCCGCGCGCCGTGGCTAGGGAAACTTCCGCTCGGCGTATGGGAACCAGTCGCGCTAGCGCACCTGGACGTGGTCGAAGTCCGCTGATGACCCATTGCAGACGTTGGCGAACAGGCATGTGCCCGGCTCGCTCGCAGCGAGTCCGACAGCCTGTCGTCAAGTCGGGCACGTAACGTCGGTGCCCGGCCTCAGCGGACGACGACCGTGCCTTTCATAAAGGGATGAACGGTGCAGAAATACGTGTAGGTGCCCGGATCCTTGAAAGTGAATGCGTACCGATCGCCGGTGTCGAGCGGCGGCGACTTGAACAGCGGCTTGTCGCCTGCGGCCGAGACGGTGTGCGCATCGCCGTCCTCGTTGATCCAGGTCACGGTCGTGCCGCGCGGGACCGTGAGCACTGCCGGACCGAAGGCGAAGTTTTTGATGACAATCTGGTTGGGCCCGGCGGCCGGCACGGCCGCTGCCGGCGAGCCCATGTGATCCATGCCTGGCATGTTGTGATCGGCCGATTGAGCGAGCGCCGACGGAGCCGAGCCGGCGAGGCCGAGGGCGAAGGCGGCGGCAATCGTCGCCGCCCCGCGCCGTTGACAATATAAACGCCGAGTCATACGGGGCCTCACGTGCTGAGGGTGGCATCGGAGAGGCTCACGCCGGTGTGCTTAATATCCACCTCGCGCGCGCCGAGCATGCTGCCGAGCTTCTCGGCCGGCACCTTGAGCGGCATCGGCCCGGGACCTTGGCCCGCGGGCGGCTGCGGAAATGCCGTTGACAGCGCGGTGTGGAACGTCAGATGGCCCTCGACCTTCTGCACCACCTGGTGGATGTGGCCGTTGAGGACGGTGACCGACCCGAACCGCTTGAGATAAGCCACCGCCGCGTCGGCATCCGCCGTGCCCCAGCCCCATTGCGGATAGAGCGACCACATCGGCATGTGGGCCATCACCACGATCGGCGTGCTGGCGCTGCGGCCTTTGAGGTCGCGCTCGAGCCATTCGAGCTGCTCGCCGCCGAACTTGCCGAGGCTACCGGGTTGGAATCCGACGACGTTGATCAGTGCCACGAAATGCGCACCGCCCTGGTCGAAGCTGTACCAGCCGCCGGTCTTCACGCCGGGGTTGAAGCGGGCGAAGAACGGCTTGCCGTTGTCGACCAGCGTATCGTGCTCGCCGGGGATATAGTGGACGGGCAATCCCGCCGTCTTCATTAGCTGCTCGGCCGCGTCGAATTGCTCGGGTTTCGCCAGATGGCTGACGTCGCCGGTATGGACGATCATCGTCGGCTTCTGCGGCAGCGTGCGGATGCGCTGCAGCGCCGCGGTGAGCGTGCCGTTCGGATCAGGATTGGCGTCGCCGTGGAAACCGATATGGGAGTCGCTGACCTGGGCGAAGGCAAAGCCGCCCATTGGCGCCGCTTGCGCTTCCTCGGTGCCGAGTTGAAACGGCGTCGGCACCCCGCCCACGACCGTCCATAAAGTTCCGGCGCCGGCCCAGGCCATGCAGCGCAACAGCGTCCGGCGGGTCGGCGTCGACGGATCGGCGCCCGGCGCCTTCATCGTACGATCGAATTCGGCTTCGTCCATAGGGTCCTCCGCAGGTTGGGCCAGGATGGCGGCAACGTAGATCAGCCGCGGCAGCGGTTTATTCGCGCCTCGCGGCGATAAAAAATCTTGCCCGGATGCGAATAAATCGGCCGCCAGCCCGATCTCATTCGAATAGTCGCGGTGCGTGTCGTTGAACGGCGGGTTCGCGCTGCTCGCTTCGCGGCCTATATTGAGGCCGTCAGTGGGCAACCGGATGTGGAGCATGGGGGGCGAAGGCGGCCGCGATTTCGAGAGCTCGGTCCTGCCGCATCTCGATGCGGCCTATAACCTCGCGCGCTGGCTGATGCGCGACCCGACCGACGCCGACGACATCTTGCAGGAGGCGGTGCTGCGCGCGTTGACCTACTATTCAAGCTTCCGGGGCGACAACGCGCGCGGCTGGTTGCTGCAGATCGTGCGCAACACAGCCTATGCCTCGATGAAGCTCGGCCGCACGCTGCGCACCGTACCGCTCGCCACCGGGGACGATGCGACTGCCGCCATGCCCGAGCCGTCCGATCCCGGCGACGATCCCGAGCGTGCGCTGCTCAAGGCGCGGGCGCACGAGAGCGTCGATCGGCTGCTCGCGACGCTGCCGGCCGAATTGCGCGAAGCCATCGTGCTGCGCGAGCTCGAGGAGCTTTCGTACAAGGAGATCGCGCAAATCACCCAGGCGCCTATCGGCACGGTGATGTCACGGCTCTGGCGCGCCCGGCAACTGCTGGCCGAGGCGGCGCAACGCGAGGCGGTGCCATGATACGGTCACACGATCCGGGCGAATGCGAGATGACGCTGCTCGTTCAGGCTGACTTCGACGGCGAGCTCGATGCGGCGCAGGCGGCAGCGCTTGCCGCGCATCGCGCCGAATGTTCCATCTGCCGCGCCGCGAGCGAATCGCTCGAACGCGTCCGCCACGCGCTGCTCGAGCAGGCGCCCTACCACAGAACGCCGGCGGCGCTGCGCGCTCGACTCGCGGCGCAAGCCGGCCGGCCGCGCGCTGCGTCCGCCTGGGCGGCAAATTGGCGACGCGCCGCCGCATCCTTCGTCGCTGGCGGCGCGATCGCCGCAGCGGTGATGCTCGCTATCGTGCCGCGCGGAGCGCCCGGCCTCGCCGACCAGGTGTTCGCCGGCCATCTCCGTGCGCTCGAGCCCGGCCATCTTGAGGATGTGGTTTCGACCGATCAGCACACGGTGAAGCCATGGTTTGACGGCAAGCTCGATTTCGCGCCGCCGGTGAAGAACCTGGCGGCCGAGGGCTTTCCGCTCTTGGGCGGTCGCCTGGATTATCTCGCCGGCCGGCGCGTCGCGGCGATGGTCTACGGCCGCGCCAAGCACGTGATCGATCTTTACGCTTGGCCTGAGCCGGGAGCCAACGCCGCGCCGACCGTGCTCGAGCGCGACGGTTACACGCTCATCCGCTGGCGCCAGAACGGCATGGCGTTGTGGGCAGTGTCGGACGTGGAGCGCAGCGGGCTCGAAGACTTCGTGCGCCGCTGGCACACGGCGCCGTAGCCGGCGGGCACTACGGAATCCGCCGTTCGGCGTACGGAAACCAATCGCGCTTGCGCTCCTGGACATAGTCGAGATGGACGTGCTTCGGCTCGCGGAAGGCGTCGAGCCCTTCGGCGCCGAGCTCGCGGCCGATGCCGCTGTGGCGCATGCCGCCGAACGGTGCCGCGTTGTTGTCGGCGAGCGGATCGTTGATCCAGAAGCTGCCCGCCTTGATGTTGTCCATCGCCTTCATCGCGAGCTCGAGGCTCTTGGTATAGATCGTGGCGCCGAGACCGTATTCGGAGTCGTTGGCGAGGCGGATCGCCTCGGCGGCGTCCTCCGCGCGGAAGATCGACACCACCGGACCGAACAGCTCCTCGGTGGTGGCGATGCCGCCGTGGCGCACGCCGGTCACCACCGTCGGCTGGAAGAAATGCCCCTTGAAGCCGTCGGGCTGGAAGCGCTTGCCGCCGAGCAGCAGCGTCGCGCCTTCGGCCAGCACGGCGGCGACCTGGCGCTCGAGCTTGTCGACGGCGTCAGCCGAGATCAGCGGCCCCATGTCGGTCTTGGGGTCCAGCGGGTCGCCGACCTTCAGGGTCTTGACGTGGTCGACGATGCGCCGCGTGAACGCGTCGGCGATCGGCTCGACCACATAGATGCGTTTCGACGAGGTGCAGACCTGGCCGGCGTTCAACAGCCGCGCCCACGCCGCGCCGCGCGCCGCGATCTCGAGGTCGGCGTCCTTGAACACGATCAGCGGATCGATGCCGCCGAGCTCGAGATTGACCTTCTTCAATTGCGCGCCGGCCGTGGCCGCGATCTGCCGGCCGACCGCGGTCGAGCCGGTGAAGGCGATCATGTCGACGCCGGGATGCTCGGTCAGCAGCTTGCCGGTGTCGCCAGCGCCGGTGACCATGTTGACCACGCCCGGCGGCAGCGCGTCGTAGCACTCGGCCATCATCAGGTTGGCCAACGGATTCTGATGCGGCGGCTTGCACACCGCCGTGTTGCCCGCGACGATCGCCGGTACCAGCTTCCATGCCATCAGCAGCAGCGGGAAATTGAATGGCGCGATGCACGCCACCACGCCGTAGGGCTCCTTGCGCACGAAATTGACCTGGTGGTCGGCGCCGGGCGGCACGGTGAGGCCGAGCGCCGAGCGGCCGACCTCGGCGAAATAGTCGAAGCACTCGGCGACCCATTGCACGCAGTCGATCGATTCGATCAGCGGCTTGCCGGTCTCCTGCGTCATCAAGGTCGCGATCGCCTTTTGCCGCGCGCGGATGCGCGTCGCGACCTCGTGCAGCAACTCGGCCTTGGTCGAGCCCGGCAGGCGCCACCACGCGGGCTGCGCAGCGCGCGCGGCCGCGACCGCGGCGTCGATGTCGGCCGCGCCGCACGACGGAATGCTGTCGAGCGGCGCCATGGTCGCGGGGTTGTGAACCGGGATGGCGGTGTTGGATTTGGCCGTGACGAACTTGCCGTCGATCAGGATGGGTCGAAGCATCGTTGCCTCCCGTTCCCGGCAGGTTAATGCCGCGTCAGGCGCTCGGCGAGCGATTTGCCGTCGGGCGGCACGCCGCTACGCTCGGCCTTCCGGTCGATGTTCCAATAGGCGCGCTGGATGTAATGGACCGCGAGCCAGCGCAGCGGCTCGATCTCCCAGTCGGGCGAGCGGTGGTCGACGCAGGGCAGATCCGCGAGCGCGGACCGCGTATCGGTGATCAGATCGGCGAGCACGCGGCCGGCGAGGTTAGTGGTGGCCACGCCGTTGCCGACATAGCCGCGCGCGCTCGCCACGCCGCGCGCGCGGTCGTAGCTCATGGTCGGCATGAAGTCGCGCGGTACGCCGAGCGGCCCGCCCCAGGCATGGCTGAAGCGCACGTCCTGCAAGCGCGGAAACCACGTCCGCACGCTGTCCTGGAACATCGCGATCGTCTTGGCGTGCCGGTCGTATTCGTCCGCGATGCGCGAGCCGAAATGATAGGGCGCGCCGCGGCCGCCGAATAGAATCCGTCCGTCCGCCGTCTTGGCGGCGTACTCGATGGTGAGCCGGCACGAATCGATGCATTCGCGGTGACGCCAGCCGATCGCCTCCCAATCGGCCGGCGCCAGCGGCTCGGTCAGCGTCATCAGCGAATAGACCGGTATCAGCTGGCGGTGCAGCGGCTTCAGGCGCGTGAGATAGGCCTCGCCGCAGAGCACGACCGTGCTCGCCCGCACGTCGCCCGATGCGGTGTGCAGCACCGGCTGCGCGCCGGCGGTGAAACCGGTCACCTCGGTCTGCTCGTAGATCGTCGCGCCTTTGCGTTCGACGGCGCGTGCCAGGCCGCGCACCAGCCGGCCCGGATGGATGTTGGCCGCATCCTTGTAGAAGATTGCGCCGCGCGCGCCTTCGATCCGGACCACTGCGTCGGTCTGCCCTTTGTCGAGCAGCGCGACCCGATCGCCGAGCCCGAGTGCTTCGAATTCGGCATGCGCATCGCGCACCGTGGGCAGCTGCTGCGGTCCGCGCGCGACCGACAGCGCACCGCCTTTGACGAACTGGATGTCGAACCTTTCGCTTGTAGCGACCCGCGCCACCTCGTCGACCGAGTCCGCCATCGCGCGATAGAGCGCGACCGCCTTGTCGCGCCCGTATTTTTCCGCGATCGCACCGGGGCTGACCGGGAAATGCGCTGTGCACCACGAGCCGTTCCGTCCCGAAGCGCCGAAGCCGGCGATCGCGCGCTCGAGAATGGCGACCTTCAGCGACGGCCGCCGCGCCAGCAGGTAATAGGCGGTCCACAGGCCGCTGTAGCCGGCGCCGAGGATTGCGACGTCGACCGCGATCGAGCCGTCGAGCGCCGGTCGCGGCGTCAGGTCGTCGCCACAGGTTTCGAGCCAGAAGCTGGTGGCGGCGTAATTCGTATCGGTCATTGCATGCCTGCCGTGGCCCCCGTCGCCGCTCGCGCCATGGCAGCCGATTGCGGCTGCCGCCGCAAGGGCCGCGACGGCTCACCCCTGCGATCGTGAGCCGCGGTCATCCGCGGCCCGCAAGGTCGAACCAGCTTGATTCCGCCAAGGTCCTTGCCAATATTGCGCCGCACCGCCATCTATCGGGGCGGAAAGGACTCCCATGGACGCGATCATCGGCAAACCCGGCAAAGGTCCGGCGCCCGGCGGCGCCGCGGCGGACGCCGCCATCAAGGACGGCTCGACCGCCACTTTCATGGCCGACGTGATCGACGCCTCGACCGAGGCGGCGATTGTCGTCGATTTCTGGGCGCCGTGGTGCGGCCCGTGCAAGCAGCTCGGTCCGGCGATCGAGAAGGCGGTCAAGGACGCCAAAGGCACGGTCCGGCTGGTCAAGATCAACGTCGACGAGAATCCCGAGCTGGCGCAGCAGATGCGCATCCAGTCGATCCCGGCGGTCTATGCCTTCAAGGACGGCCGGCCGGTCGACGGCTTCGTCGGCGCGCTGCCCGATGCGCAGGTGAAGCAGTTCGTGCAGCGCCTCGCCGCGCTCGGCGGCGCCGCCGGTGCCGCTTCGCCGATCGACGACGCGCTGGCCCTCGCCAAGGAGGCGAACGCCGCCGGCGACGCTGCGCGCGCCGTCAACATCTGGACCCAGGTGCTGCAGCACGAGCCGCAGAATCTCGAGGCGCTCGTCGGCCTGGCGCGCGCCGCGCTGGCGAAGAAGGATCTGGCGCAGGCCAAGGCGCTGGTCGAGCGCGTGCCCGCCGACCAGGCGAGTCACGCCGATGTCGCCGCGGTCAAGACCGCGCTCGAGCTCGCCGAAGCCGGACAGAAGGCGGCAGGTGAGGTCGGCACGTACGAAGCGCGTCTCGCCGCCGATCCCAAGGATCATCAGGCGCGACTCGATCTAGCGGTCGCGCAGTTCGCCGCCGGCGAGCGCGAGAAAGCGATCGATCATCTGTTCGAGATCATCAAGCGCGACCGCGCCTGGAACGAGGATGCGGCGCGCAAGCAGCTCCTGAAATTCTTCGAGGCGATCGGCCTCGCCGATCCGCTCACGGTCGCCGCGCGCCGACGGCTTTCCGCCATCCTGTTCTCGTGACCCGCCATGGCCTCCGTGCTGCCTGATCGCCTGGCCCTCTTTCCCCTCACCGGGTCGTTGCTGCTGCCCGGCGGCGTGCTACCGCTCAACATCTTCGAGCCGCGCTACCTGGCGATGACCGACGCCGCGCTCGGCGAGGGCCGCATGATCGGCATGATCCAGCCGCTCGAAGGCAAGGGCGACGCCGGTGACCCACCGCTCTACAGGACGGGCTGCGCCGGCCGCATCATCGAGTTCCGCGAGAGCGGCGACGGCCGTTACCTGATCAACCTCGAAGGCGTGTCGCGCTTCGACGTCGTCGAGGAGCTGCCCAAGACCGAGCTCTTTCGCCGCGCGCGGCCCGATTGGTCGCGCTATGCCGGCGACAGCGACGAGACCGAGCTGCCCGACTTCGACGCGTCGCAGCTCGTTGCCAAGCTGACGCCGTTCCTCCGCCGCCATCGCATCAAGGCCGATCTCTCGGCGGCGACCGCGGTGCCGGCGGTGCGTCTGGTCGACGCGGTGGCGATGATGGGACCGTTCGCGCCGGCGGAGAAGCAGGCGCTGCTCGAGGCGGCGCCGGCCGAGCGGGCAATGCTCTTGACCAGGCTCGTCGACATGGCGCTGCTGGCGTCCTCCCCCGAGACCGCGCCCGCGCGCCACTGAGAACCGCCATGCCCGACATCGATCCGCAGCTGCTCGAGATTCTGGTCTGCCCGCTGACCAAGGGGCCGCTGGTCTACGACCGCGCGGCGCAGGAGCTGCTGAGCGCCGAGGCGGGCCTCGCCTACCCGATCCGCGACGGCATTCCGATCATGCTCGCCGACGAGGCCCGGCCGCTGCGCGACGACGAGAAAGCCCGTCTCAAGCCCAAGCCGCAATCGTGAACGCGCCGCCCTGGCCGGTCGAGATCCGCCTCAAGCCGGCGGACAAGGTGCTCGAGATCGATTTCGACAGCGGCGAGACCTTTCGCCTGCCGGCGGAATATCTGCGCGTCGAAAGCCCGTCAGCCGAGGTTCAGGGCCACGTGCCGAGCCAGAAGCAGATCGTCGCCGGCCGGCGCCATGTCGGCATCCTGGCCGTCGAAGCGGTCGGCAATTACGCCATCCGCATCAAGTTCGACGACCTGCACGACACCGGCATCTTTTCCTGGACCTATCTCTATGAGCTTGGCCGCACGCAGGACAGCCGCTGGCGCACCTATTTGTCCGAGATCGAAAAGCGCGGCCTGTCGCGCGAGCCGCGGCGGAGTTCGTAAGGAGCGACGCCGGTCGCCAACCGCAGCGGCTGAGCCATATCGCCGCACCCGATCAAGATCACCCCAATTTCGCCCCTATCACCGTATAGAAGCCGCCGTCCCGGAATCCCCACCATGCGCCCCGCCACCTATTCGCCTGTCGCCAAGTTCCTGCATTGGCTCGTCGTCGCGCTAATCGCGGCTCAGCTCGCGTTCGGCTGGCTGATGCCGGGCGCGCGCCGCACCACGCCGCCCGATCTGCTCAACAACTGGCACATGTCGTTCGGCATCATCATCCTTGCGGTGATCGTGCTCCGCTTCGCGTGGCGCGCCGTCGTCGGCCCGCCCGCGCCGGAGCCCGGGCTGCGCTGGCAGATCGCCGCCGCCGAGGCGACGCACCTGACCCTTTACGCACTGGTGTTCGCGATCGTGCTCAGCGGCTGGGCCAACGCCGTCGCGCACAACTGGACGATCACGCTGTTCTGGACGGTGACGCTGCCGGCGGTGCTGCCGGCGGCCGCCGGCTGGGTGCGCGCTCTCGGCGAGTTGCACGCGACCATCGTCTGGGTGCTGCTCGGCGTTGTTGGCCTGCATGGTGCGGCCGCACTCGGCCACCACTTCATCCTCGGCGACAACGTCTTGCGCCGAATGCTGCCCGGCCGCGCGACCGACCGGCGCTAAAGCCGCTCGCCGCGCACCAGGCGCGGCAGGTCGCCGCCCGCGCCCATGGCGTGGCGCATCAGCGCCTTCTTGAGCCGCGGCATGCGATTGACCGCGGCGAGACCGAGGTCGCGCGCCAGCCCCACGCTGCGCAAGTCGTTCGAGAACAGCCGCGTCAATCCGTCGGTAACCGCGGCGAGCGTCACCGCGTCGAAGCGCCGCCAGCCCTCGTAGCGCGCGAGCACGTCGGATGCGCCGATATCGAGGCCGAGCCGCCGCGCATCGACCGCGAGCTCGGCCAGGCTCGCGACGTCGCGCAGACTGAGATTGAGTCCCTGGCCGGCAATCGGATGGATCGCGTGTGCCGCCTCGCCGACCAGCGCGAGACGCGGCGCGGTGTAGCGCTCCGCGTGCAGGAACGACAACGGATAGGACCACACCGGTCCGGCCAGCGCGACCGTGCCGAGGAAATCGCCGAAACGGCGCTGCAGCTCGGCCGCGAAGCGCGCCTTCGGCAGCGCCAGCAGCGGCGGCACCAGTGCGCGCCGTTCGGACCACACGATCGACGAGCGGTTACCGGTCATCGGCAGGGTGGCGAAGGGGCCCGACGGCCGGAAATGCTCAACCGCGACGCCGCGATGCGGCTTCTCGTGCGCGACACAGGCGACGATCGCCGTCTGGCGATAGTCCCACGTCATGCACTTGATACCGGCGTCCTGGCGCAGCTTGGATTGGCGGCCGTCGCACGCCGCAACGAGCGCGGCCCTGAGCCGGCTGCCGTCATCGAGCTCGACCAGCGCGCCGGCGCCCTCGTCCGCGACCCGTGCGACGCCGGCCGGCGCGAGATAGCGCAGGTTGCGGAAGGCGCGCGCCCGTGCGTAGAGCACGCGGCGCAGCAGCGCGTTCTCGACGATGAAGCCCAGGGGCTGGTCGCCGATATCGGCGTGGTCGTAATGCAGGAAGAACGGCGAGGTGCCGTCGGCGACGCGGATCTCGAGGATCGCGCCGGCATGCGGCGCGAGCTCGTCCCAGACGCCGAGCGCCGCCATCACCTGCTTCGAGCCGTGCGCCAGGGCCGTGGTGCGGCCGTCGAATTTGGGCGCCAGCATGGTCGCGAGCGGCAGGCGGTCGATCAGCGCGACCTCGAGCCCCGCGGCGGCGCAGGCGAGCGCCAGGGTGACGCCGGCCAGCCCGCCGCCCACCACCGCGATCTCGACGCGAATCTCCTGCTTGCGGGCCATGGCGCGACAATGGCGCGGGCGCCGCGGCCTGTCCAGACGCGGTCTCAGGCGACGGCGATTTCGGTCATTGCGGCGCGGCGCGCGAAGCAACCGGCAAAAAAATTCCGGGGTGGGGCGGCGGGTTCACCGCCATCCCACCCCGGTGTCACGACCGAAGCGACGCTTCGGTTCGTCGGCTATTCGCCTTCCACGCCGATCGCGTAGGCGGTTTCGCCGTGGACCGCGTCGTCGCCCACCTTCAACGTCGCTTCGTCCATGCGCAATGGCGTGATGAACGAGATGACCTTGAGGATGATGAACGTGGCGATCACGTTGTAGCAGATGATGAACGCCGCACCGTAGACCTGCAACAGCAGTTGATGCGGGTTGCCGTAGAGCAGGCCGGTGATGCTGACACCCGGCGCGTCCTTTTCGGTGCCGATATAGACCAGCATGTTCGGATTCGCGAGGATGCCGGTCAGCAGACCGCCGGTGAGGCCGGCGATGCCGTGCGTCGAGAAAACGCTCAGCGTGTCGTCCACCTTCATGAACAGCTTGGTCTTCTGGATCTTGTTCATGGCGAACCACGGGATGATGCCGGCGCAGACGCCGATGATGATGGCGCCCCAGCCGTCGACGTAGCCGGCGGCCGGCGTGATGGCCACCAGACCCGCGATCATGCCGTTGACGGCGCCGATGACCGACGGCTTGCCGTAGGCCATCTTGTCCATCATCGTCCACACCAGCAGGGCAACCGCTGTCGCCGTGTTGGTGTTGAGCACCGCAGCACCAGCGTCGGCATTGGCGAAGTATGGATCGCCGCCGTTGAAGCCGTTCCAGCCGATCCACAGGATGCCGGCACCGACCAGGGTGACCAGCAAGCTATTCGGCGGGAAGCTCTCGCGATCCGCTTTCAAGCGCGGACCGACCATCGCCGCTGCGACGAATCCCGAGGACGCCGCGGCGAGATGGATGACGTAGCCGCCCGAGAAGTCGGCCACGCCCATGCTGCCAAGCCAGCCGCCGCCCCACAGACTGAACGCGCCGACTGTATAGACGAAGGTCATCCACAACGGGCAGAAGAGCACCCAGGCGCGGAAGCTCATGCGGCCGAGCACCGATCCGGCGAGGATGATCACCGTGATCGCGGCGAACACGAACTGGAAGTAAATCAGGGTCGCCATGGGGAAGGCCATGGCCGGCATGCCTGACGCTGCTGCCGGAACCGTTGCCTGGCCGGTGGTAAAGAGCGCCGATACCGCGAGCATCGGCTTGCCGAGGAACGGGAACCATTGCGGCCCGAAGGCCATGTTGTAGGCGAACAGGACCCAGACGATGAGCACTGAGGCGAAGGCATACATCGACATGAAGGCGGAATTGATCGCCCACTTTTTCTTGACGACGCCGCCATAGAGCACGACGAGCCCGGGAATGCTTTGCAGGCCGACGAACGTTGCGGCTGCCAACTGCCAGGCGTTGTCGCCGGTATCCAACCATTTAGGTGACGGAACGAGCATTGAAGTCCCCCCGTGTTGAGTTGCGAGGAAGCGCGAAAATCACAGGCCGAAGCAAGCCGGGCCCGGGTGACCACACCGATCACCACCGCCCCCGCAGAGGCAACAGGCATGCCATTTGCGCTACACGGCCGAATCATCGCGCTCCGCAAGGTCTTTGGCGGAAAGGCTGACAGGAAGTTAATTTTTTTGATCATAAAAGCGGCAGCGTGCATACGGATCGGGCAGCGCAGAATCGGCGAGCCGCCGGAACGGCGTCCAAGGCCGAGTCGCCGCGCTCCCGGCCGTGACGCGCTTTGCAGTCCGGCGGGATTTGGCTATGGATCGGAATCGACAGGGGGCAATCATGTTCGCACGCTGGCACATCGCGGCGCTCGTCGGGCTGACGACCGGATTGACTATGCTTACCGCTGCCGTGGCCGCGCAGCCGACCACGGCGGTCATGACCTGCACCAATCCGGCCAGCGGTACGACCTGGCAGGTCCGCATCGACTATGGCCGGCACACCGTCGACGCCTATCCGGCGAGCGTCAGCGACGCGGAGATTTCGTGGCACGACGAGAAGGACGGCGGCACCTATACGCTTGACCGCAAGACCGGCAAGCTGAGCTTCGTCGCCGCATCAAGCACCGGCGGATATTTTCTGTTCGATCAGTGCCGGCCGGCGGAATCACACTGACGGCCTGATCCCGCGGCCGATGAAGCGAAGGAGCCGCAATGGCTGAGCGTGCGGCCGGCGTCAAGGCCACGGTCGGGTTCAGCTCGGAGACCGGGCCGCGTCCGCGCAACGAGGATTTCGCCGGCGTCGTCTTCGGCGCCGAGCTGCCCGAGCCGCGCCGCGATGTCGTCGCGGCGATCGCCGACGGCATCGGCGGCGCCAAGGGCGGCCGGGTCGCGGCCGAGATCGCGGTGCGCGGATTCCTCGACGGCTTCTGCGATCTGCCCGAGACGATGGAGGTGCGGCGCGCGGCGGCCCGCATCGTCGACTCGCTCAACGGGTGGCTGTTTTCGCAGGCGCGCCACGATCCCGAGCTCACGCGCATGGGCTGCACCTTCACGGCGCTGGTGCTGCGCGGCCGGGTCGTCCATGTGCTCCATGTCGGCGACACACGCGTCTACCGCCTCCGCGGCGACCGCATGATCCGCCTCACCGCCGACCACGTGCGCGAGGATGGCAGCGGCCGCTCGCACGTCATCACGCGCGCGCTGGGCGTCGAGACCGAAGTGCGCCTCGACTACAGCAGCCAGCCGGTGGCGCTGCACGACCGGTTCCTCCTGTGCAGCGACGGCGTGCACGGCATGCTGTCGGACGACGTCATCGCCGACGCGCTGCGCGAGCGCTCGGCGCCCGGCGACACCGCGCGGGCGCTGGTCAAAGCCGCGCTCGAGGCGGGCAGCGCCGACAACTGCACCGCGCTGGTGCTCGACGTTGTCCGGCTGCCGACGGCGGAATCCGCCGATATCGGCGCCCCGATCATGCAGCTGCCGCTGATGCCGGTGCCGGTCAGCGGCGAGACTGTCGACGGCTTCGTGCTCAAGGTGCTGCTGTCCGAAGGTCGCTACAGCCGCCTCTTCGGCGCAATCGACGAGATCGAGGGCGGCGAAGTGGTGCTCAAATTTCCCAAGCCGCAGGTTGCCGCCGTGGCCACGTATCGCGCCGCCTTCATCCGCGAGGCCTGGGTCGGCGCACGCGTCAACAGCCCGTGGGTTGGCCGTGTAATCGAGCTGCCACCCGGCCGGCAGACCTGCCTCTACACCGTCATGCCGCTTTATCAGGGTGAGCTCTTGGAGACGCGGCTGGCGCGCTCGCCGGCGCTCGGCCTCGAGGAAGGCCGCAACATCGCGATCAAGCTGGCGCAGGCCGCGGCGGCGCTGCATCGCGCCGGCATCATCCATCGCGACATCAAGCCCGATAACGTGATTCTCGAAGGTGGCGGCGCGCTGAAGCTGATCGACCTCGGCGTCGTGCGCATTCCCGGCCTGGAGGATTTTCCGCCCGAGGACATTCCGGGCACCGCCGCTTACATGGCGCCGGAGATGTTCGCCGGCGAGCCCGGCAACGAAGCGACCGACATCTACGCGCTCGGCGTCACGCTGTTCCGTGCCTTCACCGGCGAGTATCCGTACGGCAACGCCGACGCCATCAGTCCGCCGCGCCGCGACCGGCCGAAGGAGCTGACGGCGTTGCGGCCGGATCTGCCGGCGTGGCTGCAGGCCGCGCTTGGCCGCGCGATCGCGACCGATCCCGCCGAGCGCTTTCACGACATGAGCGAGTTCGCCGGCGAGATGGAGGCCGGGCCGGCGCGCATCGCGGCCACGATCCGCCGACCGCAGACGCTGCTCGAGCGCGCGCCGGTGCGGTTCTGGCAGGGCGTCGCCGCGCTGCTGGCGTTGGCGCTGCTCGCCGCGTTGTTGTTGCGCTAAGGCCCGAGAATCGACTGGTCCAGGCGACCAATCAGCGCGCCGAACTTGTCTGATTAAAAATTAATCAGGCGGCCCGCGGCTGGCTAAAAACACCGCAGATCGTGCTTATCCACAGGGCAAAGCGGCCGGAAACCAGTGTCCGCGCCCCGGCTGTCCATGGCATGAATCTTGAGTTCGGTTAAGCGGCCCGCTCCGCTGGACCGGGCCTCGCTTTGGTCCACGGGGAGGGTTCTGCTCTATGCGTTCGAATGGCCTGATTGCTTTATCGATTAGGGGCGCGCTCCGGCTGCTGCCGGTGGTCGCCTTCGTGCTCGTGCTGCCGCTGATTTCGGCGCACGCCCAGCAGACGACGCCCGCCGCACCGGCGCCCACCGCCGCCGCGCCTGCGGCCGCCGCTCCGGCGACGCCGCCGGCACCGCCGCCGCCTCCGGTCTGCGGCGGCAACGTCCTCGAGAAGTGCCAGCCGAACTCCGGCGATACCGCCTGGATGCTGACCTCGGTGGCGCTCGTGCTGATGATGACGGTTCCCGGCCTCGGCCTCTTCTACGGCGGCATGGTGCGCAAGAAGAACGTCGGCGACACCGTGATGACCAGCTTCTTCATCACCTGCCTCGTCACCGTGCTGTGGATGGTGTGCAATTACAGCTTCGCCTTCCGCGCCGGCACGCCCTTCATCGGCGGACTCGATCGCGCCTTCCTGCAAGGCATTCTGAGCGATATCAGCAACGGCATCGGCAATCCCAATCCGCTGGCGCCGACGATTCCCGAAACCGTCTACATGTGCTTCCAGATGACGTTCGCGATCATCACGCCGGCGCTGATCGCCGGCTCGTTTGCCGAGCGCATGAAGTTCTCGTCGATGTGTATCTTCATCGCGCTGTGGGCGACGGTGGTCTATGCGCCGATCGCGCACTGGGTCTGGGGTCCGGATGGCTTCCTCAACAGCAGCAATCCGGCCGCCTATATCAAGGTGCTCGATTTCGCCGGCGGCACGGTGGTGCACATCAACGCCGGCGTCGCCGGCTTGATGACGGCGTTGATGCTCGGCAAACGCAAGGACAGCGGCCCGGCGCATAACGTCGTGCTCACCTTCATCGGCGCGTCCCTGTTGTGGGTCGGCTGGTTCGGCTTCAATGCCGGCTCGGCGGTGACCGCCAACATGCAGGCGGGCATGGCGATGACGGTGACCCAGATCGCGACCGCCACGGCGGCGCTTGCCTGGATGATCGTCGAGTGGGCGCTGCGCGGCAAACCGACGGTCGTCGGCATCTGCTCGGGCGCCGTCGCGGGCCTCGTCGCCATCACGCCGGCCTCGGGCTTCGTCGGCCCGGTCGGCTCGCTGGTGATCGGCGCCGCCGCCGGCGTCATCTGCTACTGGGGCGCGACTGGCCTCAAGCACGCCTTCGGTTACGACGACGCGCTCGACGCCTTCGGCGTGCATGCGGTCGGCGGCATCGTCGGCGCGCTGCTGACCGGCGTCTTCGCCATCCAGCAATACGGCGGCACGCCCGGCCTGATCGAAGGCAACGCCGGCCAGGTGCTCAACCAAGCCGAAGGCATCCTCATCGTCCTCGTCTACGACGCCGTCGTCACGCTGATCCTGCTCAAGGTGATCGACGTGGTGATGGGCCTGCGCGTCGACGAGGAGGTCGAACGCGACGGCCTCGACCTCGCCCTCCACGGCGAGACCGTGCAGTAAGCCACCGCTTCCTCCTGTGGTGCCTGGGGGGCGGCGCAAGCCGCCCCCTTTTTCTGTCGGCGGGAGCAGGTGCGCTTACCGTCGGTATTACGGTTGCTTCCTTGGCCATCCTCGACTCTTAGCGTATGATCCGCGGGTTATCCCCGGGAATCACAGAGTTTTCCCCCGCTTTTAGGGATCGAGGCCATGGTAAGCATCGACGCCGGCCGCAGCCGAACCCGCCAGCACACCGGCATCCGCTGGCCGCGTCTGAGCGCGCGCTTCATGGGTGGTTTCCTGCTGCTCGGCGCGCTCTTTGCCGGCCTGGCGCTCGGCAGCTTCAATCCGCGCGATCCGTCGTGGAACCATGCGGTCGCCGGTCCGGTGACCAATCTCATGGCGCTGCCCGGCGCCCAGCTGGCCGACCTGCTGCTGCAGGCCTTCGGCGTCGCCGCCGCGCTGGTGCCGCTGTTCCTCGCCGATTGGGCGGCGCGGCTGCTGACGCAGCGCGGCTTGCGCCGCTTCTGGCTCAAGCTGCTGCTGGCGCCGTGGACCGTGCCGCTGGCGGCGCTCGCGATCTCCATCCTGCCATCGCCGTGGTGGTGGCCGGTCCGCTCTGGCTTCGGCGGCTTCATCGGCAAGCTCGCGCGGCAAGGGGCCGGCCATCTCAACGTCGCGCCGCCGCTTTCGGCGATGGCCGCTGCGGCGCTGGTCGGCATCATCCTGCTCTACGTCTTTGGCCCGTCGGCAAGCGGCCGTACGGCGCGCTCGCCGCGCGAGAAGCGGCCGCCGCTCGCCGCACGGCTCTTCGGCTGGCTGAACGTGCTGCGCCTGCCGCGCTGGCGCCGCACCGCCGTCGATCGTCCGATCGCGCTCGAGACCGGATCGCGCCGCGAGCCGCTGCTGCTCGACGCCACCGGTGCCGAGAGCTTCGACGGCGAGGCGGCCAACACCGCGCCGCGCCGCTCGGCCGCGGTCGACTTGCCGCCGCGCGAGCGCAAGATCAAGCGCCCGCGCCAGGCGTCGCTCGCGCTCGACGCCGCCGACCATGTCCTGCCGCCGCTTGATCTCCTTGCCGAGGTGTCGCCGTCGCGCGGCGCCGCGGTCAACGAAGAAGCGCTGCAGCAGAACGCGCGCCTCCTCGAATCGGTGCTCGAGGATTTCGGCGTCCGCGGCCAGATCGTCAAAGTCCGTCCCGGCCCGGTCGTCGCGCTCTACGAGCTCGAGCCCGCCGCCGGCATCAAGGCGTCGCGCGTCGTCGGCCTGGCCGACGACATCGCGCGCTCGATGAGCGCGCTGTCGGCGCGCGTCGCCGTCATTCCCGGCCGCTCGGTGCTCGGCATCGAGCTGCCCAACGCGCGCTCCGAGATGGTATTCCTGCGCGAGCTCCTGGCGTCCGAGGCCTACGAGCACAGCAGCGCCAAGCTGCCGCTGGTGCTCGGCAAGGACATCGGCGGCGCACCGATGATCGCCGATCTGCAGCGCATGCCGCACCTGCTCATCGCCGGCACCACCGGCTCGGGCAAGTCGGTCGGCATCAACACGATGATCCTGTCGATCCTCTATCGGCTGTCGTCCGACCAGTGCAAGTTCATCATGATCGACCCGAAGATGCTCGAGTTGTCGATGTACGACGACATTCCGCATCTGCTGGCGCCGGTCGTCACCGAGCCGCGCAAGGCGGTCGTCGCGCTCAAGTGGACGGTGCGCGAGATGGAGAACCGCTATCGCGCGATGTCCAAGCTCGGCGTGCGCAACATCGAGGGCTACAACCAGCGCATCGCCGAAGCCAAGGCCAAGGGCGAGGTGCTGATGCGCCGCGTCCAGACTGGCTTCGACGAGGATTCGGGCAAGCCGGTCTTCGAGGAGCAGCCGCTGTCGAACGAGCCGCTGCCGCTCATCGTCGTCGTCGTCGACGAGATGGCCGATCTCATGCTGGTCGCCGGCAAGGACATCGAGCACGCGGTGCAGCGCCTGGCGCAGATGGCGCGCGCCGCCGGCATCCACATCATCATGGCGACGCAGCGGCCGTCGGTCGACGTCATCACCGGCACGATCAAGGCGAACTTCCCGACGCGCATCAGCTTCCAGGTCACCAGCAAGATCGACAGCCGCACCATCCTCGGCGAGGCCGGCGCCGAGCAACTCTTGGGCCGCGGCGACATGCTGCACATGGCCGGCGGCGGCCGTATCACGCGCGTCCACGGCCCCTTCGTCTCCGACCAGGAGGTCGAATCCGTCGTCCGCTTCCTCAAGGAGAACGGACCGCCGCCCACCTATCTCGAGGACGTCACCGCCGACGAGGAGGACGAGATGGCCTTCGCCGAGGACGGCGAGGGGTCGGGCGACCAACTCTACGACCAGGCGGTCAACCTCGTGCTGCGCGAGCGCAAGGCGTCGACCAGCTTCGTGCAGCGCCATCTGCAGATCGGCTACAACCGCGCCGCGCGCATCATCGAGCGCATGGAATCCGAAGGCGTCATCAGCGCGGCCAACCACGTCGGCAAGCGCGAGGTCTTGGGCCGCAGCCGCGACGACTGAGCCGCGCACCCCATAAATCCGCCACAAAGCGCGGCCTTATGGCTGCGCGACAAGCCTCGACAACGCACCGCCGGACCCCGATATATGACGCGCATGTCGTCCCGCCCGCCCGCGCGCGGCCCGTCGCGCCGCCTCATCCTCGCCGGCCTCGCCGCCGCCCTGGCGCTGCCGCGCGCCGCGCGCGCCGCGCTGAAGCCGGCCGATCAGTTCGACCTGCAGCGCATCCAGGGCTATCTCAACGGCATCCATACGATGGTGTCGAAGTTCGATCAGGTCGCCGACGACGGCTCGGCAGCCACCGGCATGATCTATGTCCAGCGGCCGGGCCACATGCGCATCGTCTACGATCCGCCGCATCCGATCCTCATCGTCGCGACCAACGATCAGGTCTATTACTACGACGCCCAGCTCGGCCAGGTGACCTGGACCGATCTCGACAACACGCCGGCCTGGTTCCTGTTGCAGAATTTCGTCGAGCTCGGCGGCGACATCCAGGTCGAAGGCGTCCAGCGCACGCCCGGCGCGCTGCGCATGACGGTGACAGAAACCAAGCGGCCGGAGCGCGGCCGCGTCACCATGGTCTTCACCGAGCAGCCGCTGCAACTGCGCCAATGGACCATCCTCGACGCCCAGAACAAGACCGTGACGGTCACCCTCAACAGCCCGCAATTCGGCGTGCCGCTCGATCCGCAGCTCTTCAACTGGCAGCCGCCGCAGGGCAGCGGCTCGTCCGGCGGCTGAACGCGCAAACCACCCCCGCGATAACCGCGTTGCTGGCGCGGCGCGGCTCCGACAATATCGTTCTCCGTGCCCGCCGATTCCCGCCAATCCGCTCCATCCGCGCCGCCGCTGGTCGGCGTGCAATGCTGCACGCGGCCGGTGCGTGGCCAGCCGACGCACGCGGTGTTCGAGAAGTATTTGCACGCGGTCTGCCAGGGCGCCGGCGCGGTGCCGCTGCTGATCCCGGCGCTGGGCGACATTCCGCCCGACGCGCTGGTCGCGCGCATCGACGGTCTGCTGCTGCCGGGCTCGCGCTCGGACGTGGCGCCCGAGCACTACGGCGGCCCGCCGCCAGCGCCTGAGCGCGAATGCGATCCGGCACGCGACGGCGCCGTGCTGCCGCTGATCCGTGCCGCGCTCGCGGCCGACCTGCCGGTACTGGCGATCTGCCGCGGCATCCAGGAGATCAACGTCGCGCTCGGCGGCACGCTGCATCCGGCAGTGCACGCCGTCGCCGGCCGGCTCGACCACCGCGCCGTGCCCGACCGGCCGCTCGAGGAGCGCTACGCCTACGCCGCCCACACCGTGCGCCTCGCGCCCGGCGGCCTGCTCGCCGACCTCGCCGGCGCCGAGACGGTCACGGTCAACTCGCTCCATTATCAAGGCATCGACCGCCTCGCCGACGGCCTCGCGGTCGAGGCGACCGCGCCCGACGGCCAGATCGAAGCGGTGCGCGCGCCGGCCGCACGCTTCATCGTCGGCGTGCAGTGGCATCCCGAGCATCGCGTCGGCGAGAACGACTTCTCGCGTGCGCTGTTCCGCGCCTTCGGCGAGGCCTGCCGCGCCCGCGCCGCGCGTCGCGCCGTTCCTGCGGCATGAGCGGCGAATTTCGCTCGCTTCCCGACGCCGATGCCGTCTTCGTTGTCGCGACGCCGGACGGCGCGCGCCTGCCGGTCTACGAGCTGCGCCCGCAAGGCGCGAGCGGCGTTGCGCTGCTGCTCGGTCACGCCAACGGCCTGCCGGCGGGTTCCTACGGTCCGTGGCTCAAGGCTCTCGCGCGCGACGTGCACGTCTTCGCCTACGATGCGCGCGGCCATGGCGGCGCGATATGGCCGGCCGGCCCGCTCGATCGCGTTTTCAACGTCGACCGCTTCGCCGACGATTTGCGCCGCGTCGCCGATGCGGTGACGGCGCGGCTCGGCGGCGCGCCGCTCCATTATCTCGGTCATTCGCTCGGCGGTGCGGCGGCGCTCGATCTCGCTGCCGCCGCCAACCTTCCCGATTTTGCCGGCGTCATGCTGCTCGAGCCACCGATCTTTCCGCCGCCGGACTCGCCGGTGCGCGCGGAGGCCGAGACGATCCAGACGCGGCTCGTCGAAGGCGCCAAGCGCCGCCGCGCCGACTGGTCCACCATCGCGGCCTTTCGCGACAGGCTCAAAGGCGGCAACAGTCCGTTCGCGCGCTTCGCGCCGGAGATGCTCGAGGCACATTGCCGCGCCGCGCTCAAGCCCAAGGGCGACGGCACGTTCACGCTCGCCTCGCCGCCCGACGTCGAATCCGCCGTCTTCACCGCCCACCGCCACGGCGATACCTGGTCGCGCCTCGATCGGATCGAGCGTCCGCTCGATCTCGTCGGCGGCGACCCCAACCGTCCCGATCGCGACTGGGTCGCGCGCGCCGTGCCGGAGATGGCGCGGCGGATGAAGTGCGCCCGGCTGACGCAGCTCGCCGGCATCGGCCACCTGATGATTCAGGAGGATCCGCCGCGGCTGCTGGCGCTGGTGCGGCGCTGGCTCGGTTGCGCCTAGGTCGGGCGGCGGCTGCGTGTTTTGCATGCCTCGGCCCCTCAAAATCGCCCTGTTTGCCCCCTAAATAAATCACCAGAAGCTGTCCGCAGGCTTTGCCGCGGATGGGCCGGGGGGCCGCATTAGACCCTTCGACTCCTCAAAAGGGCTTCGGGCGCCCGGCCAATCCCCCCTGGTCGGGCGCCTTTTTATTTTGGCCGCTTTTTCAAGGGCTTGGGCGGCTTGACCGGCCGCTTTTTCCATGCACGATGCCGGCCGATGAACCAACCCCTGCA
>Ga0307373_10003143_pt1 | contig 29048 bp, 34 predicted proteins | sample OX2MG_FD_202534 | JGI IMG/M metagenome (GOLD analysis project Ga0307373, IMG submission 202534) | Soil microbial communities from Risofladan, Vaasa, Finland - OX-2 | ecosystem: Environmental > Terrestrial > Soil > Coastal area > Acid sulfate soil | place: Finland: Risofladan, Vaasa | collected... | reverse complement strand
CGTCGACACCATCGGAAAGCTGCGTGCCCGTCACGCCGGCGAAACCGTCGTCGCCGTCTCGCACGCCGACCCCATCAAAGCAGCGGTCGCGGAAGCGGTTGGCACGCACCTCGACCTGTTCCAGAGGATCGTCATCTCCCCCTGCTCGGTGACAGGCATCGTGTACGGGGCTCATGGACCTACTGTGCTGGCCGTCAACTCGACCGGCTCGTTGAGCGAGCTGGTGCCGTCATGAGGGGCGCCCGGTGAGCAGGTCCTTCGAGCTGCCCGAGGTCGAGTGGGCGACCGTAGGCACCGTTGGCGAGCCGGGACACCGGACGTTCTACCTGCAGGCTCGCCAGGACGATCAGCTGGTCACGCTCAAGCTGGAGAAACAGCAGGTCGCCGCCATGTCCCAGTTCCTCGCCGAGATCCTGTCCGATCTACCGTCTCCCGAAGTGATCGCCGACAACGATGACCAGGAGCTGGTCGAGCCGGTGCTGGCCGAATGGGCGGTCGGGGCGCTTCAGCTGGCCTACGACGGGTCCGCGGACCGGATCGTCATCCTCGCCGAGGAGCTAGGCCCGCCGGACGAGGAGTCCGAAGACGACGATCTGCAGTCCCCGCCCGGCGAAATCGACGAGCCCGACCTCGAGACGATCACCGCCGGCGTGGGGACGAGCGACGAGCACGCCGTGGGCCGCATCGGGATCACCCGCTCGCAAGCCGCCGGCATCGCCAAGCGAGGCTGGGAGTTGGTCGGCGCCGGCCGACCCACGTGCACCCTCTGCGGCCACCCCATCGACCCCGAAGGCCACTCATGCCCCAGAACCAACGGTCACGGGTCCCCGGGGCGCTGAGCGGCTCCACGGGTGTCCTCGCGTGCGGCGAGGTCGAGATCCAGGGCCGCATGCCCTGGAGCAGCAATGCGACGTTCCTCGTGACGGTGGACCGCCCGGGTGGGGACGGACAGGCAGGCGAGGCTCCCCTGGCGGCGATCTACAAGCCGGCCGCCGGCGAGCGCCCGCTGTGGGACTTCCCGGGCGGCCTGTACCGGCGCGAGATCGCCGCGTACGAGCTTTCGGAGGCGCTCGGGTGGGCCCTGGTGCCCGAGACCGTCGCCCGCGACGACGCACCGCTTGGCAGCGGCTCGCTGCAACGCTTCGTGGACGCTGACTTCGAGCAGCACTACTTCACGCTGCTCGAGGAGGACCGGTTCCACCCAACGCTGAAGCGGATGGCGGTGTTCGACGTGGTCGCCAACAACGCCGACCGCAAGGGTGGCCACTGCCTGCTCGACACCGCCGGCCACATCTGGGGAATCGACCACGGGCTGTGCTTCCACACCGATCCCAAGCTTCGCACCGTCATCTGGGACTTCGCCGGCGAACGCCTCGAAGACTCCGACGCGGCCGACCTCGCGGGGCTGCTCGAGCGCGGGTTGCCCGAACGGCTCACCGCGTGCCTTCACCAGGGCGAGGCGGCCGCCCTGGAGCAGCGAATCAGCCGGCTGCTGCGCGTCGGGAGGCTTCCCGAGCCGCGCAGCGACCGGCCCTACCCTTGGCCGCTCGTCTGAGCGACTAGCCCCGGGCGCGCAGCGCCTCTATGAGCTTCGGCAGCACCTTGTTCACATCGCCGACGATTCCCAGGTCGGCAATCGAGAAGATCGGGGCCTCCTGGTCCTTGTTTATGGCGACGATGTTCTTCGAGCCCTTCATGCCGACCATGTGCTGCGTTGCCCCGGAGATGCCCGCGGCGATGTAGACGGTCGGCTTGACCGTCTTGCCGGTCTGGCCCACCTGGTGGGAGTAGGGGACCCAGCCGGCGTCGACGATCGCACGCGAGGCGCCGGCGGCGCCCTTGAGAAGCTTTGCCAGGTCCTCGATCATCTGGTAGCCATCGGCCTGGCCGAGCCCGCGCCCGCCGGACACGACGATCGCCGCCTCGTCGAGCTTGGGGCCCTCGGTCTCCTCCACGTGGGACGACAGCACCTTGGCGGAACCGGTCGCACCGAGGTCCGGGACCGACCAGGTGTCGACCGGCGCCGCTCCCCCGCCGCTCGGCTCCGCGGCGAACGACTTGGCCCGGATCACGTAGATCCCCGGGGAGCCTGCCATGAGGCGGGCGTTGAGGATCTCCGTTCCGCCGAAGATGGCGTGCTCGGTCACCAGGCCTGCGTCGCCCTCGGCGATCCCCACTACGTTGGTCAGAACCGGGCGGTCCAACCTGGCGGACAGGCGGCCGGCTATGTCGCGGCCGTCGTAGGTCTGCGGGACGAAAACGGCGTCGAACCCGCCCGACGAGGCCTGCTCGGCGATGGCGGCCGCCACGGCCGGGCCGGCGAGACCACCGCGGAGGTCGCCGACCGTGTGCAGGGCGGTCGCACCGTGAGCGCCGGCTTCGCCGGCGATTGCATCCGCGTCGCCCCACGTGACGCCTTCGACGGAGGACGCCAGCTCGCGCGCCTTGGTGAGCAACTCGAGCGAGACGGGCGCCACCTTGTCGCCGGCGCGTACGACGACGACGAGAATCTTGTTGAGTGCCATGAGTGTGGTGAGCCTCTCTACCTAGATGACCTTGAGCTGCTCGAGGTACGCCACGATCCGCTCGTGAGCGTCGCCCTCGTCGACGACTATCTCCCCTGCCTTGCGGGCCTCGGCCGGCGCCACAGCTACGACCTCCTGGCGAGCGCCGGCGGCCCCGACCGCACCGCCGTCCACGCCCAGATCGGCGACCTTCAACTCCTCGACGGGCTTGCCCTTCGCCGCCATGATGCCCTTGAAGGAGGGATACCTGGGCTCCACCACGCCGGCGGTCACGGTTACGACAGCGGGCAGGGAGACCTCCACCTGGTCGTAGCCGACCTCGGTCTGACGCTCGACGCTGACCTTTCCGTCCGCGACGGTCACCTTCTTTGCGAAGGTGACGGCCGGCAAGCCGAGCAGCTCCGCCACCTGCACCGGCAGGGTCCCGGTGTAGCCGTCGGTCGACTCGGTCGCTGCGAGGATCAGATCGGGTTCGGCCCTCTTGATCGCCGCCGCCAGCACCTTGGCCGTGCTGAGCGCGTCGGAGCCGGCCAGTGACGGGTCGCTCACGAGGATTGCCTTGGCAGCGCCCATCGCCAGCGCGGTGCGCAGGCCACTGGTCTCGCTGTTGGGGGCCATCGACACGAGGGTCACCTCGCCGCCCCCGGCCTGCTCCGCCAGCTGGAGCCCCATCTCCACGCCGTAGGAGTCCGATTCGTCAAGGATCAGCTTGCCCTCGCGTAGCAGGTTCTTGGTGACCGGATCTAGCTTCCCGGGCGACGCGGGGTCAGGGATCTGCTTTACGCAGACGACAACGTTCATGGCGTTCATTGTTTCCTACGAGCGGTTTTCCGAACAAACCGAGCCCTGGCGAGCCGTACCGAGCGATGAGCTTCGTGGCTACCAGGCTGCTACGGTCGCAGGGTCGTGAGCGAGCCCGATCAGGTACGGCTGACAGTGCCGGCTATGCCCGAGTTCCTTCGCCTTGCTCGGGTCACCGCGGCCGGTCTCGCCGGACGGCTCGGGTTCAGCTACGACGAGGTCGAGGATCTGCGCCTGGCCATCGACGAGATGTGCTTCGGGCTGACCGGTCCCACCGGCCGGAGGGGCACAGTCGAACTCGTGTACACGATGCTCGGAGACGGGCTCGTGGTGGAAGGACGCGGGCAGTTCGTCGACGACATCACCCCGGTCGGGCTCACCGATCTCTCCCGGGTCATCCTCGGTGCTCTGGTCGACGAGCACGACCTCGGCCCCGGTCCACCCGCCCCCCACTTCAGGCTGGTGAAACATCGCCACGCCAGCGTCGCTAGAACCGGTGACTGACCGAGAGTCTCTGCGCGAATCGTTCGCCGAGTACGCCCGTACCGGTGACATCGTCCTGCGAGACCGGCTGGTCCAAGCACACATGGGCCTGGCCTCCTACCTGGCGCGTCGTTTCGCCAACCGGGGGCAACCTCTCGACGACCTGGTTCAGGTCGCGTCCTTGGGGCTGCTGAAGGCGGTGGATCGTTTCGACCCGGGGCTTGGCATCGAGTTCTCCACGTATGCGACGACGACGATCGTCGGGGAGCTGAAAAGGCACCTGCGCGACAAGGGCTGGGCGGTCCGCGCTCCGCGGCGGATGCAGGAGCTGTACCTGAACCTGAGCCAGGTCATCGACACGCTCGGGCAGGAACTCGGGCGCTCGCCGACCATCTCCGAGATGGCGAACGAAGTGGGGGCCTCCGAGGAAGACGTCCTCGAGGCTCTCGAAGCGGGCCAGGCGTACCGGTTCGCCTCGCTCGACGCCCCGAAAGGTGACGGCGAGGGGACCGAGTCGCTCGGTGATCGCATCGGGCACGAGGACTCCGAGCTCGCCAGGGCCGAAGGGCGCGCCACCCTCGACCCGCTGCTCCGCCAGCTTCCTCTTCGCCAGCGCCGGGTCGTCGAGCTCCGTTTCTTCGACGGCCTGACCCAGTCGGAGATCGCCCGCCGTCTGGGCATATCGCAGATGCAGGTCTCCCGGCTGCTCACGCGGAGCGTGGCGCATCTCAGATCACTGGCGAAGGTGTCGCCGACCGCCGGCGAATCCTGACTCGCCGGCCGTGCGGCTGCTACTCGTCGTCAACACGTCAGCGTCATCCGTCACCGCCCGGGCGCGGGTGGTGATCCAGAAGTCGTTGGCGGCCGATCACGACGTGACCGTCGCCGAGACCAGCCGGCGAGGTCACGCCACCCGGCTGGCGCAGGGAGCGGCGTCGAGAGGCGTCGACTGCGTGGTGGTGCTCGGCGGGGACGGGACACTGAACGAGGCTGCCAACGGGCTGGCCGGATCGCGCTGTGCGCTGGGCGTGCTGCCGGGGGGCTCGACGAACGTCTTCGCCCGGACGATCGGCATGACCAACGACCCGATCGAGGCGACCGGCGAGCTGCTGGACGCGCTCGCTCGCGGGGAGGACGGGATCCGGAAGGTGGGGCTGGGGAGCGTCAACGGCCGTCGCTACCTGTTCCATGTCGGGGTTGGCTTCGACGCGGCTGTCGTGGCCCAGGTGGAAAAGCGCTCCGCCCTCAAGCGCTACCTGGGGCACGCCTTCTTCGCGTACACGGCGCTCGACACGTGGGGCCGGCGCTTCGATCGGAGGCACCCGCACTTCTCGGTCAGGATCGAGCGTGCCGTCACGGTCGGGGCGGACACGGTCGGGGTGTCGGCTCCTAAGGAGCTCGTGGAGGTCGACGACGGCTACTTCGCGATCATCCTCAACACCAACCCGTACACGTTCCTGGGCGAGCGCCCCTTCGACGTCGCCCCGGGCACCGGTTTGGACAACCCGCTGACGGCGATAGTGCTCCGGTCGCTCGGGGCTCCCACCATGCTGGCCCTGGCGGCGGCTGCCCTGAGAGGCGAAGGGGGCTTGAAGACATCCCGGAAGGTTTCGGTCACCCGCGACGCGGTAAGGGTGACCCTGAACGCCTACAAGCCCGTCCCCTACCAGGTCGACGGCGACTATCTCGGGGAGACGAGCCATCTCGAGTTCCGTTGGGAACCGGAGGACCTGCGCTTGGTCATACCGGTCGCCACCGTGCCCGGCGCACCCGCCAGCGAGGCCTGGCACAGACCGATCCGACCCCGCCTGGGCTGAGAAGACGGTAGAACCCAGACCCGCGGGTTCGGCCGCTCGGTACCGAGAATTTGGCGCGCCAAAGGCTTGCATTCGTGTGTCCCGCGATTTACGCTGTTGCATCGCTGCGGTGAACACACGTTTCGGTGTTACAACGCACGTGACGTTTTTCACATACCCCCCTGGAAAGGCAGTTGCACGTGGCCCTCACCTGGAGCCGCAACATCGAGTGGGACTTGGACGACTGGCGCGATCAAGCTGCCTGCCGTGACACCGATCCCGACCTGTTCTTCCCGATCGGCAGCACCGGTCCGGCGATCGAGCAGATAGAGGCGGCGAAGGCGGTGTGCATGCAATGCGACGCACAACAGTCGTGCCTCGAGTTCGCCCTGGTGACCAACCAGGAATCGGGCATCTGGGGGGGCACGTCCGAGGACGAGAGGCGCAAGCTGCGCAAGCAGTGGCTGGCGAGCCAGCGCCGGGCTAGCTGACCCCGGGCGTCAGATCGCGGCGAGGTCCGGCTCGCTTCCTTGGTCCACCGGGAACACGAGTTCGACCACAGCACCACCCTCCGGCCGGTTGTACATCCGGATGGTGCCGGCCATCTGCGTGCCGACCAGGCCGCGAACGATCGACAGCCCCAGGCTCGACGTGCTGTCGATGTCGAACCCGGCAGGCAGACCCACCCCGTCGTCGGTGACCGTGACCCTCAACTCCCCGTCGCGGCGATCGAGCTCCACCTCGACGTGCAGCGGCGCTGTGTGCCCGTGATCCTTGACAGGCCTGGCGTGCTCGGCGGCGTTCTGCAGGAGCTCCGTGATGACCACGGCCAACGGGGTCGCGAGCGAAGCCTGTAGCTCACCCGCTTCGCCGGTGTAGGTGATCTTCACCGGCCGTTCGGTGCTGCCCAAGTCCTCGGCCATGCGGACCAGGGAAGGCAGGATGTCGTTGAAGTCGACCTCGTCGGTCGTGTCGCGGGACAGGATCTCGTGCACCACGGCGATCGAGCGAACCCGGCGCTCGGATTCCTCGAGCGCGTGGCGCGCCTCTCCTGTGGGCACCCTGCGTGACTGGATGCGCAGCAGCGAGGAGATCGTCTGCAGGTTGTTCTTGACCCGGTGGTGGACCTCGCGGATCGCCGCGTCCTTCGAGAGAAGCAGGCGGTCACGCCGGCGCAGGTCGCTCACGTCCCGTACCAGCACCAGCGCTCCGGTCACTGCGGACCTGTCGAGCAGCGGGACGCACCGGATCACGACAGCGGTGTCTGCGCCGTGCACGAGCTCCTCAACTGCCGGGAGCCTCGTCTGGAACGCGACCGACACCGCGGTCTGCGAGAGTCCGGCCTCGTCGAGTCGTACTCCCTCGATGCCGGAATACACGCCCATGCGGTGCAACGCGTTGACCGCGTTCGGTGAGGCGTAGTCAACCCTCGCGCTGGCGTCGAGGACGAGAACGCCGTCACCGACGCGGGGTGTCTCGGTGACCACAGCCTCGTCAACCGGGAACGGGAAGTCGCCGTTGGAGATCATCCGCGCCAGACGGTCGAAGACCTCCACATATACCCGCTCGAGCACCCCGGGCCGGCGACCGACGGACAGCGCCGACTCGCGCGTCATGATCGCCACGAGCTCACCCTGCCACCGCACGGGTATGCACACGATGCGGGCGTGCTCGCTGCGGCGTGGTATCGCCACCTCCCCCTCGACTATGCCGCCGACGGACCAGGCCCTCGGAAGCACCGGGCGGTCTTCCGCGGTCATGATGCTTCCGACAAGGTCGTCGAGATGCAGCGTCTGGTTCGTCGTCGGCCTCACCTGCCCGAGCACCACGAACCCCCCGGGCGACGACTTCGCCGGCGCGAACAGAAGCAGATCCGAGAACGACAGGTCCGACAGGACGCCCCACCCCGCTACCAGCCTCTGCAGGTGGCCCACCACCGCGCCCTTGAGAGCGGTGTGTTCCTCGACGAGCTCGGCGATCGTGGCCATGAGCTCCTACGACCAGATCTTCTCGCCGAGACGCAACAGGCCCGGCAGGTCGTGTATGTCCGAGTCGAACTCCGGAACCGATGTGACTACGTCCGGACGTGCCTCGAGCTCCTTGCGCTGCGCCGCCTCCCGGCGAGCGACCACCGCGAAGTTCCTGAAGTTCTCCCCCACCTCTGCGAGCACCCGCCCGAGCTGGGAGTCGTCGACACCCAAGGACGCCGCGATACCGGCTGAGGCCGCCAGCTCCGGACCGTCGTCGCACAGCCTGACAGCCCGGCGCTCCGCGTCCTCGTCGAGCAGGTAATCGGGCAGGACCTTGTTCAGCACGAGCGCGCCGAGGTGGAACCGCTTGGAGGTCAGTACCTGGATGAAGAACTCGGCCTCCCTGACGGGTGCGGCCTCGAGCGTGCTCACGACGATGAACGTCGTCCTCTTGTCGCGCAGCACCCTCTCCACCGAGCGGGCCCTATCGACGAACCCGCTGTACATGGTCTGGAACAGGATGAAGAACTCCGCGATGTCCTCGAGGAACTGCGATCCGAGCACGCGGTCCGCGACTTGATAGAAGGGACGCGCCGCCATGTTCACCATCCGCGAGCGGTACGGGGCGATCAAGAGGCGCAGCAGCCTCGACGAGAAGAACTCGGCCATGCGTTGAGGAGCCTCGATGAAGTCGATTGCGTTGCGCGTCGGCGGCGTATCGACGACGATCAGATCGAAGTTCCCCTCGGAATGGATCTCGTAGAGCCGCTCCATCGCGATGTAGTCGTGGCTCTGCACGAACTTGCCGGAGATGTTCTGATAGAGCGGATTTGACAGGATCCGCATGGCCGTCTCGCGGTCGGGTGCATGCCTGCGAACCAGCGCGTCCCAGCTCTGCTTCGTGTCGAGCATCGCGGCCCACAGCTCACCGCGTGGTCGGACGCCCGCAGCCTTGAATGCGTCGGGGTCGACCCGGGTCTCGGTGTTGCCAAGGCCATCGAGACCGAGAGCGTTGGCGAGCCGCCGCGCCGGGTCCACGGTCACGACGAGAACCTTCCCTCCGTGGTGGACGGCCGCCATGGCCGCGGCCGCGGCTGCGGTCGTCGTCTTGCCGACACCACCCGACCCGCAGGCGATCACGATCTCCTTGTAGCCAAGGAGCGCATCGATGCTCGACACGTGGTCCTGTTCCGCCCTGGCCATCAATACCCCAGCTCTGCGGACAGCGAGTCTGCTATCTGATGCGTCGCCCGGAGACCGTGCGAACGGAAGAAAACATACGGGAGGTAGAGCATCGGCACCGACGGGTCGATCGCGTCGCGGAGGTGTTCGAGGTGCTCTGTACGCGAACGCCGCATGGTCACGGTGAGCCGTGCCGCTTGCAGCAGCGGCGCGCTCGGCCCACCCAACGCGTCGTCGAGGAGCGACCTGCCTTCGGACGAGTCGAGCCTGTCGAAAACCTCCTCCTCACCGCGGCCGAACAACTCGGGCAGCACCCGGTTCACCACGACAGCGGCGAGATCCACTTTGGTCTCGGAGCGCAGGCGGCCGGTGAGATCGAGCGTCTCGTTGACGGGCATCTCGGCGGGCGTGGCGACGACCACGAGGCCGGTCGTGGCGTGGTTTTCGAGGATCTCCAGCATCCAGCCCGTCTGCTGCCTCACCAGGCCGACCTGAACCAGCTGGTTGATCGCCTGCGGTGCCGAGAGCTGCCCGATGATGTGCCCGGTGGCGGAAGCGTCGACCACGACCAGGTCGTAGTGCCTCTCTCGGACCTCCCAGCAGAGCTTCCCGACGGTCACGATCTCCCGGACGCCGGGAGCGGCCGACGCCACGAAGTCGAACATCTTGGCGAGGGGTCCGACCTTGGCGACCAGGGGGATCTTGAGCTGCAAGGACAGGTACTGCTTGAGGGACGCCTCGGTGTCCATCGACATGGCCCACAGGTTCGGAGCGATCTCGCGTTCTTCGAACCGGGTCGGTCCCGTCTCGAAGAAGTCCGAGAGGTTGCCCTTCGCGTCCACTTCGCACACGAGGGTCCGCTTGCCGCGGCTCGCTCCCAGCCACGCGAGCGCGGCGGCGACGGTCGTCTTACCGGTCCCTCCCTTGCCGGTGACGAAGATCAGCTTGCGGTCCAGCAGGTCGACCATGCCGGGATCCGGTTCCTCTCCGGCCCCGGATCAGCGGACCGCTGAGCCGAACCCCACCCGGCGGTCTTCGCTGCTGGTGTCGAGCTCCACATAGGCCACCTTGGCGGCAGGAATCCCCACACGCCGCCCGCGCCGGTCGGTCAACCAGAGGACACCGCTCTCCGCTGACAGCGCCTTGTCGATGTGGTCGGCGATCGCGTCGGCTTGGGTCCCCTCGGGGAGTTCGACCTCGATCTCCTTTGGGGTCTGGGTGACACCGATACGGACGTCCACGGAGATTCTCCTTGATGAGCTTGCGAGACCATCGTAGGCGCCGGACAGGCGAGGACCGGCGTGGCGATCGCTGCTTGCGCTTCAGTCGCGGTACTGGCTTCGTGGCAGGCGGCTCTCCGGCCACCCGAGGAGCGCGACCGCCTGCGTGCACGCGAAGCGGTCGGTCATGCCGCTCACGTAGCCGACCGAAGCAGCCAGCCGGCCGCCGCCCTCACTCAGGTCGGCCGGCAGGTGCTCAGGATGCGAGACGTAGTGCTCGACCAGGGCCCTGAGCATGGCGATGACGGCTTCCGCCTGGGCCACCGACTCGTCGCGCAGGTAGATCCGCTCGTGGTTGAACCGGCGCAGATCCGCGAGCGCGTCGGCAACCGGCGGGGACAAGCCGACCAGACCGGTGGTCCCGACCGTGGCGATCGCGTCCGAAATGAAGGTCCCCAGCTGCTCCGACCGGCGCGTGCCGCAAGCCTCGACGATGGCCCGGGGGATGCTGTCGGTCGACACGATCCCGGCGTGGACTGCGTCCTCGAGGTCGTGCGCGCAGTAGGCGATGCGGTCGGCGATCCCGACCACCTGCCCTTCGGGCGTGGAAGGGGCGGGCCGCGACCAGGAGTGGTTGCGGATCCCGTCGAGCGTCTCGGTGCAGAGGTTCAACGAAGCGGCGGTGACGTCGGCGCCCCATACGGCGTGGTCGAACCCGGGCACGAACAACTGCATCGCGTCCTCAGAGGCGTGGCCGCCAGGTCCGTGGCCGCAGTCGTGACCCAACGCGATGGCCTCCACCAGCGCCACGTTCAGCCGGCAGGCCCGCGCTATCGCCGACGCTACCTGCGCCACTTCGAGGGCGTGGGTGAGGCGTGTCCGCTGGTGGTCCGCGGGGAACACGAACACCTGAGTCTTGCCTGCCAGGCGCCGGAAGGCCGGGGAGTGGAGGATCCGGTCACGGTCGCGCTCGAAGCACGTCCGCCACCCGTCCGGCTCCTCGGGGACGGCCCGGTCGCCCGCTCCCGCCGCCAACGTCGCCCCCTTCGACAGCTGGGCTGCCTCGAGCTGCTCACGCTCTTCCCGGCGAAGCGGCGACACCTCCACCCGAACGGCATCGTCGCCGGCGTGGGCCAGGCGCACGCCGCCCGGCGACAAGTGGCCGACCATGGTGGAGGCCCACTCCTCGGCCCGGCTGGTGTCGGTCACGAGGCAAAGCTACCGGCGGGGTGTGACCTCCGCTGCGCCAGGCCCGGGCCGTCCCGGCGCTGGTCCGTCCGGCGGGACGTCCTCGTCCTCTAGCCATGCCGGCGCGTGGCGACGCGCCCAGCTTCCAGGCACCCGCCCCGTCCATATCGACCGCAACGCGTCGGGGTCGCGCAACGCCATCCCGACGTGGCCTACGACGACCAAGCCAACAGCGAGCGAGAGCCAGTCGTGCACGAAAGTGGCGCCGGTCCTCCATCCGAGCGGGTACGGGTGGTACCAGCGCATGACGATTCCCGTCGCCAGCATCACCAGGCCGGCGCCGGCGACGAACGCTGCATTCAGCTTCTGGCCGGGGTTGAACTTCCCGATCCGCGCGCCGTCCAGCAACCGCCACCGGTCGCGCCCGCCGCGCAGCAGGGTCCTCATCCAGTCACGGTCGGCATCCGACCACCTGTTCAGCCTCACCAGATCGGCCCGCAGAGCTCTTCCCCACGAGCCGGCGAGGGCGACCACGAGCGGCACGGGCAACGCCAACCCGCAGTACACGTGGATGTTCTCCACCAGGGCGCGCCGCCCCACGATCGATTCGAGCGGTGCGATGTACAGCGCTGCACCGGTCGCGATCAGCACGCCGAACAGCGCCGCGTTCACCCAGTGGACGGCGCGCTCGACCGCGTCGAATCGCAGCAGCGAGGTGCCCCCACGGGCACCCGGCCGGGGCTCAGGTGGACGGGTCGTTACGGCCATTGCTCCTGCCGACCCACGCTTCGACGTCGTAGTTGCCCACGGTCTCCCAGTAGCCGGGCTCGACTTGGTCGACGACCTCTATACGCGAGAGCCACTTGAGCGACTTGTACCCGTACATCGGCGCGACGTACAGGCGCACGGGTCCCCCGTGTTCCACGGAAATCGGCCCTCCGAGCATCGAGTAGGCGACGATCACGTCGGGACGGTTCGCCTCAGCCAAGGTCAGGCTCTCCGTGTACTGCCTGTCAAACGACTCGATCCGCAGCGCCTTGCCCTGAGACTCGACTCCGGCCTGGTCGAGCAGAGCGGAGAGCGCCACACCCTCCCAGTGGACCTTTGGCACCCTCCAGCCGGTGACGCACTGGAAGTCTCTCACCAGCCGCGTCGCCGGCAGCGAGCGGAGGTCGGCGAGACCGAGCTCGAACGGGTTGCGCACCAGTCCGTCCACCCGGAGCCGGTAGGCGGCGTCGGAGACGGTTGGGAAGCCGTCGGTGACGGTATAGATCCGGAACGAGTCGCCCGGCAGCAAGCCTGTGAGGCCCGTGGGGTCGGATCGCTGGATCGGTGCCAGCAGAGAGTCGAGCCCGCCCTGGATTCGCTTCCCGGCGACGATCCCTACCGCCCCGAGGCCGAGCATGCCCAGTACGACACGCCGGCCTACTGGCGTCCCGCGAGTCGCTCCCGCCCGGGGGTCAGGAAGAACCCCTGCAGAGTCTTGAACGCCTGCAGGGTCGGGATGAACGGGCGCGGAGTCCACGGCACCTTGTTGTACGGGGACCGCCGTCCCCAGGGATTGCCCGACGGTCCGCTCCTGGCGCAAGCGCCGGGCCGCTCGGGCCCCGACGGTCCACTCCTGGCGCAAGCGCCGGGCCGCTCGGGCCCCTACGGTCCACTCCTGGCGCAAGCGCCGGGCCGCTCGGGCCCCGACGGTCCGCTCCTGGCGCAAGCGCCGGGCCGCTCGGGCCCCTACGGTCCACTCCTGGCGCAAGCGCCGGGCCGCTCGGGCCCCGACGGTCCGCTTCTGGCTCACGCTCAGCCAAGGGTGAGCTCAGGGTGGAACACCCGCGGGCGCCCCCGGGCGACCAGCGCCCGCGCGATCTCGGTGAAGGCCTTGCCGGCCTCCGATTCGGGATCCGTGGCGGCGACCGGGCTCCCCTCGTCGCCGCCCTGCCGCAACGACGGGTCCAGCGGCACCTGCCCCAGCAATGGCACTTTCAGCGCTGCCGCGAGCTCCTCTCCCCCTCCCTGGCCGAACGGGTACTGCCGCTCCCCCCCGGGTCCGGCCATCCAGCTCATGTTCTCGATGACCCCCCGCAGCGGAAGGTTCAGCTTCTTGGCCATGAAAGCGCTCCGCTGCGCCACGCGGCGTGCGGCGGGCTGCGGGGTCGTGACGACGTAGACCTCCGACGTCGGCAGGTACTGAGCCATCGACAGAGCGACGTCGCCGGTACCGGGAGGCATGTCGACGAGCAGGAATTCCGGGTCACCCCAGTCGACGTCGACCAGGAACTGCTCGAGTGCCTTGTGCAGCATCGGGCCTCGCCAGATGACCGGCTGCTCGTCGTCGATGAAGAATCCCATCGACATGCACTTGACGCCGAACGCGACAGGCGGGGTCATCTTCTGGCCCTTGACCGTCGGTGTCTCGTGCACGCCGAGCATGCCCGGGACGGAGAACCCGTAGACGTCCGCGTCGAGCACCGCCACGTCGTGGCCCTGGCGTGCAAGCGAAACCGCGAGGTTCACCGTGATCGACGACTTGCCGACGCCGCCCTTGCCGGAGCTGATGCCGATGACACGCGTTGCGCTCCGGGGACCGAACTGGTTGGCGCGGCCCTCCTCGTGACCCAAGGGCCGGCGCGCCGGGCCGTGCTGGTGGCCGGCGCCTGTGGCGGCTGCTGGACCGCCACCAGCCTGAACCCCCCCGGTGGATGCCCAGGCCGCGGGGTCGGACTCCCCGCGTCCGGCCAGCTTCACCCTGACAGCCTCCAGCTCCGCCGGCGTCATCGAGGTGAGCTCGACGGCGACCTCTCGCACGCCCTTGACCCCCTCGACCGCGGAGCGGACGCGGCGGGTCACCTCGTCCTTCATCGGGCAACCCGGCACCGTGAGCGCGATCGTCACCGTGACCTGGCCGCGACGGATGTCGACGCCGCGCACCATGTCCAGGTCGACGATGCTCACGTTGAGCTCGGGGTCCGTGACCGGGCGCAGGGCCTCGAGGACCCGTTTCTCATTGACTCCGGTCAGCGCCATCTACTACTCCAGGATTTTCACTATGACGATAGGTAGAATACCCGTGTGGCGAAGCCCCCCGCCGCTCCTGCCTCCCCGGTCACTGCCGCCTCAGCCGGCCCCTGCGCGCCTGCCGGTTCAGGCTCCGGCGACGGAGGCCTGACCGGAGCCCAGTTCTCAGCTGCCGTGGCCGCCGTGACCTCGGCGTTCGGAGACCCGACCCGTCGCCAGATCTACCTCTACGTACGCGAACACGACGATGGCGTCACCGCGTCGGAGGTGGCCGAGCAGTTCGCTCTTCACTCCAATGTTGCGCGCCACCACCTCGACAAGCTCGCCGCCGGCGGCTACCTCGACGTACACGTGCTGCGCCCAGCCGGCGGGGGGGCGGGCCGGCCGTCGAAGCGCTACCGCAAGTCGGCGGTGGAAGCGGGCCTGACCCCGCAGCGCCGCGGCGACGACCTGCTGATCATGCTCCTCGGCGAAGCACTCGCGCTCGTGCCGCCCGGCGAGGCCGAGCAGATGGCGGAGTCGGTGGGTGAGACCTACGGCCGGCGCCTCGCGGACCAGATGTCGCCGGGCGAGAAGCACCGCTCCTTCCGCACCGCGCTGCACGCCATCGCGGACGCGCTGACCGCGCACGGCTTCGAAGCGCATGCCGAGGCCCGTGGGGGCTCACTGGCGTTGATCAAGGACTCCTGCCCCTTCTTCGACACCGCCCGCCAGCATCCCGTCATCTGCGCGGTCGATCGCGGCATGGTGCGGGGAATGCTCAGCGCGCTCTACGGCGAGGCCGTCATCTCGACCGAGTCGTCCCGGGCCCTCGGCGACGACGCCTGCGTCAGCCTCGTCTAGCAAGGTCGGCATTGGCCCGGGCCTACCTCGATCACGGCTCGGCCTCGGCGCTGCGGCCAGCGGCGAAGGAGGCGATGATCCGGTGGTTGGACAGCGCCGATCCCGGGCGGGTGCATACCGAGGGTCACATGGCGAGGGCTGCCCTCGAGGAGGCACGCGAGCAGGTTGCGGCGTTTCTCGGGACGCGAGGACGCCAGGTGGTGTTCACGTCGGGGGCGACGGAGGCGATCAACGCCGCGGTGTTCGGAGCTGTCGCGCGATGGTCCGAGTCAGGCAAGGAGCGGCCCCGCATCGCGCTCGCCGGCGTCGAACACAGCGCTGTACGAGAGGCGTCGGAGCGCCAAGCGGAGATCCGCCTGCTTCCCGTTGACCGTGCCGGGATGATCGATCCTCACGGGGTGACCGAAGCGATCGCCGAGCGCCCGACGACGCTCGTGCACTGCCAGCTCGCGAACCACGAGATCGGGACCATACAGAAGGTAAAAGAGGTGGCCGAGGTGTGCCGCGAGTCCGCGGTGCTACTTCACGTCGACGCGGCCGCAGGAGCGGGGTCCGTCCGGATCGGCTTCGATCAACTGGGAGCCGACTTCCTGTCCGTCTCCGCCGCAAAGCTCGGCGGTCCGCGCGGTTGCGGGGTCCTGCTGATCCGTCGCGGTCTCCGGGTGCCCCCGTTCATCGCCGGAGGAATGCAGGAGCGCGCGCGGCGAGGCGGCCTCGAGAACGTCGCGGCTGCCGCGGGCTTCGGCGCCGCCGCCGCTGAGCTCGCCTCGACTCTCGAACGCGAAGCCGAATCGGCGCGCCGGCTCATGCAGCAGCTCCGCGATGTCGCGCTGTGCATCGATGGCGTGGAGGCGTTCGGTCCTCGCGACGAACGCGACCGCCTGCCCGGGCTCCTCTGCGTCGGCCTCGATCGCGTGGAGGCAGAACCGGTGCTCGTCGGGCTCGACCGCGCCGGTGTGGCTGCGCACTCGGGCAGCTCGTGCTCCTCCGAATCCTTGGAACCTTCGCCGGTCCTGGAGGCGATCGGCGCCGATGCCGACCACAGCCTCCGCTTCACCGCGGGATGGTCGACGACCGAAGAGGACGTGCGGATGGCTTGCGAGGCACTTCCGGCGGTCGTCGCCCGCTTGCGCGCTATGGCGCCCGGTTAAGAGGTTCTCTGGCGCTACTGCTGCGACGCCCGCACCTGCGCCTGCTGCAACGCCTGGCGCACCTTGGGTGCCAGCTGAGGGTCGGGCGAGTGACCCAGGTACCACTGCAGCTCGGGGATCGCGTCCGCGTAGTCGTCCTCGCTCAGCAGCGCGATCCCCCTGTAGAGATGAGCGGGCGCGTAGTCCGGCGCGGCGCGCTCGGCGGCCGAGAGCATTCCGAGGCCCTCCTTGAGCAAGGCGGGCTGCTGCGTCTGGGCGAGCAACCAGCCCTCCCCTGTCAACGCCTCCGGCTGGCGGGGCTGCGAGGCGAGGATCTTCTGGTACGCCTTCAAAGCCGTGACGTCGTCACCCTTCGACATCGCCTTCTGCGCGGCCAGCAGCTGAGCCGCCACCTGCTCGGAGCCGAGAGCCTGGCCGGTGATCTGCTGGCCCGGCAGACGAGTCGCCGACGACTCGACGACAGCCCAGCATGCTCCCGCCACGACCACCACGACACCGACGGCTGCGCCCGCACGCCGGCGCCAGGACGTCCTGTACCTGGGCGGATCAGGGGTAGCGGCCGCGCCGTTGAGAGAAAGTTCGACAGGCGCAGATGGCTCGCTCGCGGGGGGAACGTCGCCGAGAGCTTTCAGGGCCGCGGCCGCCCGAACCGTGTACGAGTCACGGAGGGTGTGGTAGTCGGCGTCGTCGATGTCGCCGGCGGCGAACTCCACGTCGAGATCCTTCAGCGAGCGCAGGCAGAAATCGCGCTCTTCCTCCAAAGCCTCGCGGTAGGACATCTCAGCCGTGCAGGGCCTGCTCGACGAGCGCTCGGTCCGACTCGTCCGGAGCTTCAGGCGACAACCTCCTGCCCCAACGACGGAACGCGATCACCAACCCGCCTGCCGCCGCTATCACCGCTATCACCGGCACGACCCACACCACGACGCCGACGCCCTTTGCCTCGGGCTTCTCCAGGATCCCAACGCCGTATGCGTTCACCAGGCTCGCCAAGATCTGGTTCTCCGACTCGCCCGCTTGCAGGTCCTCACGGATCTGCTTGCGGATCAGCACCGACGCCGGCGCCGGCGACTGGGCAGCCGACTGGCCTTCGCAGACGGGGCAGCGCACTTCAGACGCGATGTGCATCGTCCTCGCGTCGAGGCTCGTATCCGTACCGGACCGGTTGGCCCCGATGGCGAGCGCCACGGCCACGACGATCAGCAGCACCGCCCAAGGAATCCAGCGACGGACCGTCTTCACAGCTTGGTCGAACTCCGGATCACCGCGTCGAGTTGCGCTGCGTTCACCCCGCCCACGTATTTCGCGATCACAGTGCCTGCCGGGTCCACCAGGTAGCTCTCAGGCAGCCCTCCGACGCCGTAGTCGACCACCGCCGACCCGTCGTCGACGGCGGGCCAGGTCGCACCTTGAGCTTTCAGAAAGCTGGCGAGGTTCGGGATGTCCTGGTCGTCGTAGGCGACGGTCAAGATCGTGGCGTCGCCGGAGGAGTGGTCGCGCTGGAAGGCAAGAAGCTGGGGCATCTCCTGCCTGCACGGCACGCACCAGCTGGCCGCGAAGTTCACCAGCACCCACTTCCCCGAGAAGCTCGAGAGGGTGACGCTTCCGGTCCCGCCGACGACCCTGCCGCTGATCGCCGGCGCCGGCCTCCCGACGAGCGGGCTCTGCGCGGTCACCTGGCTGGCGGGGCTCGAAGATGCAAGAACCGCCACCAGCACCGCGATCACCGCGCCCACACCGGCGGACACCCACAGCACCGTGCGCCTCGTGCCCCGCGGGCCGCGGGTCGCGACCGTCGCGTCTGCGGTGGACGTCACGGGGTTCCCACCATGACCGGGATCTCCTCTGCACCGACCGTGGCGCCGACCGGGTCGGTCGGCCTACGCCGGCGCCTGCCGGGCCACGCTGAGAGCGCCGCGCCGGCGATGATCACGCCGCCGCCGACCCAGATCCACATGACAAGCGGCTCCACGATCACCCCGACCACGACCGGCCCGCCCGCTGCCGGCGGCGTTGAGTCCAGCGTCAGGTAGATGTCGCTTGCCGGCCCGGTGCGCACCGAAGGAGTGGGGACCTCCTCGCTGGCGAAGGGGTAGTCGCTGATCGCCGGGGCGTACACCTTTCCCCCGTCGACGCGAACGTCCGCTGCGACGGCGCTGTGGGTGGCGAAGCTCTCGCTGCGCATCCCCAGGAACTTGAACGTGTGCCCGTCGAAATGCGCGGTCTGGCCGGGCTTCAGGGACAGTTGGGTCTGATGGGCGAACGAATGACTCGCAGCAAACGCGACCGCGATCATCACGACTCCGAGGTGGACGATCATCCCCCCGTTCGCCCTTCCGACGAAACCGCGCCAACCCTGCCGGCGGGTGGCGAGGACAACCTGCCGCAACGCCGAGGCGCCGGCGAAAGCACCGAGCCCGAACGCGAGCAGCGGGTTGAGCCCGCGCACGCCACCGGCGACGCACGCGACGAGAACACCCGCCGCCGCGCACGCGGGCCAGAACAAGCGGTGGCGGAGCAGCTCTCCCGACGCCTTGCGCCACGGCAGCACCGGCGCGATCGCCATCAAGAACAGCAGGCACACCACGACCGGCATCGTCATCCGGTCGAAGTACGGGGCCCCGACCGTGATCTTCTGCCCGGCGAGCGCCTGCGCTATAAGCGGGAAGATCGTGCCGAGGAGCACTATGAGAGCGAACGCACCGAACAGGAGGTTGTTGGCGAGGAACGCCCCTTCTCGTGAGAGAGGCGAATCGATCGCGCCGGGCGAACGCAGCCGGTCGCCGCGCCACGCGATGAGCGCGATCCCTCCGGCGGCTATCACGCCGAAGAATGCAAGCAGGGCCGCGCCGATCCCCGTGTTGTCGAACGAGTGCACCGACTGGAGCACACCGGACCGGGTTAGGAACGTCGCGAGGATCGTCAGCGCGAACGTTGCGATCACGAGTGACAGGTTCCAGACTCGTAGCATGCCGCGTCGTTCCTGGACCATCACCGAGTGCAGGAACGCTGTGCCGGTCAGCCAAGGGATGAAGGCGGCGTTCTCGACCGGGTCCCACGCCCAGTACCCGCCCCAGCCGAGCACCTCGTAGCTCCACCACGCTCCGAGGATCACGCCGGCGGTGAGGAAGGCCCACGCGAAGAGCGTCCACCGGCGCGTCTCGATCAACCAGCCCTCGCCCACCCTGCCGGTTATGAGGCTGGCGCACGCGAACGCGAACGGGACGGTGAAGCCGACCAGGCCGAGGTAGAGCATCGGCGGGTGGAACGCGACGAGGATGTGGTTCTGCAACAACGGGTCCGGACCGGGCCCGTCGGTCGGCGTGGCACCGTGAATTGTCGCGAACGGGTTGGACACCGTCGCCATGAGGCCGAAGAAGAAGGCTGCTACCGCGAAACCGATCGCCGTCGCCCAGCCGACAAGCGCGTCGGCCGTCCGGCGGCGGAAATGGAAGGCTACGGCTGCGAGGTACAGCGCCAGTATCAGGCCCCAAAGCAGGATCGAGCCGGCGAGGTTGGACCACATCGCGGTGATGCGGAACACAGGTGGTGTCGCGAGGCTGTCGTTGTTGGCGACGTACTGCAGGGAGAAATCGCGCGTCCACAGCGCGTGCTCCAACGCCGCCGTCGCGACGACCGCTCCGAGCAGGATCACCCAGGTGTACGTCCGTCCCACCCGCAGGAGGTTCTCCCGGCCGCTGACGAGACCGGTCACGAGCACGCCACAACCGATGACGGCGCCGGCAAGGGCGAGTAGGACGGCGGCTTCACCGATCGCCGCGTTCACGGCGTCCCCGTGGTCGTGGGGGTTTGCGGTAGCTGCGATTTCAGCCGGTCGGGGTGCGCCTCGGTGTAGCTCGCCGAGTGCTTCACCATGATCTGATCGGCCTGGTACACGTCGCCCTGCCAGTGACCTTCGAGGACGACCGGAATCCCGGGCTTGAACAGTTGCGGCGGCTGCTGGCCGTCCACCACGGGAACGCTGACCCCGTTGGCGATGATCGAGAACTTCGTCATCCCGCCGGCCTGCTCGACGCCGGGTTCCACCGTCCCTTCGATGCGGAACTGCCGCGTGCCGAGCGACGAGCGGTCGGCGACCGCCTGGTCGGCTGTCTTGAAGTACACCGTGGCGTTGTCTAGCCCCTCGAAGAGCAGAAAACCGAGCGCCCCGGCAACGACGATCCCCGCGACGGCGCGCCGGCGCCACGAGGTCAGGTAGGCGCGACGGCGCAGGCGCGGAGCGGGAGGCACACCCCCGCCGGCCAGAGGCAACGATGAGTCGGTCGCCGTGTTCAGCGCCACGTCTTCTCGCCGTTCGGAGCCGAGCGACGCGCGAGCACCTTGCCGCGGCGGATGGTCCGCCAGGCGTACACGATGACAAGCGCAGCCGTGGCCCCCCAACCACCGGCGACGTACCCGTTCACAGCTCGACCTCCGCGCCCACGCGCGGGGCCACTCCCGCCGGCGCGATCACACCGCCCTCGGCGCGGCGCTCCATCAGGGCCGCCGCGAAGCCATCTTCCTCGAAGCGGTCCTCGAGCACCTCAACCCGGTATCGGTGGACCAGCAGCCACGAGAAGAGCAGCGCGTACGCCACGAACGACGCCAGCATGCTGACCAGCTGCCACCCATGGATGCTCGGGTTGGAGCGCAGCAGGGTGTTGCCCTGGTGGAGCGTCTGCCACCACGTGGTCGCTTCATGGTCGACCGGGACGAGCACCGCCGCCATGACGGCCGCTATCGCGCAACGCCGGGCCCTCGAGTCCGGGTCCCCGCCGGTCCGGCGCAACGCGAGGTAGCCAACGAACACAGCGAACAGCAGCGCCGTCAACGTCAGGCGCGCGTCCCACGTCCACCACACCCCCCAGGAGCCCCGGCCCCAGATCGAACCCGACACCAGCGTTATGGCGCAGAAGAGCACACCCACCTCCGCCGACGCGGCGGCGAGGCGATCCCACCTCCGGCTGCGGGTCCGTGGCCACAGGTAAGCGAGGCTCGCGAGCGCGCACAGGCCGAAGCCGGCGTAGCAGGCGGTAGCCGCGCCGGGGTGCACGTAGATGAGCCGAACCAGCTGGCCCTGTGTCACGTCCGGCGGCGACACCACCAGGCCCAGCCATGCCGTCACCGCGACGGCGACGAGAGACGCCGCGCCTAGCACGCGGGTCACGCGGTCCGCGGTGCCGTTCACGCTTCCTCCAGCAGCGTCGCGAACCCTACGACGCCTAGGGTGAGGTAGATCGCATCGAACGCTCCGAGAAGGATGAGCCAGCGCCAGCCATCGGTCGCGGATAGGCCCAGTGCCGCCATCCAGCATTGCGTGGCACCCAGGATCACCGGGGCGACGACGGGAAGAACGAGCAGCGGCAGCAGCGTCTCGCGCACCCGAAGGCCCGCGGCCATCATCCCGTACACCACGCCGGCGGCCGCCAATCCCACCGTCGCAGCAGCAGCGCTCAGCACCAGAAGACCCGGATCGGTCAGGTCGGTCCCGAAGAGCACCACGACCCCGACCCCGAGGATGACCTCGAGAGCCGCTAGCTGCACCGCAACCGCGGCGACCTTCCCGAGGAACACGCCGGCGGGATCCAGACCGCTCAGCCGAAGACCATCGCGAGCCCCGTCCGCCGCCTCCACCGCGAAGCTGCGCTGCACCGACAGCAGCGCGCACAGGAGCACCGCCACCCAGAACAGACCCGGTGTCACCCTGGAGAGAAGCGTGTGGTTCTGGTCGAACGCGAAGCCGAAGAGCAGCAGGACGAGGATGGCGTACGGAGCCACCTGTGTCGTGGTAACCCGGCTGCGCATCTCGACCCTCAAGTCCTTCCCTCCCACGAGGAGCGCGTCACGCCACATTCGCCGGGCTCCTCGGGGGCAAAGACATCACGTCGACGCTCGTGGCGCCGCCAGCGAGGGTCACCGTCCGCGCAGCGAGCGAACGAGCGCGCTCGTGCTCGTGGGACGCCAGCACCACGGTCGCACCGCGCGCCGAAGCCTCGCGGACAGCCGCGTCCAGCACGTCACGATGTTCGGAATCGAGCCCCGCGTGAGGCTCGTCGAGCAACCAGACCTCGGGGTCGCGCGCCACGAGCACCGCGATGGCGGCGCGCCGGCGCTGCCCGGCGGACAGCGCTGCGACCGGCGTGTCGGGTAGGCGACCGGTCAGACCGAGGCGCTCGAGCGAAGGAGCGACCTTGTCGAGCGAACCACGCGCGGCACGGACGGCGAAGCGCACGTTCTCCGCGACGCTCAGGTCGTCGTAGAGGAAGCTGGAGTGGCCGAGCATGCCCACCCGCCGCCGGACGGCTCTCGGATTGGAGACGAGGTCCTCGCCGAGCACCCAGGCCTCGCCCGCGACCACTGGAAGCAGGCCGGCGCAAGCCCGCAAGAGGCTGGTCTTGCCGGCGCCGTTGGCGCCTGCGACCGCGACGATCTCGCCGGCGGCCACCTCGAGGTCCACGCCCGCCAGGACGGGGAATCGGCCGACCAGAGCAACAGCAGAACGAAAACAGATGACGGGGTCCATGGCGGCCGCATAAACCGTACCTACAACCGGTCACCCGCTGCCATCCGGGGCGTCCCGCTAGACGCTGGACAGGCGGCCTAATCCGATCGCGTCGAGGACGTCGGAGAACCACGTCGACAGAAGGTGGAGACTGTGGGTGACCAGCAGCACACCCAGCCCTGCGAGGAGCAGCCCCGAGACGAGATTGATGGCCCTGACGTGCGTCTTCGCGAAGCGGAGCAGGCCGGCCATCCGGCCGAACGCCACGCCTGCCACGACAAACGGCACCCCGAGGCCGAGCGAGTAGGCCACGAGCATGGCCTCGCCCCTAGCCAGCGTGTGGGTGTAGCTGGCCAGGCCGATAACAGCGGCCAGCACCGGTCCGATGCAAGGCGTCCAGCCGACGGCGAACGCCATCCCCATCACCGGTGCCGCCCACTCGCCCAGTTGCGACGGCGAAACGTGGAAACGACGCTCGCGCATCAACCACGCCGGCCTCACGACACCCGCCAGCAGCACCCCGCCGGCGATTATCACCACACCCGCAGCGGTGTCGAGAGCTCCCTGGTGGTTGCGCAGACCCTGACCTATCCCCGACGCGGTGGCCTCGATGAGGGCGAACACGACGGTGAACCCCGCCACGAACAGCAGCGTCGACCGCAGCAGCCGGCGCTGGTCAGGCTTGGTCGCAACCGCCAGGTCGGCGGCGCCGACGCCCGACATCATGGACAGGTACGACGGTACGAGGGGCAGCACGCAGGGCGACAGGAACGAGATGATGCCCGCGCCGAAAGCGACCACGAAGCCAACCGGCGAGTGGAGGACGAGCGCGTTTCCTTGCATGGTCGGCGTCCATGATGGCATCAGCTGCCCGAATCCCGCCCGCGGCTAGCTTCGATCCCGTGCCGGTTACACGGGATGCGGTTTGGCCTGGACCGTTCCGCTGGCCGCTCGCGCTCGGCGCGGGGGCGATGTGCGAGCTGGTTTCGTCGTTGTGGGTCGGCGGTGCCGCCGGGCTCGCGCTGCTGATCGCCGGCTACGCCCTGCTGATCTGCTTCGCCGCGCGCAACCTGGCGATCGCCGGCGCCGTGCTGGTGATCGTCGGTCTCGTGGCCAACCTGACGGTGATGGCCGTCGACGGTGGAATGCCTGTCCGCGGCCTTCCGCCGGCGTCGGGCTTCGGTCCGCGCCACCACGGTCAGGGACCGGCGGATCACCTGACCGCCCTCGGCGACGTCGTGGCGGTACCGGCGCTGGGCGAGGTCTTCTCGGCGGGCGACCTCCTTCTCGCCGCCGGCGTGGCGACGATGCTGGTAAGTGTCAACCCGACCGGCTGGCGGCGCCGCCGCCGGGCAGCCGCGAGCAGTTGAGGCCGGTCGCGGCCAGCATCTCGTTCCGCCTGGGCGGCGCCGACGGCGTCTCGGTTGAGGCCGCGAAATGGCAGTGGGCACTCGGGCAGCTCGGGTTCGACGTGGTGACGATCGCCGGCGACGGCCCCGTGGACGTCACGATCCCCGGGCTCTCTCCGGGCGAGTGGCTCACCGGTTCCCACGCGCCCCCAGTGGACGCGAGGCAACTCGAGGAGGCTCTCCGGGGCGTCAGCGTGGCCATAGTCGAGAACCTGTGCTCGCTCCCGCTCAACCCTGCCGCCTCCCGGGCTGTCGCCGACGCCCTCAGAGGCCGTGCAGCGGTCATGCGCCACCACGACCTGCCCTGGCAGCGGGCGCGATTCGCCGGCCATCCACCGCCGGCTGACGACGCCGCCTGGGCGCACGTGACCATCAACGACCTCTCCCGCGCGCAGCTCGCCTCCCACGGCATCCGGGCGACGGTCGTCCGCAACGCCTTCCGGCTCGATCCGCCCGCCGGAGACCGCAACCTGACCCGCCGCAACCTCGGAATCGGCGACGGAGTGCGACTGCTCCTGCAGCCGACCCGCGCCATCGCGAGGAAAGGCGTTCCCGACGGGCTGGCGCTCGCCGAGGCGATCGACGCCGCTTACTGGATCCTCGGCCCGGTGGAGGAGGGATACGGGCCCGAGCTCGAACGCGTCCTCGCCGGCGCGAAGGTCCCGGTTTTTCGCGGTCCGGTCCCTCCGATACGCGGCGCCGCCGGCGTGGAGCACGCGTACGCCGCCTGCGACGCGGTCGTGTTCCCGTCGGTGTGGGAGGGGTTCGGGAATCCTCCGGTCGAAGCGGCGGTGTACAAGAGGCCGGTGGCGGTCGGTCCTTATCCCGTCGCGGCGGAGTTGCGCGAACTGGGGTTCGCGTGGTTCGACACGGCTGATCCGGCGCAGCTGCGCTCGTGGTTGGAGGAGCCGGACACGTCGCTGCTGGAGAGGAACGAGACCGTTGTCAGGCGCCACCTGTCGATCGACGACCTGCCGGCGAGAGTCGGCGCTGTGCTCGCCTCGATCGGGGCGCTACCGGCCGGCGGGGGGCATGAGGCGGAAGCGCCGCCTGCGCGCCTTGACGGCAAGTAGGCTCGTGCCCGGGCGGCGAGCAGGCCGTGGCCGAAGCGGCTCTGGAGGGCGCGACGTGACTCGGGCAGGCGACGGGTTGGGCGGCCTCACATGGCAGGATTTCGGCGCACGTGACCCGCTTCCTGCACAGCTGGACGAAGCGGTCAATTACACAAAAAGAGAAGAATGGACTTGAAGGGGTCCGACAGCCCGGTGACCCAGCCGAAGATCAGCGAGCTGCGCCACAGACTCCCCGCCGCGCAGAGGCGCAGCCAGCTGCTCGACGTGGCGATCGAGCGCTTCGCTGCCGGTGGGTTCCATGCAACTTCGATGGACGACATAGCTGACGCCGCTGGGGTCACGAAGCCGGTTCTCTACCAGCACTTCCACTCCAAAAGGCAGCTATACCGCGAGTTGCTCGACACGGTCGGCCAGGAACTTCTCGAAGCCGTCGCCACCAGCGCGGCCGCGGAAACGGCTCCGTTCCGGCGCGTCCTCGCCGGCTTCTGCGCCTACTTCAAGTTCGTGCGCGACAAGACGGCCGGGTTCCAGTTGCTGTTCGGGAGTGGCGCCCGGCGCACCGACGAGTTCGCCGACTCGGTCAGAAAGCTCGAGGAGAGCGTTGCCGCGACCATCGGCTCTTTTATCGACGCGGACATAGAAGGCGAGCATCGTCACCTCCTCGGCTACGCGATCGTCGGGTTGGCCGAGGTCGCCGGCCGGCACTGGGTGACCCAGAGCGAAGCGGGTGACGCCAAGCTGAGCAAGGCGGAGGGGGACCGGCTGGCTCAACAACTGGCCGACTTCGCCTGGGCGGGTCTGCGGGGATTACCCGGCGGCGCGACGCGGGAAGGGACCGGCTCTTGAGCGCGGGCCCCCGCGTGCCGCCCAGCTGCGATCTGACGCTCGGCATGGTCTGCCTGGACAAAACCACTCCCGGCGTGACCGTGTGGCAGATGCGCGCCGGCGAGCACATGGCCAACCCGATGGGTGTGGTGCAGGGCGGCTTCTTGGCATCCTTCGCCGACTCGGCGATGGCCACGTCGACCGTGACGAACCTCCAGGGACGCAAGGCGTACACCGCCAACACCGAACTGAAGATCAGCTTCGTCAGAGCTGCGCCCGTCGGCGAGACCTACACGTGCACCGCTCGTGTGATCGGAGGCGGCCGACGGGTGACGTTCGTCGAAGCCGAGATCACCGACACCGACGGCCGGCTGATCGCGAAGGCTTCGTCGACGTACCTGCTGACGCCGCGCGATTCAGAGGCGGTCTAGGACCGCCTCGGCGCTGCTCACGTCGAGGCCGAGGGTCGGTTCGACGGCCATGTCGACGACTACCCCGTCCTTGAGGATCGCGGCATAGCGCTTCGAACGGACGCCTAGCCCACCGCCCGTGAGGTCGACGTCGAGGCCGATCTCCTTGGTGAACAGTGCGGAGCCGTCTGCGATGAGCTTGACCTTGTCGCCGACGTCATTGGCCTCACCCCAGGCCTTCATGACGAACGCGTCGTTGACCGACACGCAGGCGATGGTGTCGACCCCCTTCGCGTGAAGGTCCTCCGCGCGCAGTACGAACCCCGGCAGGTGGTGGTCGCTGCACGTAGGGGTGAACGCCCCGGGGATCCCGAACAGCACCACCGTTCCGCTGCCCAGCAGATCAGCGGTTTGAGCTGCCTCGGGACCGTTGGGCCCAGGGACTTGAACCTTGACGTCGGGGATCTTGTCGCCGGCGGCGATCGTCATCTGGCCTCCTCGGCACGTAGAAGAATCGGGGCACAGCCTACGAGCGTTTCGTAGGCTGTGTGCATGGCCGACGATGCTCACCTGTCTGAGTCCGAGATGCCGCGCTGGCGGGGCATCAACCACCTAGCGCTGGTCACCACGGATATGGACGCAACCGTTCGCTTCTACCACGGCGTGCTCGGCGCGAGGCTCGTGGCGCACCTGGGGAACAAGTCTTTTCGGCACTACTTCTTCGAGATCGGCCCCGAGAACACGGTCGCGTTCTTCGAGTACCGGGGGGTGCAGCTCCATCCGTTCGCGAAGCCAGCGGGAGTACCGGACGGGAGGGCGGTGCAGTTCGACCATGTGTCGTTCAACGTGCCCGACGAGGAGGCGCTCCTCTCGCTGCGCGCACGGCTGAAGGCCGCCGGCTCGGAGGTGACCGACGTCGTCGACCACGGCTTCATTCGCTCGATCTACTTCACCGACCCCAACGGGATCGCGCTCGAGGCCTCCTGGTGGGTCACAGACGCAACCGGCCGCGACGCCGACCTCGGCGACGGGCAGCTGTTCTCTGACCCGGATCCGGTGCCGGCGGTCAGGGAGCTGCAGGAGACCGGCCGCCTGTCGTCGGTGCCGCACACCCGGCTGGCGTGACCCGGGCCGGGGGCGCTGTCGGGGGCACGAGGGACGGCGGTCCCGGCGGCGAGAACATAGAGAGCGGCGAGGGCGTCGAGAGCGCCGAACTGGAGAAGAGGGCGGCGGCCGAAGCCGCCGCCGCGCTGGTCGAACCCGGCATGACGGTCGGGCTCGGCACCGGTTCGACCGTCGCCTACCTGCTGCCGGCGCTGGCCCGGCGAGGGATCGATCTCACCTGCGTGGCGACCTCCCGGGCGACTGAGTCGCAGGCCTCAGAGCTGGGGTTGACCGTCGTGCCGTTCGCTGGGATCGACCGGCTCGACATCGCGATAGACGGCGCGGACCAGGTGGCCCCCGACGGCTGGCTCGTGAAGGGGGGCGGCGGTGCGCACGTCCGGGAGAAGGTGGTCGCCTCGGCCGCCGGCCGCTTCGTCGTCATCGTCTCGTCCGACAAGCTCGTCGAGCGGGTGGCAGCCCCGATCCCGGTCGAGATCCTGGCGTTCGGGGTGGCTGCGACGTTGAGGTGCCTGGCCGGCGCCGAGATGCGCGAAGGTGCGCCGGCGTCGCCGGACGGCGGTCTGATCGCCGACTGGCACGGCGAGGTCGGCGACCCGGCGCCGGTGGCCGCGTGGCTCGAGTCGGTGCCGGGGGTCGTGGGGCACGGGCTGTTCCCGCCGGCGCTGGTGCACGACGTGCTCGTGGCGCGCGGCCGCGAGGTGGAGCACCGCCGGCTGGTCGGTTAGACGGCGCCGGCGACAGGGTTCACGCGCCAGCTGGCCGGTTAGACGGCGCCGGCCGCGGTAGTTGCGCCCGCAACTGGGTAACTTAGGTGGTCTCAGGGCATATCTAGGCTACCCAGAAGGTCTCACGGCCGGGTCTGGCAAGGCCCGGCCGCCGCCTGCCGGGATCTGGCACCGAGCCCTAGCTGATGTGCATCCCCGAGATGGCCCGGGCGATGACCAGGTGCTGGATCTCGCTCGTGCCCTCGAAGATGGTGAAGATCTTGGCGTCACGGTGCCACCGCTCCACCGGGTGCTCGCGGATGTAGCCGGCGCCCCCGAGGATCTGGATCGCGTCGTCGGTCACCCGCACCGCGTTCTCTCCGGCGAACAACTTCGACTGAGAGCCCTCGGCCGCCTCGAACCCGGTTCCGCTCATGCCGCGCCACGACGCGTTCCACACCAGCAGGCGGGCGGCGTCGGTGTTCATGCGCATCTGAGCGAGCTTGAAGGCGATCGCCTGGTTCTCGATGATCGCCCGCCCGAACTGCTTGCGCTCCTTGGCGTACTCGAGCGCGTACTCGTACGCGGCGCGGGCGATGCCAACCGCTTGCGCACCCACGGCCGGCCGGGTCGTCTCGAAGGTCGACATGGCGGCCTGGACGCGCTGCCCGGTCTTGCCCTCGCGGGCACGTGCCAGGCGGGCGTCCAGCTTCTCCTTGCCCCCCAGCACCAGCCGACCCGGGATGCGCACATCGTCGAGCACCACCTCGGCGGTGTGCGAAGCGCGGATGCCCATCTTCTTGAACTTCTGCCCCATCGAAAGCCC
>Ga0307373_10003142_pt1 | contig 29049 bp, 28 predicted proteins | sample OX2MG_FD_202534 | JGI IMG/M metagenome (GOLD analysis project Ga0307373, IMG submission 202534) | Soil microbial communities from Risofladan, Vaasa, Finland - OX-2 | ecosystem: Environmental > Terrestrial > Soil > Coastal area > Acid sulfate soil | place: Finland: Risofladan, Vaasa | collected... | reverse complement strand
GTAGCTCAGCACGGCGCGCGCCCAGTCCAGGCCCGCCTGAATCAGGAACTGCCCCTGGGTGCGGCCGTCGGACAACTCGATCTGCCGGATCCACACGCTTTGCGACATCATCATCGCGGAAGCGGCCAGCGCGGCCAGCGCCACCACGCTCAGGGCAAGCACGATCGCCGCACCGCGTTCGCGCGCGTCAAAGGGATGAGCGCGCACGCTCATGGGTTCAGCGCGAACACGCGCACGATTGCCTCGCCCGATGCGAGCACGATGCGCAGCCGCACGGCCCGCGGCAGGGCGACGTCGGCCGGCGCCACGGGCCACACGTTGACCCATGCAGGATCGGCCCCGAGGTATTGAATGTCGAATTCCGTCACGTCCGCGAGCACGGGATAGCGCGCGGGCGGCTGCGAGGCGTCCAGTCCCGGCCACAGCCACAGCTCGATTTCGTGCCGGTCGTTCAGCCCGTAACCGACCCGGCGCGGCGCCTCCACGCCTTCCGCCGCGGCGAAGCGGCTGAACTCCAGGCGCGGGGCGTCCGTCCCGCCGGGACGGCCGATCAGCGGGGGGGCGCTGCCCGTCGCGAGGGGCATCGGGTACGGGGCAACCAGGTGCACGTCCTGCTCGAAGCGCGCGCTGAAAGCGGCCACGCGCCGCCATTTCGTGGTTTCCCGGCGGATATGCGCGCGCGTGTCGAGCACCGCGCCGAGGCCGCGGTACGACATCACGGCCAGCAGCGACAGGATGAGCAGCGCCGTGAGCAGCTCGATCAAGGTGAATCCGCGCGTGGCGACGTTCGGCCTCATCTTGCGATCGCCGCCGGGTCGACCAGCATCGCGGTGAAATGGGCCAGCACGTGCGTCTCGTCGGAGGCGCCGTACACGAAGGTATCGATGCGGCGAAACGCGGGGTTCGGCGTCGTGACGACTTCCTCGCGCCACGCGAACGCGAGGCCGCCCTCGCGTTCGCTGCCCCGGTAGATGCCGGGCGCCAGCCAGTCTCCGCGGGCCCGATGCTCGGCCAGGATGTTCTCCGCGACCCAGCCGGCGAGCAGGTGTGCGCGCAGCTCGCCCACGTTGGCCGTGCTCTGTCCGGCCACGCGCAAGGCCGAGATGAGCGCGATGGAGATGATGGCCAGCGCAACCAGCGCTTCGACCAGCGTGAACCCGGCGCTGCTATTGCGCCGGCGTGGCATTGGCTGCCTCGACATCGGACGACACCCGCACTTCGCCGAGGGGGGTTGCCGCCACCGCGCAGTGCGCCGCGCCGAGCGTCAAATCGATGCTGAAGGCGAATACGCGGCCCTGCGGGGGGAACTCCAGGCGCATGTCGCCGGTCACGGGCACGTTCTCGATCTGCATGCCGGCGATGCGCATGCCCTGCGGGAGCGTGCGCGGCCGCAAGGCATCGCTGTCGCGAATCCCGGCCCAGCCCGCGTCGGCCGTCATCCGCCAGAAGCGGTAGCCCTGTGCGTCGGGCGTCCACGCGACGGTTTGCCCGGTGAAGCGCGCTTCCGTTGCCGCGTGGTCCAGCAGCTGCGCAAGGCGGTCGGCTTCGTGGCACACCAGCCCGCGATCGTCCGGGCGCACGATGGTGCTGGCCATGCCGACCATCAGGCCCATGATCAGCAGCACCACGAGCATTTCGATCAGCGTGAAGCCCGGGGCCTTTTGCGCCGCAGCCCCGGATGCGTCATGCGCGGCCGCCGATCTATTCGTCCCACGAGCCGATGTCGGCATCGATGCCCTCGCCGCCGGGCGCGCCGTCGGCGCCGTAGCTGAACACGTCGATCTCCCCGTGCACGCCCGGATTCAGGTACTGGTAGGGATGGGCCCACGGATCCTTGGGCAGGCGCTCCAGGTACCCGCCGGCCTTCCAGTTGGGCGGGATCGGGCCCGTGGTCGGTTTCACCACCAGGGCCTGCAACCCCTGTTCGGTCGTCGGATAGCGCAGGTTATCGAGACGGTAGAGCTTGAGCGCCTGCATCAGGCTCGCGACATCCTGTCTTGCGGCGATTTGCCGGGCTTCGTCCGGGCGACCAATGATGTTCGGCACCACCAGCGCGGCCAGTATGCCGATGATGACGACGACGACCATGATCTCCAGCAGCGTGAACCCGCCCTGCCGGGCGTTCGGCCCGATGCGAGCGTCGTGCTCGATCGGCATTGGAATGTGCAGCATGTTGATTCACCTTTGTTCCGCTCGATTATCGCCAGGCAACGCCGGAGGCATTTGATCTGGCGCAAATTCGAGGGCGGATTTCCGAGCAACATCCAGGTGGCTGCCGGTACCCACGGCGGAATGACCTTCGAGACCTGATGATGCAGGAGACCAGTTTCGGCTCGCCGAATCCCGCGGCAACGGCGATCGTGTGGCTCGCGAACGCTGCCGCGGTCACGGCGCTCGGCGTGGCGGGCGCGTACTGGACGTGGACCTGGTTCGCTCCCCGCGCCGCACCCCGCACGCAGGTGCCCGTTGCCGTCGTCGCCCGGCTGGATTCAGCGTACACGCTGTTCGGCAGCGTGCGTGCGACTCGCGGCGCCGCAACGCCGGCCGCGTTGGCGATCAGGCTGCTGGGCGTGATCGCCGCATCCGGCGCCGAACCGGGCTATGCGCTGCTGCAGCTCGGCACCAAGCCGGCCGTCGCGGTGCGCGAAGGCGGGACAGTCGAGCCGGGCATGCGCGTGGTCGAGGTGAAGGCCGACCATGTCGTGCTCGATCGAGACGGAATGCGCGAGAAGCTCGCCCTGCCCGCGCGGGGCAAGGCCACTGCAACGGAGACGAAGCATGCGGACTAGCCGGTTTCGAACGGTGCTGCTGTGCGTGGCCCTGTTGGCCGGCATGGGCCGGGCATGGCCCGCGGACACCGAGCTCGTGACGCTCAACTTCGTCAACGCGGACATCCCGAGCGTGGTCAAGGCCGTCAGCGAGATCACGGGGAAGAACTTCGTGCTCGATCCGCGGGTCAAGGGCACGGTCAATATCATCTCCTCGCGGCCGGTCTCCCGCTCGCTCGTCTACGACATGTTCCTTTCGGCCTTGCGCGTCCAGGGCTATGCGGCCATCGAGGATCGAAACATGGTGAAGATCGTACCGGAAGCCGAGGCGAAGGAGTACCGCACGCCGGTGCTGCTCGGCCCGCAACACGGGCCTGAATCCGCCAGCGACCTGATCCAGACGCAGGTCTTCACGCTTCGATACCAGTCGGCGGCGCAGCTGCTGCCGATCCTGCGCCCGCTGATCACCCGCAACAACGCGATTGCCGCGTACCCCGCCAGCAATACCCTGGTAATCACCGACTACGCCGGCAACCTGATGCGCATCGGGAAGATCATCGAGGCCATCGACCAACCCGACAGCACCGAGCCGGTGCTGATTCCCCTGCGCAACGCGTCGGCGCTCGACGTCGCGCAGAGCGTCAACAGGCTGTTCGGCGACGCGGCGCAGGCGGGCGGCGCCGCGGGGGCCGTGGCGGCGCACACGCTGGTGATCGTCCCCGACGCGCGCTCGAACAGCCTCATCGTGCGCTGCGCGAGCCCGGAGCTGCTGTTCCGGGTACGCAGCCTCGTCGCCATGCTGGACACGCCGACCAACGCCTCGGGCAGCATCCACGTCGTCTACATGAAGAACGCGGATGCCACGAGGGTGGCGGAAACGCTGCGGGCGATCTACCTCGGCGAGGGGGCCGGCCCGACGGCGCGCGCGGTCACCGTGCCGTCCGCGGCAAGCGAAATGCTCAAGGGGGCGACGCCGCTGCCCGCGCTGCGATCGAGCGCGCCCGCCTCGAGCTCGCCGGCGGGCGGGATCATCCAGGCGGACGCGGCCACCAACTCCGTGATCATCAATGCGCCCGACGCGGTCTACAACAACCTGCGCGCGGTCCTGGACAAGCTGGATGTGCGCCGCGCGGAGGTGTACGTCGAGGCGCTGATCGCCGAGGTCAGGGCCGACAAGGCCGCGGAATTCGGCATCCAGTGGCAGTCCCTGGGCGGGCTGGACAGCACCTCGGTGCGGGCATTCGGCGGCACCAATTTCGGCGGTGCGGGCCAGAACATCATCGGCCTCACCCAGAACGTCGCATCGGCGTCGCGAGGCCTGAACATCGGCATCGTCGACGGCACGGTCACGATCCCCGGCGTCGGTCAGGTCGTCAACCTGGGCGTCCTCGCGCACGCCCTGCAGAGCGACGCCGACGCGAACATCCTGTCCACCCCGACGCTGCTCACGCTGGACAACGAGGAAGCCGCCATCTCGGTGGGCCAGAACGTTCCTTTCATCACCGGCCAGTACGCGCTCTCGGGAGCCGCCACCACGCCCACCCCGTTCCAGACGATCGAGCGGCAAGACGTCGGCCTGACCCTGCGGGTCAGGCCGCGGATTACCGAGAACGGCACGGTGGAGCTGCAGATCTACCAGGAAGTGTCCAGCGTCCAGGACGCGGCCAATGCCGCCGGAATCATCACCAACAAGCGGTCGGTCGCATCGACCGTGCTGGTCAACGACGGCCAGGTCGTCGTCCTCGGCGGCCTGATGCAGGACTCGGTCAGCGACGGCGTCGAGAAGGTCCCGGGCCTCGGCGACCTGCCCTTGATCGGCGGCCTGTTCCGCTACAAGACGCGCTCGCAAACCAAAACCGACCTGATGATTTTCCTGAAGCCGACGGTGGTGCGCGACAGCGCGCGCGCCAATGCCATCTCCACCGATCGCTACAACTACGTCATCGGCGTGCAAAAGCGTCTCCAGCCCGCCCACGACGCGGTATTGCCGGACCTGGTGGCGCCGACGCTGCCGCCCCTGGCGCCCTCACCGAAAGTCTCGCAGCCGAAAGCCTCGCAGCCGAAGCCCGCGCAGGAAGGCAGCCCGTGAACCCGCATGCGAACAGGATCCCCTACGCGTTCGCCAAGGCCAACGGCGTCGTCGTGACGGCCGTGGAGGGCGACATCGCCGAGGTGGCGGTGCGCCATGACGCGCGCCCGGACGCGCTGGCCGAGCTGCGCCGCGCGCTCGGCGTGCCCTTGCACGCCCGCCGCATCGGCGCCGAGCAGTTCGACGAGCTGATCGCCGCCGCGTACAACGGCGCCGGCACGGGCGCCGAGGCTTTGGCCGACGGCATGGCCCAGGATCTCGACCTGTCGCAGCTGCTGCAGGAGATTCCGAAGGTCGAGGATCTGCTCGACAGCCAGGACGATGCGCCGATCATCCGGCTGATCAACGCCCTGCTGACCCAGGCGCTGCGGGACGGCGCCTCGGACATCCATATCGAGCCCTTCGAGACCCGCTCGGTGGTCAGGCTGCGCATCGACGGCACGCTGCACGACCTGATCGAGCCGGCGCACGCGCTGCATGCCGCGATCGTCTCGCGCGTCAAGATCATGGCGCAGCTGGATATCGCGGAGAAGCGCCTGCCGCAGGACGGGCGCATCACGATACGCGTGGCGGGTAAAGTGGTCGACGTGCGGGTCTCCACGATTCCGACCGGGCACGGCGAGCGCGTGGTTCTGCGCCTGCTCGACAAGCACGCGGAGCAGCTCGACCTGGCGCGTCTGGGCATGGACGAAGCCATGCTCGCGCAAGTGAACCGGCTGATCCACGCGCCCCACGGCATCGTTCTGGTCACCGGCCCCACCGGCTCGGGCAAGTCCACCACGCTCTACGCCGCGCTGTCGCGGCTGGATGCCAAGGCGCTCAACATCATGACGGTCGAGGATCCGATCGAATACGACCTCGACGGCATCAACCAGACCCCGGTCAATCCGCGCATCGAGATGACTTTCGCGCGGGCGCTGCGCAGCATCCTGCGCCAGGACCCGGACGTCGTCATGATCGGCGAGATCCGCGACCTGGAAACCGCGCAGATCGCCGTGCAGGCCAGCCTGACCGGGCACCTGGTCCTTGCGACGCTGCATACCAATGACGCCGCGAGCGCCGTCACCCGGCTGGTCGACATGGGCGTGGAGCCGTTCCTGCTCGCTTCCAGCCTGATCGGCGTCGGTGCGCAACGCCTGGTGCGCAAGCTGTGCCTGGAATGCCGCAAGCCGTTCGTTCCCGACGCGGAACAGCTGCGCATCCTGGGCCTCGTGCCGGCCGACGGGAAGCTGTATTCGGCGCAAGGCTGCGACGCCTGCAAGCAATCGGGGTATCACGGCCGCACCGGAATCTACGAGCTGATGATGGTCGACGATCCGTTGCGGCAGCTGATCCACGCCCGCGCCCCCGAGCAGGCGCTGCGGGAGTATGCGGTAGCCCACGGCATGCGCCCGATGCGCGAGGACGGCATGCGCTGGGTCGCGCAGGGCGTGGTCAGCCTCGAGGAAGTATTGCGCGTGACGGCGGACTAGCGTCCCCCATGGCCGCGTTTCGCTACCAGGCGCTCGACTCCGCCGGCCGCACGGTGTCCGGCATGGTGCTGGCCGACACGGCGCGCCAGGCCCGCGCCCAGCTGCGCGCGCAGGGCCTGCTGCCCTCGCAGATCGGCCGCGCGCAGACGCGCGAACGCGCGCGCCGGCTATGGGCGCACGGGCTGTCGTCCGCGGACCTGAGCCTGCTCACCCGGCAGCTGGCGATCCTGCTGCAGTCGGGCCTGACCATGGAGCGCGCGCTCGGCGCCCTGGTCGAGGAGGCCTCCGCGCCTTTGGCGCGGGAAACGCTGATCGGCGTCAAATCGGAGGTGACCGGCGGCAGCTCTCTGGCCGGCGCCCTGGGCTCCTACCCGAACAGCTTTCCCGACTTCTACCGGGCGCTGGTCCACGGCGGGGAGGAATCGGGCGCGCTGCCGAACGTGCTGGAGCAGCTCGCCGATTACCTCGACGCGCGCCAGGCGCTGCTGCAGAAGACCACGCTGGCGCTGATCTACCCGGTGCTGGTCAGCAGCGTCGCGATCCTGATCGTCACCGGCCTGCTGGTGTACGTGGTGCCGCAGGTGGTGGACGTGTTCCAGCAGTCGCGGCAGAGCCTGCCCGTGCTGACCCGCGGGCTTATCGGACTGAGCCATTTTCTGCGCGCTGCCTGGCCGTACCTGGTCGCGATCGTCGCCGGCGCCGCGCTGGCCGCCCGGCTCGCGCTGCGTCGGGAATCCGTGCGGCGCCGCTGGCACGCGCTGATCCTGCGCCTGCCCTGGCTGGGATCGCTGGCACGCAGCGTCAACACCGCGCGCTTCGCCAGCACGCTGGCCATCCTGGTCACCGGCGGCGTGCCGCTGCTCGCGGCATTGACCTCCTGCGCGCAGGCCATGAGCAATCTGATGATGCGGGAGGCGATCGAGCGCGCGATCGAACGGGTGCGGGAAGGCACCAGCCTGGCGCGGGCGCTGGGCGACACGCACGTCTTCCCGCCGCTGCTCGTGCACCTGGTGGCGAGCGGAGAAGCCAGCGGAAAGCTCGACCAGATGCTCGACCGCGCCGCGCGCCTTCAGACCCAATCGCTCGAGCGGCGCCTGGCCGTCTTCCTGACGGTGCTCGAGCCGGTGATGGTGCTGCTGCTGGGCGGCATGGTGCTGCTGATCGTGCTGGCGATCCTGCTGCCCATCATCCAGATCAACCAGCTGGTCCGCTGACTGGACCAGCACGAACGACAGCCACGCCGTCTGGGGTCGTGAGCCCGATCAGCGGCCTTCGAGGGCCGGTACGTGGCACTTCGCCCCGCAGGCATTGGTGTAGGGGATCGGCATTGCCGTCGCCGGCGTCTTGCCCTCGGCGACCACGCCCGCGTTACCGCGCGTCGGCACGTCGAAGATGTGCGAGCTCAGGTCGCCTTCCCAGAAGCGGCCCTCGGTCCCGTGCAACGAGCCGACGAGCCCGGGCTTACCCGCGCCGTCGCGCGCCGTCCGCGGCATGTGGCAGGTTTCGCAGGAGGTCAGCAGCTGGTCGCGATGGCGGTCGTGCTCCGCGACGCCCTCGATACTCCCGCTGTGGCAGGCGAGGCAGACGCTCGAGGGCTTCGCCACCTCCCCGGGCCCGGTGCCGCGAGCCCAACCGGCCGGCCCGCGGGCGTGCGGGCTGTGGCAGCTGCTGCACGCCACGAGCTCCGTGCGGTTGCGGTAGTGTGCGGACTTCACGTAGTCGGTCGCCTCCTGGTGCGGGTGCGCGGAGTGGAGATCGTCCTCCCAGATGAGCGAGGCCTCCGCGTCGCGCTGCTTAACGTAATAGCGGAACCACTCGGCCCGCCGCGTGCCCGGCCGCATGAGCCGGTTCTCGCGCCCGGGCTCGCGGCCGATCGGCTGCCGCGTCTTGAGGTCGAAGGTGTCGTTGCTGAGGATGCGGGAGTGGCACTGGGTGCAGATCTGGACCTCGCGCTCGGCGGAGAGCAGGCCCGGGCTGACGATGAAAGCGCCCGGTCGCGAGCGGTACGCGGCCTGATGGTCGCTCCCCGGGCCGTGGCAGACCTCGCAGCCGACGTCGAGCTCGCGGCGCTCGCCGGACGCGCCATACGGGATGCCGTCGGGTGACGGGAACACTTGCGCCGTGAAGAAGCCGGTCGCAACGTCACGGCCGAGCCGGTAATCGAGCACGTGGCACGCGGCGCACGAGGCCTCGAACGAAGACTTCGCGCCAGGCAGTTTGAATGCGGTGACGTCGCCGCTCGCATCGACGGCGACCCAGCGGTCGGCGTGGTCGCCGCGGAAAAACCCGCGGGTGCCGTCGCCGTCCGCCGTATCGGCGGCCTCATCGCCATCGAACTGGACCTTGAACGGAAGCCCGAAGTGCTCGGTCACGGCCGGGTTGCCGGGCGCGGCGACGCGCGTGAGGAAGCGCTGCGTGGTGCCTTGACCGCCCATGACGAGGGCGACGGGAAACTTCCGGCTTGGGGCGACGATGGCGCTCGCGGGGTTGTCGACGAGGGTCATCACCGGCGCGCCCGACTCGCGCGAGAGGACTGCCTTGAACGCCCAGTTCTGCGGCTCCGCTTCCCGCGCAAGGTAGGAGTCCTGGCCGTGCCCGCCCCCGCCTTCGCCCGAGCATTCGTCCTCGCCCTCGTCCGCGCATTCGTCCTCGCCCCCGGAGGCCGGCTTCGGCGTGAAGTAGACCGTGCGCGCCCCGCTTTCGGGGAACGCCGCGAGGACTCCCGCGCGCCAGCCCGCGGCGGCGAGGTCGAAGTCCAGGAGCGCGCTGCGCTGGTCGAGCGCCGTGATGCCGAGCGCGTGCGGCGTGCGCTTCCAGCCATCCTGCGTCGCGTGGCAGGAAAGGCAGGCCGCGGACCCGATCATGGTCGCCTCCGGCGGCGGGCGCGAGGAGATCCGGATCGCGAGGGGCGCCGCGGCGAGCTCGCGCACCGGCCGAGCCTTCCGTGCGAGGCTCCCGCCCGGAAGCACTTCTTTCTCGGACGCCGGCACCACGTACACGAAGTAGGCTTCGGCGCCGGATAGCGCGCCGAACGAGAAGCGCCCGTCCTTGTCCGTATGGGCCCGCGGGAACTGCCCGCCGTCGCGGTCGATCGCGTCCTCGAGAGGCTCGTCGATACCGTCGGACGTGCCTGCGCGGATCGAAGAGGCGGTCATCGGCGCCGTCGTGTCGATCGCGGACGCGGGCACGGCGAACACGGTGGCGTCGGCCACGGGTACGCCGGACGCGTCGGTCACGACGCCGGCGACGGCGGCCGCCTGCTCGCCCCCCCCGCCGCCCGATCCGCAGGAGCCGAGGGCGAGCGCGGCGAGAGCCGGGACCAGCCCCCGCAAGATGCGCATGACGGGCCGACAGGCCTTCGATGTGTTCACGCCCGCCCTCTCAGAGGTCCGATTCATCGGCCGGAAATCGCCGCTGCCGGGCAGTGCGACGACGCAGGCCCAGCGCCGCCAGCGCAGTGGCCAGCAGCGCCGGCAGGGTCGGGTCCACGGGACCGTTGCCGCCGACCGTGCAGCCGCCACCACCGCTGGCACCGCCGGTGAAGGGCGCTGTCACCGTGCCCCACCTGGTCGGCTCGGGCGATTTCAATTTCGCCATCTGCTCGGCGGTGAGGGGCTCCGCGAACAGCATCTGGCGCAGATCAGTGCCGCTCTTTGCGAATGTCCAGGCGTTGGGATCGGTCACCGGATTGGCGGGGTCGCCGGTGTAGGTCACGTGGTCGAACGTAAAGGCGGTCTGCCAGTCCGGCGGCACCGGCACGACGCCGGTGATGGTCGTGAGCTCGTTCGCAGACGCGTCCCAATGCGTGATCGCCATTTTTCCGGTGGCGGAATACGCCCTGATGTTGGCGTTGTCATGGCAGTCGGCGCAAGGGCGGGCTTTGCTGGTCACCGAGTGCGCGGTGTAGGGCGCGAACACGACGAAGCTCTTGTCCTTGTAGACGAGTGTCTGCATCGTCCCCGTGTGGATCTTGCCGCTGCCTTCGCGCCTGAGCAGGAAGGTGAAGCCGCTCGCCGCCGGGGTGTAATAGCGCCGCCCGCCGCCCGCGACCTGACTGTCGAAGTGGCAGTCGTTGCAGGTGATGACGGACTGCGCGTGGCAGGCGCTGCAGTCGAGCGACTTGTCGTGCACGGTGTGCGCGGTATTCTTCACCAGGCCCTTGTGGCAGTTCTGGCACTTGGTGTCCATGGCGCCGTGGTCGAGCTGCGAGACGTAGCTCGTCCCGTCGCCGTGCATCTCGCGCTCGCTGTGGCAGCTCGTGCAGGTTAAGCCGGCCGCCAGGTGCACGTCATCGGGGAACCGCGTCCTTTCCAGGCCCTGCCGGCTGTGGCAGCCGAGGCACACCGAGTCGGCCACCTTGTCGCCGGGCTGCTTGTGGCAATCGGCGCAGTCGGGTTGGTAGGTTGCGTTGTCGATCGGGGTGCCGTCCGCCTTCGTCGGGGCGTGGCACGCCGTGCAGGGAAGGGCCGACATCGGCACGCCGGTGAGCTGCTCGAAGCCGCCGTGCTGCGCCGAATAGAAATGCGCTTTCCCCGGGCGGATTGCGTGCAGGCTGGTCGGAAAGGATTCCTCGGGCGTAAGCGGCTGCTGCGCGTAAGATGTGCCGCCGGCGAGCTGCAGCAGCACGATGAGAGCTGCGACGATGAGTCGCATGATGTGACCCCCCTGGCACCGGTGCAGGCAGCAGCCTGCACCGGCTCGTTCCCCCCTTACTTGAAGACCACCAGGCCGCCGTCGTAGTCCGCGACGTAGACACGGCCGTTGGCAATCGCCGTGGCCACAGCGTCGCCCGCCGTGTCCTTGTGCTGCAACATCACCGGCTTGACGGGATCGCTCCAGTCGAGCTTGATGACACCGGCGTCGCCGTAGGCCACGTAGAGCAGCACCCTGGGGGAGGCGAGCGTGTACGTCCTGCCCTTGCCGTCGCTGAGCAGCCGGTTGGCGGGGAAGTATTGCGCTGTCATGTTCTGCGCGCCGCCTTCGAGTGCCGCATACGCGGGGCCCTCGTTATCGAGGTTGTACTGGCCGACGGCCACCGGCCGGCAATCCACGCCGGCACTGCCACCACCACTGCCACTGCCACTGCCACTGCCGCTGCCGCTGCCACTGCCAGTGCCACCGTCTTCGCCTTCGTCTCCGCCTCCGGGCGTGAACAGCTTGGTCGGGTCCACGCCTGCGCAGACGCCGGCGGGCTGGCCCGGCGGCTGGTACGCCGCGAGCGGCATGACCAGGTCGGCCATCCGGTAGGCGACAATGCCGAAGCTGTCGTAGCTGACGTACGCGATGTCGTTGACGATCTGCACGTCCACGCTCTTGCCGTCGGCACTGCCCACGTGGATTCCCTCCTCTTCCTCCTCCTCGATTTTGATCGGCTCGAAGGTCTTGAGGAGCGTCATGCCCGGCCGGATGCCTTTGACGAGCAGGTCGGTCATGTCGACTACCGAGATGCCATAGGCACCGGCTGCCACCACCGCGTAGATCTTCTTGGTGGCCGGATCGGCCCACAGCTTCACGGACGTGGCCCGCCCGAGCGGCGCCTTGCCGCTCTCGGTGCCTCCCAGGTTCGCCACGATGTGCGCGCCGGTCGCGACGTTGGCGGGCACGCTGGTGTCGTACACCGTGAGGCCGTTGCTGCCGTCCGCGACGATCGCGTACTTGCCGACGATGATCCCGCCGTAGGCGTGGTCCTGCCCATGGATCTGGACAGCGCTTCCGCCGGCGCTGCCCGAGCCCTCGTTGCCCGCTTCCTCGCTGCTGTGCTCGTAGAAGTCGGTGAGGGCGGGGGTCAGCAGCAGGGGCGTACCCGGCTGGGCGTTGCCCACGCCGGAGACGTCCACTCGCCGCAAACCGAGACTCTGGCTCAAGACATAGGCCTTGGTCGGGTCTTCGCCGAATAAGACGCCGTGGGCGTGCGGAGTCGGCAGGACGTCACCCACCGGATACTCGTCCATCAGCGTGTTGGCGACGACGTGCAGGTTATCCGTCGGCGTCCCGGACCCGTCCGCGATGCGCCAGACGCTCATCCCGTGCGGGCCGTCGGCGAAAAACAGATGGTTGCCCCTCACCGTCAGTCCTTCGGAATGCCCGATCGCCACCTCGGTGGGCGAGCCGGCCGGCGCGGCCCCCGTCTCGTTGGTGCTGGCGAGGTGCACCGGCACCGCGAAGCGCTCGGCCGCCGCCACCTCAGGCGTGGTGACGTCTGCGATGTCGATGAAGCTGACCCCGCCGGCCCCCGAGGACTGCACCAGGTCGACCTGGCCGGCCGCGGAAAAGTTGGCGTTGGGCGTGACGAACATTGCCCCGCCGTGGCCGTTGATCTCGCCGGTAGTCAGCAGCACCGGCGAGTCGTAGTTGCCACCGGTGTCGGTCAGGAATTTCGGCATCGACTCGTCGCCTACCGGCACCGGCGTCATGTCGTAGGAGGTGACGAATTCGTAGTCGGGCCAATAGGGCTCCGGCTTGGTGTCGTTGTTGTAGGCCCCCTTGCCGCGCGGGCCATGCCAGTGGGCGGCCGGGTTCTCGGCACCGCTGACCGCCACAAGGCCGGCGAAGTGGTCGCTGAAATAGGCCGTGTAGCCGTCGTTGCCGCGCGGGTCGGCGACCACGCGCACGTCCTGCACGCCCGCCTCCGCGAGCATCCCGGAGCCATGGTGTGACAGGATGCTCTGCGAGCTGCTGCCGGTCGGCTCGTCGGGACCGTGCGCGGGCGGGGCCGGCACGTAGCCGGCGTAAGTGGGCGTGTTCGTCACGTCCACCGCCACCAGGCCGCCCAGCCCGTAGGCGATGTAGGCCATCGTCTTCCCGCCGGGCAGATCGACCACGTCCACCCTCTGCGCGTTGTAGTAGTACTTGCCGTAGCGGTCGAAGCGCGCCCAGGGGTAGTGCTCGAGCGTGGTGTTGTCCCTGGTGCTCATCAGCTCGCGCGACGCCTCCTGCCACGTGGGCATACCCTCGGCGTCGATGTATTCGCCGCTGAGCACGTCGACCGCCTTCTCGTGCTGATAGCCGAACCAGTCCTCGCGGGTCGAGGCGTCGGCGTACAGGTTGTAAGCGGCCAGGCGCGTCAGGGTCGCCGGATCGTAGATGCCGATGCCAAGAAACTGCAGCGCGGCATACAGCTTGCCGTCGTGCATCTTCAGGCTGAGCGGCCCGCCCCAGGGATTTTCGCCCGCGTATTTCAGCGTCCAGGTTTGCGCGCCGTCGATCGTGATGGCTGCGCCCGGAGCGGCATCGAGCAGGTTGGAGAGCTTCGTCTTCTGGATACCGAAGGCCTTGTTCGCGATCAGCAGCTGGTCGTCGGTGCCGTCGTTGTAGACGAGAAGATCGCTGATTGAGCCTCCGGTGTGATCGGCCGAAGCCTCGGTCAGGTGATTGCCGCCGCCGTCCGAGTAATCGATGTCCGGCGTGGTGTAGTTCACCGACATCGTGCCCCGGTACACCATCGCCGCGGGATTGGTGATGTCCACCACGCCGATGCCCTTCTCGCCCATCGACAGAAGCGCGATCGGCCGGCCCGGCACGACCGTGATATTGCGGATCATGCCCGGCAGATGGCCGATTTCGGTGACCGCGCTCTTGGTCATGCCGATCTTGGTGGCGCCGAGGCGATTGGCCATGCTGTAGAGCACCCATTCGCCGGAGCCGTCGGCGTAGTACTTGTCGGCGACGGTGGCGCCACCGATCTGCGCCACCTGCGTGTCGAGGTTGGACTCGACGACGACCAGCGGCTCGGTGGCGGTGTTGCTTCCTCCTCCTCCCCCTCCTCCGCAGCCGCCCAAGCCTACTGCGATCGCAGAAACGACAGGCAGCAGGCCGTAGCGAATGAACCTGCTTCTCTTGCTCTCCAGGGCGCTCGCGTACACGATTTTCTCTCCAGAGTCTGATGGGGTTGCCGGTGTTGCTGACCAATATGACAGGATGTCTCTCGCGCCGACTGACCTAGATCAAACGATGCGCGAGCCAGGCTGCCAGCCCGAAGCCGGCGTTGTAGAAGACGTGCACCAGTACGGCAGGCCGGACGCTGGCGAATCGCTCCCGCAGGTGACCGAACACCAATGACGGCACCGCCACCGCGAGCGCCCAGGCCAGCGGCTGCGCCGGCAAGTGCGCCGCGACGAACGCCAGGGTCACCAGCGCATTGGCCAGGCTTACCGGCCCCAGCCGGAGCGTCCTGCCGTCCCTGCTGGTCAGGCGCAGGACCTCTCCCTGCAGAACGCCGCGAAAGAGCAGTTCTTCCACGATCGGATAGAACAGCACGAACGACATCCACGCGGTCCAGCCCGGCGGCACGTACATGAGCGGCCCGGCCACCAGGCCGAGCGCCGCCCATACCGGCACCGCGAGCGCGAGCGCGAGCGCCAGGTGCGGATCGGGCGGCCAGCTGCTCAGCGCGGCGCGTGGCCGGTCGAGAGAAGGGAGAGCACCGTCAGGTGACGCACGGCGCTTGATCATTGCCAGGCTCATCGGTAGCAATACCCATTACGCCCAGGATGAGCAGGCACTGTCTGCTCAGCTCCACTAAACGGCTCCAGATCAAACGCAGCCAATATTTCAACCCCCAGCTCCAGTGTCGATGGTCTGTTTCGGACACGCTTGACTTGCATCAAGTGGAGGACGCGATGGTGCGTGTTCGTGACAAAGGCTGCCTTTCTCCGAGCGCGCGCCCGGGCTCACGCCTCGCCTTGCATGCCGATTTTGGGAAAGGCACAATGCGACGCAAAACACATCGAGGAGCACCGCCGAGTCGCCGAGCAGCCGTCGCCGGCGCCCGGAAGATCCTCAAGCGCTGCGAGAGCGCGCAGCTGAGCGCCACGTCATGCGGCCCAGACTAGGACGAATATGCGCAACCTATCTTCGTGGCTCCGGCTGGGCGCGTTTCTCTTGCTCGGCGGATGCGCCGCAACCGGCGTGGTCCCGAACGCGGATCCGCTGGCCAAGCTCAATGAAGCGGAATTGCTGTTCAGGCAGCAAGATCGGCCGAGAATGGCCGAGACGCTGATTCGCGAAGCGATCGACATCTACGCGCAGCGGGACGACGCACATGGCTTGGGCAATGGCTACCGCGAATATGCCGATCTCCTTCGGTCGGATGCGGTTGCCGGGAAATGGGCGGCTTACTATCGCGAACATGGTTTCCAGGATCGGACCGTGACGTACGCGAATCGGATCGCGAAGTCGTCCGAGTACTACTCCAAGGCGCTTCGCTACTACTCCCGTGCCGAAGTGCAGCTGCGGGAGGCGAAGGAGTTCGGCGCTCTTACGAACGTCTACTACAACATGGCGCTGTCCTATTACCAGCTGGAAAACAAGCAGAAGGCATGCGAATACTTTGGTCGAACGATCGATGCGTACAAGGAGAACGTGCGTCGCAATCCGAACGCGAAACCCTATTCCCCGACTGGCAGTGTTCCCGGCCTGGTGAACTCCCTGGAGAAGCAGGCAGGGTGCGCGTAGGCCGCGGCGTAACGGCCGCGCATTCGGAACCGCAGCGACCAGCCTGGAACTGCAACCCTGCCGGTGGTGACCTGAAGCACGCGCCATGAGCGAAGTCGTCACTCTTACCAGCTCCGGCTGGGATGTTCCGTTCTCTGCGGCCGAGCAGGAACTGGCCGTCCGTGCGCTCGAGGGCGGGAGTGTGCTTGAGTTCCCGCGGCTCGGCTTCCCGCTCCTCGATGGCGAGGATCGGCTCCTGTCTCCATCGATCGCCGGCAACGGCAAGAACGTCAGCCTGGGTCCGGCCGGCGAAGGACCGCGCGGGAGCACCGCCGACGACGAACAGCTGAGCCTTCTGCGGAGCATGATGGTGCGCTTCGCGCTGTCCACCCGCACGTTGCTGCAGAACCTGGCGCCGCACTACACGGCGGGCCTGGAGCGGGCTCGCACCAGCTTCCGGCCGGTCGAGATCGCCGGGCGCTCGAACTCCTGGCGCAAGGACGATACGCGGCTGCATGTGGACAGTTTCCCGTCCTCGCCCACCCGGGGAAGGCGGATCCTGCGCGTGTTCACGAACCTGAATCCGCACGGGCAAAGCCGCACATGGCGGCTCGGCGAACCGTTCGAGCGCGTCGCATCCCGGTTCCTGGATTCGATCCCCGGCCCGGCATGGGGCGCCAGTGCCTTGCTCAAGGTGCTCGGCGTCACAAAAGGCCGGCGCAGCGCCTACGATCACTTCATGCTGCAACTGCACGACCGGATGAAGGCGGACTCGGCCTACCAGACGGAAGCTGCGCAATGCATTCACCAGTTCCACGCCGGCAGCACGTGGATCGTCTATACCGACCAGGTGTCGCACGCAGCCATGAGCGGGCAGTATGCCTTGGAGCAGACCTTCTACTTGCCCGTCGACTGCATGCTGACTCCCGCCAGCGCGCCGCTGCGCGTTCTCGAACATCTTCTGCGGCGCGCGCTGACGTGACGCCTCGTCCGTCGTTCGAGCGGACCCGAAACGCCATGGCCCGGGAGATGAAGCAACGGCGCGCCCTGGCCGCGCAACGGGAGGCGACTGCTCCGCCCCCGCTCAGGCGAACTGCCTCCTGAACCGCACCAGCCCCAGCGCGAACAGCGCCGCCCCCAGCGCCGCGGTGGCGAGGATCGAGTCCCACAACAGCCGCACCCCCGCGCCGCGCAGCAGGATGCTGTAGGCGATGTCGATGAAGTGGCGCAGCGGCGAGACGTACATCGCGTCGCGCAGCCAGGCCGGCATGCTCTCGAGCGGGGTCCAGGTGCCCGAGAGCGTGACGATCGGCATCACCATCAGCAGCACCAGCATGCCGACCTGCGCCGAGTTGCGCGCGAAGGTCGCGGCGGCCAGTCCCAGCCCGGCGTTGGTGAAGGCGTAGAGCGCGGTCAAGGCGAAGAACAGCGCCACGCTGCCCTTGATCGGCACGTGGTACAGGGGCTGCATGATGCCGAACAGCGCCACCGCGGTGCCGGCGAGCATGACCAGGACCATCGCCACCACCTTGGCGAGCATGACCTGGAAGGGCGACAGCGGGCTCACCAGCAGCTGCTCGATGGTGCCGCGCTCTTTCTCGCGCACCATCGCCGCGGCGGGAAGCAGGATGCAGGCGACGGTCATCATGGTGAGCAGCTCGGAGATGGTCACGAACCAGGTCTCGTTCAGGTCCGGGTTGGACCAGACGCGGATTTCGTCGGCGATGCGCGGCAGGGGCTCGTTGGCCGCGCCGGCGCGCGCCAGGCGGCGCTCGGTCCAGGCCTGCCCCATGCCGGCGGCGATGCGCACGCCGTAGCTGGATGCGAGATAGCCGGTGTTGGCCTGGCTGGTGTCGACCAGCAGCTGCACCGAGGCCGCGCGCTGGCCTTCCTGCAGGGTCTGCTCGAACCCGTCGGGGATGTCGAGCAGCACCTTGGCCTGGCCGCGATCGAGCATGCGCAATCCCTCGCCCGGCCGCGCGACTTCTCCGAGCAGCCTGAAGTAAGGCGGCTGGAACAGGTACTCCAGCTGGCGCGACGCGGCGCTGTGGTCGCCGTCGCGCACGATCGTGCGCACGTCGTGCAGCTCGCCGGCGGCCCCGCCCGCCGCGATCACGATGTTGGCGGTGAAGATGTAGACGGTGTAGATGAACAGCGCCCGGTCGCGCACCAGCTGGCGCAGCTCCTTCACGGTCATGACCAGCAGCTGGCGCAGCCAGACCCGGGCCCCCGGCGCGAGCCGCCTCACGTGCGCGTCCTCTTGCGAAACGCCAGATAGCACAGCGCCAGCGTGACGGCGGCCATGAGCGCGAAGGCCGCCAGGTCCGGCCACAGCACGGACAGGCCGACGCCCTTCAGGAAGGTGCCGCTCACCGCGTCCTGGTAGTACATCGGCGGCACCAGGTGCGCGAACAGCCAGCTCGCTCCGTCGAGCGAGCTGATCGGCGTGATCATGCCCGAGTAGTGGAACGCCAGGATCACCGCCATGACCAGGGTGATGATCATGGCCGCCTGCTGGGTGCGCACCAGCAGCGACACCAGCAGCCCGAGGGCGGCGATGCACAGGATGTAGAGCAGGCTCGCCAGCGCGAACAGCGCCAGGCTGCCCTTGAACGGCGCACCGAAGTAGCGCGTCGCCATCAGCCACAGGACGGCCGCGTTGATCGCCGCGATCAGCAGGTTGGGCAGCAGCTTGCCGGCCAGGAACTCGGCGCGGCTGATGGTCGAGGCGTAGATGTTGTAGATCGCGCCGCTCTCCTTCTCGCGCACCACGGAGAGCGCCATCAGCAGCGGCACGGTGAGCAGCAGGATGAACATCACCAGCGAAGGCGCGACCGCCCAGATGCTGCGCGCTTCCTGGTTGTACAGGTAGCGCACCTCGAGCCGGATCGGCTGCAGCAGCACCGCCGCGCGCGCCAGGCTCAGGCCGTCGCGCCGCGCCAGGTAGCCCGCCTGGGTGGCGGCGTTGGCCGCCTCGTTGATCGCCTCCAGGTAGCTGCGCACGGTGCGCGCCGAGGTGGTGAAGGTGCCGTCGAGGACGGTCTGCACGCGCGCGGTCTTGCCCGCGCGCAGCCGCTGCTCGAAATGCGGCGGCACGACGATCATCACGCGCAGGCGGCCGTCGGCGAGCAGCGGCTCGCCCGCGCGCGCGCCCGGCAGCATGCCGCGGAACGCGAAGTGCCGCGAGACGACGAAGTGCTGGATGTAGTCGCGGCTCGCCGGCGTGTGGTCCTCGTCCACCACCGCGAACGCGACGTTCTCCACGTCCTGGCTCATGCCGTAGCCGAGCACGACCATCTGCATCACCGGCATCAGGAACGCGAGCACCAGGTAGATGCGGTCGCGCACGATCTCGCGCCACTCCTTCGAGGCCACCGCCCAGATGCGCCGCGGGTTCATGCCGCCGCCCCGTCCCCCGCGGCGGCCGCGGCGCGCTCGAGCGCCTGCACCCGGTGCACGAACACGTCCTCGAGCGAGAGCGGCAGCGGCGCCACGCCCTCGAGCCGCACGCCCGCCGCCGCGAGCGCCGCGCCGATCGCCGCCTGCGCGCGCCCGGGATCGGGCGCCAGCAGGTGGATGCGGCGGCCGAACAGGGCCACGTCGGTGAACCCGCCGCGCTCGAGCGCGCGCAGCGCCGCGAGCGGCCGGTCGACCGCCACCTCGATGAGGTGCCCGGCCTCCCGCTCGACGGCCTGCTTGAGCTCGGCGGGGGGCGCGTCGGCGACGACGCGGCCGGCGAACATCAGCGCCAGGCGGTCGCAGTGCTCGGCCTCCATCATGTAGTGCGTGGTGACGAGCACCGCCACGCCATCGCGGCGCGACAGCCCGAACAGGATGTCCCAGAACTGCCGCCGCCCGATCGGATCGACCCCCGAGGTCGGCTCGTCCAGGAACAGCACCTGCGGGCGGTGCAGCAGCGCGCAGCCGAGCGCGAGACGCTGGCGCAGCCCCACGGGCAGGCGGCCGGCGATGTCTTTCTCGTGCCCGGCGAGCGCGCCCATCTCCAGGGCCCACCCGGTGCGCCGGCGCGCCTCGGCCGGCTCGAGGCCGTAGATGCCGGCGTACAGGCGGATGTTCTCGACCACCGTCAGGTCCGCGTAGAGCGAGAACGCCTGCGACACGTAGCCGATGCGCTGCTTGATGGCGCGGCCCGCGCGCCGCATCTCCGCGCCGCCCACCTGCCCGCTGCCGCTGCTGGGCGGCAGGATGCCGGTGAGCATCTTGATCACGGTGGTCTTGCCGGCCCCGTTGGCCCCGAGCAGGCCGAAGATCTCGCCGGCGCCGACGCGAAAGCTGACGCGGTCGACCGCGCGGAAGCCGTCGAAGTCGCGCGTCAGGGCGCTCGCCTCGATCGCCGGGGCTTCACCCGCCCGCGCCGCGCCGCGCGGCGCCGCGCGCGGCGCGCTCGCTTGCGCGTGCAGCAACGCGACGAACACGTCCTCGAGGTCCGGCGCGCGGCCGGCCGCGCCCGCGCCCGGGGCCAGGGCGCTCACCTCCTCCGGCGAGCCGGCCGCCAGCACGCGGCCCTCGTGGAACAGCGACAGGCGGTCGAAGCGGCTCGCCTCGTCCATGTAGGCGGTGGACACGAGCGCGGTGGCGTTGCGCTCCTGCAGCAGCTCGGACAGGATCACCCAGAAGTCGCGCCGCGACACGGGGTCCACCCCGGTGGTGGGCTCGTCGAGGATGATGAGCTCGGGCTCGTGGATCAGCGTGCACACCAGCCCGAGCTTCTGCTTCATCCCGCCCGAGAGGTGCTTCATCGGCCGCGCGCGGAACGCCTCCAGCCGCGTCAGGCCGAGCAGGCGCCGCTTGCGCGGCGCGAGATCCGCCGCCTGCACCAGGCGCAAGCGCGCGAAGAAATCGACGTTCTCCTCCACCGAGAGCTCCGGGTAGAGGTTGAGCCCCAGCCCCTGCGGCATGAACCCCAGGCGCCCCTTCACGCGCTCCGCGGCGCGCTCGCTGTCCAGGGCGACGCCGAACACCTCGAGCGCGCCGGAATCGAACGCGAGCACCCCGGCGATCGCCTTGAGCAGGCTGCTCTTGCCCGCGCCGTCGGGCCCGATCAGCCCGTAGGTCTCGCCGCGGCGCACCTCGAGGCTCACGCCGTCGAGCGCGACGCGCCGCCCGTAGCGCTTGGCGAGCCCCGCGACGCGCACCAGCGCGCCGGGCAGGGCCGCGGCTACCAGCGCGGCTTCGCCCACGGGGTGTCCTCGCGCCAGCGGATCACCGCGTCGGCGGGCAGGCCCGGGGTCAAGCGGTGTCCGGGATTGCGGTCCAGGTACAGGCGCACTTCGTACACCAGCTTCACGCGCTCGTCGGGGGTTTGCACTTCCTTCGGCGTGAACTCCGCGCGCGAGCCGATGTAGCGCACGGTGGCGTCGAACGGCTGCCCGGGGAATGCGTCCGTGTAGATGCGCGCGGGCAGCCCGCGGCGCAGCTTGCCGATCTGCACCTCGGGCACGTACACCTTGAGGTACAGGCGGTCGAGGTCGACCAGCTCGAACAGCGGCGAGCCCGCGTTCACCACTTCGCCCAGGTTGACGAAGCGCGTGGTCACGATCGCCTGCGCGGGGCTCTTCACCGCCAGGTCGTCGAGCACGCTGCGCACCTCGCCGATGCGCGCCTGCGCCTGGCCGCGCGCGGCCTCGAGCGCCGCGAGCTGCGCTTCGCTCGCCTTGACGCGCCCGGGCCCGAGCTCGGCGTCGCGCAACGCGTGCAGCGCCTGCTCGCGCCCCGCGCGCGCCGCCGCGAGCTGGTCGCGCGCCTCCCGCCAGGCGAGCTCGGCCTGCTCCGCGGCCTGCGGGTTCACGAAATGCACCTTGGCGAGCCGTTCGGCTCGCTCGGCGTCGCGCTTGCTCTGTTGCTCGGCGGCGCCCGCCCTGGTGAGCGCCGCCCCGGCGACCCGCACGCCGGCCTGCGCGTTGCCGATCGAGTTCGGGACTTCGCGCCGCAGCACCGCGAGCGACTCGCGTGCCGCCGCGGCCTGCGCGACGGTCTGCGCGAGCGCCGCCTGCGCCTGCTCGAGCTGCGCGCGCACCGTCGCGTCGTCGAGCTGGACCAGCAGCTGGCCGGGGGCGACCGAATCGCCCTCGCGCGCGGCGAGCTTCGCCACGCGGCCGGCGTACTTGCTCGCCACGGTGATGGTGTCGGACTCGATGCGCCCGTTGGCCTGGATGAGCCCGGCGGGGAACGCATGCTCGCGCCGGTATTGCCACGCCGCGCCGGCAACGGCCGCGGCGAGGAGCAGCAGCGCGGCGAGGAGTGCGAGCGAGCGGCGGGAAAGCGTCATGTCGGATCGAGTCGGGCCGGAGAAGGCCGCGCCCGAACCCGGCCCCTCGCTCTCGAAGCCTACTCAGGACCGCGCCGGAGCTGTTGATCTAGCGCAAGGCGAACCGCGCCCGGTGAGGGTGCGCCTGGCGGCGTACGCGCGCCTCAGGCGCGGATGTAGACCCAGCCTTCCTGGAGGCGCTTGACGATCTCGTCGAGCGCGGTGGGCGCGACTTTCACGCCGGGGAGCAACGCGACCGCGGCGCCCTTCTCGCGCAGCCGGTCGATGGTCTGGTTGCACGCCACGTAGGTCAGGTTCGGATACGCGGCGAGCAGTTGCTCGAGGCGCGTCGCGTAGGTCGAGGTGCTGCTGCGCAGGATGTCCAGGCCGGCGCTGTTGGCGACGATCTCGACCTTGACCGGCCGTCCGGCGGCGCGCGCGTCACGCAGGTAGTCCTCGACCTCCTGCAGCGCCGGGTCGACCACGTCCGGGCGCGCCGAGGCGACGTGCACCAAGATGCGGTCGCCCGAGGCGCCGCGCAGCTCGACCCGCGAGAGCAGGCTCGCGCCGCCGCGGGACTCGAGTCCCGCGTGCGCCAGCCAGCCCGCCCCGGCGAACAGCAGCGCCAGGACGGCGGCGCGCGCCCAGCCCCAGCGCGCCGGCGCGAGCGCCGTGCGCGCGGGCCGAGCGCCGGCGTAAGCGCCCTTCACCATGTCCTTCAGGGTGCGCAGCTCGCACACCGCGCGCCGCAGCGCATCGTCGGCGCCCATGCGCTCGACCATCGCGGTCCAGTCGGCGGCATCCAGCTGACCGTCGACGAACGCATTCTGCATCTCGCGCGACACTTCCGGTTCCCGGCTCATCGGATGCTCCTGATCTTGCTGTTCTCGCCCGCCGCGAAATCCACCAGCCGCGCGCGCAGCGCCTCGCGCGCCCGGCACAGCCGGCTCATCACCGTGCCGAGCGGCACCTCGAGGATCTCGCCGACCTCGGCGTACGAAAAGCCTTCCAGGTCGACCAGCGTCACCACCTGGCGCTGGCCGAGCGGCAGGCGCTCGATCTCGGCGCGCACGCGCTGCGCGAGCTGGGCGCTCGCGCTCGCGGCCTCGGGACCCTCGCCGTGCGCCGCCATCTCCTCGTCGAGCGGCTCGAGCGGGCGCGCGCGGCGGAAATGGTCCCTCAGGCAGTTGGCGAGGATCGCGCACAGCCAGCTGCGCAGCCGCTGCGGGTCGTTCAGCTGCCCGGCGCGGTCGAGCGCCCGCAGCAGCGTCTCCTGCACCAGGTCGTCGGCCAGGCCCGCGTCGTGGCACCAGGAATACGCGAGCCGGTACAGCGGCGCGCGCTGCGCCTCGACTTGGCTTCGGAAGCGCGCCGTGGCGCCGAAAATCCCCCGCATCCTCATGACCCCAAAGACGTTTCGAGCGCCCAGTTTATTCCATGGAATAAATCCCGCCCCTGCGCCGTCTTAGGAGGGCGTCGCGGGCCTGCCAGGCCCCGGCTCAGACCACCAGAAAACTCGAGGAGAGCAAATGAGACAAGCACTTGCAGTGATGACCCTGGCCGCCGGCCTGGCCGGATTCACCGCCGCCCCCGCGGCCCTGGCGATGGGCAAAGCCTCCATGACCCACATCGTGATGCAGGTGAGCGACGGCGACCCGGCCAAGTGGCAGCTCGCGCTCAACAACGCGGAGAACGTGCGCCAGGCGCTCGGCAAGAAGGTGACGATCGAGATCGTCGCCTACGGCCCAGGCCTGAACATGCTCAAGGCCGACTCCAAGGTCGCCCCGGGGCTCAACGGCGCGCTCGACAACAACGTCAAGCTTGTCGCCTGCGGCACCACGATGAAAAAAATGCACGTCACCAAGGCCGACCTGCTGGGCGGCGTGTCGGTCGTTCCGGGCGGCGTGATCGAGATCATGAAGCGCCAGTCGGAAGGCTGGTCTTACGTCCGTCCGTAGTGTGACGCGGGGCGAGGGAGGCGGCTCCCTCACCCCGCACCTCCCTCCCCGCGGAGGCGAACGCCGGGCTCAGAGAGCGAACGGCGTTTCTCGAGCTCCCGGTGTAACCCGCATCCCTTAGCTTTCCCGCGCGGCGAGCGCCTCGGCGCTCAGCATGATCACCTCGATCTCCTGGGTGATCTCCTCCTGGCGGTAGGCGTTCACGCGGCGTGCAAGGCCAGCGCTGGTTTCGTCCAGGCGGCGCAGCGCGCTATCCATGTGCTCCAGGCGGCGCCGGTTCTCGGCGATCAGCGACAGCGAGAACGCGCCCTGCAGCGACATCAGCAGCGCTTGCTCGGCGAGCGCGGGAAACAGCCTCGCCGGCGGCAGCGTGAGCCGCGGCGCGTAGCCGCGCTCGTGCGCCGGCTTGTCGGGCACCGGCAGCGGCGCGATGATCCTCGCCGCCGGCGCCACCGATTCGGGGTCCTCGTACAGCGCGATGACGCGCAGCGGCGCCGAGGGCGCGGCGCGCTGCGCGCGCTCCAGCCAGGCCGCCACCTGCTCCAGCACCGCGGGCAGCTCCTCGGCCACGCTCGCCCCCGGCAGCGCGTCCGCCGCGAGCTTCTCGCCCAGGCGCTCGGCCAGGCGCGTGCCGACCACCAGCAGGCGCTCGCCGCGCGCACGCGCCGCTTCGGCCAGCACCTCGTTGAGCTCCCCGCAGAAGCCGCGCTCCGAGCCGATCGCGATGCAGACCCCCGGCGGCTGCGGCGCCGCGTCGGGCGGCGCGTAAAAGCGCAGAAAGTCCTCGGCCGCCCGCTCGATCGTCGCCAGGGCGCGGCGCTGGTGCTCGAGCAGGCCGCCCAGCTTGCGCAGCTCGATCAGCGCGACGTTCTTCATCGCCGAGAGGATCGCGCGCACCTCGGCATAGGCGCCCAGCCGGACTTCGATCTGGTGACGGCGGCTCACGTTCCGCCCTGCGCCGCGCCCGCGGCGAGCCAGCCCGCGACCGCGGCGCTCCAGGCCTCGCGCGGCTCGTCGAGGCCGGGCGCGGCGCGAGCGGCGCCTTCGAGCAGCCGCTGCAGCGCCTCGCTCAGTGCGCTTTGCTCCATGCCCTCCAGGCGGCCGTCGTTGAACGCGACCATCCACGCCAGGTGGCACTCGGGGGACAGCGGGCTCAACGGCTCCTGCTTGAGCACGTTGCGCAGCAGCCGGCCGCGCGCCAGGCGCGCGCGCAATCCGGCCTCCAGCCGCGAGCCGAAGCGCGAGAACACCTCCAGCTCGAGGAACTGCAGGTAGTCGAGCTTCATGCGCGCGGCCTCGCGCTTGATCGCCTCGGGCTGCGCCTTGCCGCCGATGCGCGACACCGAGCGGCGCACGTCGATCGCCGGCAGCACTCCGGAGGCGAACAGCTGCCGGTCGAAGTAGACCTGGCCGTCGGTGATCGAGATGAGATTGGTCGGGATGTAGGCCGCGATCTCTCCCTGCTCGGTCTCGACGATCGGCAGCGCGGTCATGCTGCCGCCGCCGTGCGCCGCGGCGAGGCAGGTCGAACGCTCGAGGAGCCGCGCGTGCAGGTAGAACACGTCGCCCGGGTAGGCCTCGCGTCCCGGCGGGCGGCGCAGCAGCAGCGACAGCTCGCGGTAGATGCGCGCGTGCGTCGACAGGTCGTCGTACACGACCAGCGCGTGCCGCCCTGCCTCCATCCAGGCCTCGCCGATGGCGCAGCCGGCGTACGGCGCGAGGTACTTGAGGCCCGGCGGCGCGGTGGCCTCGGCGACCACCAGCGTCGTGTATTCGAGCGCGCCGAAACGGCGCAGCGTGTCGATCACGAACGCCACCGTGGAGCGCTTCTGCCCGATGAGCACGTACACGCAGCTCACGCCGCGCCCCTTCTGGTTGAGCACCACGTCGAGCGCGAAGGTGGTCTTGCCCGTGCCGTTGTCGCCGATCAGCAGCTGGCGCTGGCCGCGGCCGATCGGGATCATGGTGTCGGCGATCTTGTTGCCCGTGTACAGCGGCCGGTCGACGAACTCGCGCGCCACGATCGGCGGCGAAGGCCCGTCGAGCGGGCGTTGCGCGGCGCATTGCGGCGCCGCGCCGCCGTCGAGCGGCGCACCGAGCGGATCGACCATGCGCCCGAGCAGCTCGTCGCCCACCCCGAGCGCCAGGCGCTCGCCGGTCAGCATCGCCGCGGCGCCGGCGCGCAGCCCGGCGGCCTCCTCGAGCAGGATGGCGCCGATGCGCTCGCGCGCGAGGTGGAACACCAGCGCGGTGCTGCCGTCCTCGGTGCGCAGCAGCTCGTCCATCGCCGCCGAAGGCAGGCCGTCGATCCATACCACGCCGTCGCCCACCGACAGCACGCGGCCGCGCTCGGCCACGCGCAGCGCGAAGCGGTAGCCGCGCACCTGCGCCGCGTTGCGTTCGAGCGCGGAAGCCGTCGCGGCCTCAGCGCTCACCGCTCGGGCCCCTGGAGAAGAAGCGCAGCTCGTCGCCCAGGTCGGCCTGCAGCAGCCAGGGCCCCAGCGCCACGCGCACGCCGGAGAGCAGCGCGGCGTCGACGGCGAATTGCGCGCGGCACTCGACGCCGAACTGCCGCGACAGCGCCTGCTCGAGGCGCGCGCGCGCGGCATCGGACAGCGGACGCGCGCTGTGCACCGCGAAGCTGGCGCCCGCGGCGCGCGCCGCTTCGGTCAGCACGCGCAGCTTGTCCTCGGGCAGAGCCGCGAGATCGGCCGCGAGCATCTCCACCAGGCGCGCATCGAGCTCGGGGCCGGCAAGGCGCTCGAGCAGGCGCGCGGCGAACGCCGCCGCCTGATCGAGCGCGCGCTGATCGTCGGCACGACGGCGGTCGAGATCCTGTTTGGCCTGCAACGCGGCCAGGCGCGCACGCTCCTCCCCGGCCGCGCGCCCCGCCTCGGCCAGCCCTTTTTCGCGCTGCGCCGCGAGCTCGGCGGCGAGCTTGCTTTTCGCCTCGGCGCGCTCGCGCTCCCAGCTCGCGAGGCGCTCCCCGACCTGCGCCTGCAGCCCGGCCGCCTGCTCGCGCACGACCTTCGCCTCCGCGAGCGACTGCTCCACCGCGGCGCGGCGCCGGTCGATCGCCGCCAGCACGGGCCGGTACAGGAAGCGGTGCAGGATCCACACCAGCACCGCGAAGTTGATCAGCTCGAGGACGAAGCTGGTGAAATCGAGCTGCATGGCTTCACTTGAGCAGATATTCGAGCAGCGGATTGCGGAACAGCACGATCAGCACGATCACCAGCACGTAGATGGCGAGCGACTCGATCATCGCCAGGCCGATGAACAGCGTGCGGGTGATCGAGTTCTCCAGCTCCGGCTGGCGCGCGAGCGCATCGAGCGCCTGCGCGATCGCGCGCCCCATCGCGATCGCCGGGCCGATCACGCCGATCGCGATCGCGAGCATCGCCGCGGCGCTGGATACGATGACGAGCCATGCTGTAGCGGTCATGTGTGCGACTCCTTCCTTTCCTTGGTGAGCTCCTGGGACTGGATGCCGCCCGCGATGTACACCAGAGCGAGCATGCCGAAGATGTAGGCCTGGACCAGCGCCTCGATCACGTGCAGCAGCAGGATGGGCACCGGCACCAGGAACCCGGCCAGCAGCAGCACCATCAGGGCCGCCATTTCCAGGCTCGCCATGTTGCCGAACAGGCGCACGGCGAGCGCGACCGTGCGCGACAGCTCGCTCATGACGTGGAACGGGAACATGACCGGGCTGGGCGAGAAGTAGTGGCGCAGGTAAGTGCGCAGGCCGTCGGCGCGGATCCCGTACCAGTGCACCGACAGGAACACCAGGATCGCGAGCGCCGCGGTGAGCGACAGGTCGCGGGTGGGCGAATGCAGCCCGGGCACGATGCCGAGTAGGTTCGCCACCACCAGGAAAACCCACAGCGTGCCGACGAACGGCAACAGCATCCTCGGGCGCTGCGGGTACACCGACGCGATCGCCGCCTCGATCGCCAGCACCGTGCCCTCGAGGGCGCTCTGCAGCGTGCCAGGCTCCTCGCTCAGGCGCCGCGTCGCGAGCGCGCTGAACAGGCCGAGCGCGAGCATGATCCCCCAGGTCGTGACCACCGTGACGCCGATGCCGAGCGGTCCGATGTGGAACAGCACGCCGCCGCTTTCCATCAGCGCCGCTCGCGCACGAACAGGTACACGTTGAGCGCGCCGAGGGCCACCCCGAGCACGATCAAGCTGACGGTGAAGCGCGTCGAATAGCCCGCGAACAGGCTGTCGATCCAGCGCCCGAGGTAGGCGCCAGCCACCACCGGCACGACGAACAGCAGCGCCAGGCTGCCCAGGTACGCGGTCTGCGCGATCAGCCGCGGACGCTCGCGCTCGGCGCGCTGCAGACTTCCCGCCTCGCGCTCGACCGCCTGGCGCAACTGCTTGCCGCCGTCTTCGCGCATCGCCTCAGGCCTCGTGCCCGCTCAGGCGCCACAGGCGGCGCATCATCTCGAGCTCCAGCCGGTTCACGCTCTGCTTGAGGTTCGCGAGCGCCTTCTCCTCCGCGAGCAGCGTCTCGCCCACCGCGGCGGCCACCTGGCGGTAGTCGTCGCCCAGCACGTAGCGGCGCGTGCACACGAACAGCTCGCCGTCGGCGAAGTACACCACCCCGCCGGGCAGCGCCAGGTAATGCCAGGCGCCCTCGGCGGTGCGAAAGCGCGCCAGGCCGAAGTCGAGCACGGTCAGCATGCGCTCGTGCCGCGCCAGCAGCCCGAACGCGCCCGAGGCGTCCCGTGCGGCGAAGCTTTGCACGTCGTCGCGGCGCTGGTACTGGGTGGCCGACTGCAGATGCAGCGCAAAGCTGTTCATGCCGCAGCCTCCATCGCCCCGCGCATGTAGCAGCGCTCCTCGGGGAGCGCGTCGTACTTGCCGGCGAGGAAGGCCTCGCAGTCGGCGAGCGTCTGCGCGAGCGGCACCGAGACGCCGGCCAGCCCGGTGTGCTCGGCGACGACGTGGAACGGCTGGCTGAGGTAGCGCTGCAGCCGGCGCGCGCGCAGCACCACCTGCCGGTCCTCCTCCGAGAGCGCCTCCATGCCGAGCATGGCGATGATGTCCTGCA
>Ga0307373_10003140_pt1 | contig 29072 bp, 25 predicted proteins | sample OX2MG_FD_202534 | JGI IMG/M metagenome (GOLD analysis project Ga0307373, IMG submission 202534) | Soil microbial communities from Risofladan, Vaasa, Finland - OX-2 | ecosystem: Environmental > Terrestrial > Soil > Coastal area > Acid sulfate soil | place: Finland: Risofladan, Vaasa | collected... | reverse complement strand
TTTCGCCGAGACCGGACTGTCGGCGCGCGTCCGCACCACGAACCCCATCGCACCGCTGCCCATCCAGGTGTCCACGGAATCGGTGGCCGACGTTTCGGGGAAGTAGATGTTGGTGGTCGGCCCCGCCGTGAGCGACGTGTCGCGGACGCCGCCTACCACGCCCACGATCGTGAACCACGGGCCCTGCGGGAGGACGCGGATCCGGCGCCCCAGCGCCTCGCGTCCCGACGCATCGTGCCAGTAGTGCAGGGCGAAACCCTGGCTCACCACCACGGTGTTCCGTCCGTCGGTGCCGTCTGCCGGCTTGAAGCTCCGGCCCGCCAATAGAGGAATCTGCATCGTCTGGAAATACGCATCGGTCGCGGCGACCGTGTTGTAGGCGGGTGGGAATCCATCGTTGGGAACTGGCACGCCGTCCACCCAGACGAGCCGTGCGCCCGTGCCATCGATCTCGAGCGGCAGCTTGGACGCGGCGCCGACCGAAACGACGCCGGGTAGTTCGCCGATCCGCCGGACGGCCTCTCGAAAAAAGGCAGCGGCTCTGGCGGGCGTAGGGTAGGCGATTGCCGGAGTCGCCGTCCAGAAGGTCATCACGTTCGCCGCATTGAAGCCTGGGCGCACTGCCGCGAGTTGGCGCAGGCTCCGCATCATCACGGCCGCGCCGCTCACCAGCACGACGGCCAGAGCCACCTGGACGGCCACGAACGCCGTGCGCAGCCGCTGGCGATCGCCGCCGCCGGTGCTCGAGCGCCCGCTCTCCCGGAGCGCGCCGATTCGGTCGGTCGTCCCGAGACGCGCCGCCGCCAGGATCGCACACCAGACTGCGAAGAGGCCCGTCAGCAGGATCGCCGCCGCTATGAGCGTTCCATCGACGCGCACTTCATTGAGTCGGGGAACGCCCGCCGGCGCGTAGCGAACCATGGCGCGCAGGCCCACCGCGCCCAATCCGAAGCCTGCCGCTCCTCCGATCAGCGTCAGGCCACCCGTCTCGATCACGAATCGGAGCCAGAGGTCCGAGGCCGGTGCACCAAGCGCCGTGCGAATGGCGAGGTCGCGGCGACGCGCTTCGATCCGAACCAGCACGAGCGAGGCCACGTTGCTGAACGCCACGAGCACCAGCAGCGCGACCGTTGCCGCGACCAGCCAGAGGACCTTGTCGAATCCGCCGATGACGTCGTCGCGCATCCAATGCACGACTGCCGTTATCCGAGCCTGCCGTAGCAGGTCCGCCGTTGAGATACCGGGACGCTGCTCCGGGTACGTCTGGGGTATCCGCTCGAGCACGCGCTGGAGGTCGCGTTGCGCCTCTGCCCGCGTGACGCCCGGACGCAGCCGGCCGATGGCGTTGTTCACGAAGGATCCCAGATACGCGCTCTGCGGATCGGGCCCGAACGGAATCCAGAGTTGAGTCGCCGGTTCAGGAAAGGCGAATGTTGCCGGGAGCACGCCCACGATCTCCCGATTCAGCCCTCCGACCTCGATCTCCTTGCCCAGAACGTCGGCGTGCCCGCCGAAACGGTCATGCCACATGCCTTCGCTGATCACCACGACCGGCGGCGCCCCGCGCGCATTGTCGGCTTCGTCGAGGGTGCGACCAAGCAATGGACGCACACCGAGCATCGAGAAGATGGAGGCGGTGACCACTCCGGCGCGAACGCGCTCCGGACTCAGCCTCGGGTCGGGGTAAACGACCGAGACAGCACTGGCGTCGTACGATCCGATGTCCTCGAAGACCTTCGCCGACCGACGGTACGCAAAATAGGTCCCGGGGGATTGCCCGCCGAGCGAGATTCCGACGCCTGGAAAGCTGTGCCAGAGACCCACGAGGCGATCGGCGTTCGGATATGGCAGCGGGCGGAGGAGCACGTGGTCGACGAGCCCGAACACCGCGCAGCCCGCGCCGACTGCCAACCCCACCGTGGCGACGACCGCGGCAGAAAATGTGCGAGCGCGGAGGAGGGCGCGAACGGTGTCTCGCAATTGGAGCGCCATGGGTGCGATCCTTGGGATGGGCCGCAGAGAATAACGCCGGCGGCGTCCGGATGACTACACCACAATGTGTCGATGGCTCCGCAGGGCAGCAACGGTCTCGCGGCCAACAACCAGCCGGTCCCTCACTCCACCGTCACGCTCTTCGCCAGATTCCTCGGCTGATCCACGTTCAGCCCCCGCTTGGCCGCGATGTAGTACGCCATCAGCTGCAGCGGCACCACCGTCAGCACCGGGTACAACATGTCGATCGTCTCCGGGACCCGGATCTCGAAGTCGATCTTGCCCTCCAGCGACGGCTCATCGCGGCTCGTGATCACGATCACTCGGCCGCCGCGCGCCTTCACCTCGCTGATGTTCGATACGACTTTTTCGAACACGCTGTCGTGCGGCGCGATGAACACCACCGGCATGTTCTCGTCGATCAGCGCGATGGGCCCGTGCTTCATCTCCGCGGCCGGATACCCCTCGGCGTGGATGTAGCTGATCTCCTTGAGCTTGAGGGCGCCCTCCAGGGCCACCGGGAAGTTGTAGCCGCGCCCCAGGTACAGAAAATTCGTCGCGTCGCGGAACCGCTCGGCGATCTGTTCAATCTCCCCCGCCCGCTCCAGAATCGACTGCACGTGCCCCGGCAGGTCCTCCATGGCCTGGGCGATCTCCCGGCCCTTCTCCAGCGACAGATTTCGCAGCCGCGCCAACTTGAGCGTCAACAGCGCCAGCGCGATCACCTGGCTCGTGAACGCCTTGGTGGACGCCACCCCGATCTCCGGGCCGGCGTGCAGGTAGATGCCCCCGTCGTCCTCACGGGCGATGGTCGACCCCACCACGTTCACCAGCCCCAACGTCTTGGCTCCGCGCCGCTTGGCCTCGCGCATCGCCGCCAGCGTGTCCGCCGTCTCCCCGGACTGCGAGATCACCACGCACAGCGTCTTGGCGTTCACGATCGGATTGCGATATCGGAACTCAGATGCGTACTCCACGTCCACCGGAATCCGCGCCAGATCCTCGATCATCAGCTTGCCGATGAGCGCCGAATGCCAGCTCGTGCCGCACGCCGTGATGATGATGTGCTCCAAGTCCAGCATCTCGGTCTTGGTCAGGTTCAACCCGCCCAGCTTGGAGTACCCCTCCTCGGTCACCAGCCGCCCGCGCATCGTGTTCTCGATGGTCTGCGGCTGCTCGAGAATCTCCTTGAGCATGAAATGTTCGAACCCGCCCTTCTCGATCTGGTCCAGGTCCCAGTCGATCCGGTTCACGTTCTTCGACACGTCGTTGGCGTCCAGATCGAGCACGCGGTACCCGTCGCGCGTCAGCACCGCCATCTCGCCGTCGTCCAGGTATACCACCTGGCGCGTGTGCTGCAGAATGGCCGCCACGTCGCTCGCCACGTAGTGCTCGCCCTCGCCCAACCCGATGAGCAGCGGGCTGCCCTTGCGCGCCGCCACGATCTTATCGGGGTCTCGGCTCGAGATCACGGCAATGCCGTACGTGCCCTCCACCAGGTGCAGCGCCTCGATCACCGCCTCCTCGAGATTGCCCTGGAACGCCGCCTCGATGAGATGCGCCAACACCTCGGTGTCGGTGTCGGACTTGAACACGTGCCCGGCCTCGATCAGTCGCCTCCGCAGGACGCTGTAGTTCTCGATGATCCCGTTGTGCACCACGGCAAGCGTGTCGGTGCAGTCGCGCTGCGGATGCGCGTTCTTCTCGCTCGGCACCCCGTGCGTGGCCCACCGCGTATGCCCGATCCCGGTGGTGCCCCCGATGGGCCGCGTGGCCACGACGGACTCCAGCGCCGCGATCTTCCCCTTCGCGCGCCGCATGTCCACGCCGTCGTCGCCGAGCAGCGCCACCCCCGCCGAGTCGTAGCCGCGATACTCCATGCGTTTGAGCCCATCGATCAACAACGGCGTCGCGACACGCGGCCCCACGTACCCCACGATTCCACACATATGGTCCGACCTCTCCGTATTACCCGCCAAGCGCCTCCAACGGCGCCCGGGACTGCCTGATCAACTCTCGCGCCGCCGTTTCTGTCGGCGCTTCCGCGATCACCCGCACGATCGGCTCCGTGCCCGATGGGCGTACGTGTACCCACCGGTTCGGCCACGATAGCCGCAACCCGTCCTGCGTATCGACGTCAGCGTCCGGAAACGCCGCCCGCAACGCGCCGTAAACGGCGTCCAGACTGGACTGCGGACGCTCCAGCTTGTCCTTGACGATCACATACCGCGGTAGGTCGGCCACGATCGCCGACAGCGGCTTGGCGTCCTCCAGCATCAACTGCAAGACGAGTGCCGCGCCTACCGGCGCGTCTCTCCCGAGATGCACTTCGGGCAGGATGACCCCTCCGTTTCCCTCACCCCCGACCACGGCCTTCGCGTCGCGCATCGCCACCGCCACGTTCACCTCGCCCACCGGCGCCCGGAGCAACACCGACCCGCCGGCCACCGCCGCGTCCTCTACCACGCGACTTGTCGAGAGATTCGTGACCACGGGCCCCTTGCGATGCCGCAGCACCAGCCGCGTGGCCAGCGCCAGCGTATAGTCCTCGCCGATCGCCCGCCCCTCATTGGATACGATGGCCAGCCGATCCACGTCCGGGTCCACCGCGAACCCGACGTCGGCACCGGTCTCTTGCACGAATCGTTGCAGTTCGCCGAGGTTCTCGGCCACCGGCTCGGGAGACCGCGGAAAGCGGCCGTCCGGCTCGGCGTTGATGACGCTCACCACGCAGCCCAGCCGGTCGAGCAACGCCGGCATGATCACCGATCCAGCACCGCGACAGCAGTCCAACGCCACTTTGAAGCGCCGCCGGCGCAGCCCTTCCACGTCCACGTACGGAAGCGAAAGGACACAGTCGATGTGTCGCAGAGCGGCACGATCGTCGTGCTCCACCACGCCCAACTTGTCCCACGTCGCGTACGGAATGCCCGCCTCGGCAATCCGTCGCATCTCCGCGCCCTCGGCGGCTTCGAGAAACAGCCCCGTCGGTCCGATGAACTTGAGCGCGTTCCACTCGATGGGGTTGTGACTGGCCGAGAGCATCAACCCGCCTGCCGCATGGTGGTGCTCCACCGCCAACTGGCAGGTCGGGGTCGTGGTCAGGCCGATGTCCATAACGGTGCAGCCAACAGACTGGAGAGCCCCGACCGCGATTCGGTGGAACATCGGCCCCGAGACGCGGCTATCGCGCCCCAGCACCACGGTACGCGAGCGCCCCGAACCGGCCGCCCAGGCACCGAAAGCCGCGGCGTAGCGCGCGACCACTTCCGGGGTGAGCGCCTCGCCCACCCGGCCGCGAATTCCCGATACGCTCACCATCAGCCCGTCGTGGCCCATGCATCCTCCATATGCGCGAGCGAAAGCTAGCCCTGCCGAGGGAACGCGCAAAGCGAGGGGCCGCCAGCGCTTTACACCCTCTCCGCCGTGGTCTAACTTGACGCCGCCCGCCATGGACAACGGCCCACTGAATAAGCCGAACGACAAACGCGGTACAATCCGCTTTCCCTTCCGGCTCAAAATGGCCGCGATCAGCGCCGCGGCCGTCGTGCTGACGCTGGGCGTGATCATGGTGCCCGTGTACGTGGGCACCCGGAGCCAGTTGGCCAAGGTGCACGGCGATCGCCTGCTCGGCATGGCCCGCGGCGCGACGCTCGTGGTGAACGCCGACTCGCTGGATGTCATCGCGGCCAAGGGGCAAGAAACGACGGCATTCCGCGATAGCCGATCCGCGCTCCTGCACGCCTGGGTAGCCAACGGCGCGAGCGAGAGCGACCTCGTGAACGGACTGGCTGTCGTCCGCGCGGACCGCACCGGGGCCTGGCGGGTGCTCGTGCACGCCTCGTGGCAGGCCGGCCAGGCGCAGTATGCGCGGCGGTGGGTCTCGCCGCCCGGGCTGTCCGACAGCATGGAGATCGGGCGAGAAGCGTACACCGGGGTGTACGTGACGGACGAGGGATCGCTGCTGTCGGCCGAGGTGCCCGTGCGCCGTCCCGATGGCTCGATTGCCGGTTTCATCGTGGCCACGCTCCGCGCGGACCAGTTCCTGAGCGAACTGCGCTGGCAGCTGATCCGGTTCACGCCTTTCCCCCTGGTCGCGCTGCTGCTCGCCCTCGGCCTCTCGTACTGGGGCGCGGCGCGGCTCACCCGCGGGCTCGATGAAGTCACGCGTCAGACCGACGCCGTGGCCATGGGGCAGTTGCGCCACGAGTTGCACTACATCGCGGCCGATGAGATCGGCGCCATGGCCGAGTCAGTGCGCCGTATGACCGTCGGGCTGCGCAGCCTGCTGACCGAACTCGACGCGGGCGCGGGCGAAGTGGCAGCCACCGCCGAGGAACTGGCCGCGAGCGCCGAGGAGATGGCGGCCACCACCGATCAGGTCTCGGACGCGGCGCGCGCGATCGCGAGTGCCGCGGCCACCCAGACCAGCAACGTGACGGCGGCCACCGAGGGGGCCACCCGCGTGGCCGACCGCGCATTCACCGTGGCCGGGCACGCGCGCAACGCGCAGAACGCATCGGACATCATGGCGCGCTCGGCGGCGCGCGGCGTGACGGCGGCCGGCCAGGCGCTGGAAAGCATGACGGCGATCACGGCCGTGACGCACGACGCCGTGCCGGCTGTGGTGGAGTTGGGGGAGAAGTCGCAGCGGATAGGCAAGATCACCGAGACGATTGCCGCCATCGCCAAGCAGACCAACCTGCTCGCGCTCAACGCGGCCATCGAGGCGGCCCGGGCGGGCGAGCACGGCAAGGGCTTCGCCGTCGTGGCCGACGAGGTGCGCAAGCTCGCCAACCAGACCGCGAACGCGCTCGACAACATCCGCACCCTGGCCGCGGAAATCCGCACGGCCGCCATCCGCACCGAGGAGCAGATCGCCCAGGTCACCGACCGGGTGGCGATGGGAGAGGGCGTGATCCGCGCGTCGTCGGGCGCGCTGGCCCAGATCGGCAAGGAGATCGAAGCGAGCCGCGGCGCGGTGGACCTCATCGTCGCCTCGGCCGAAGCCCAGCGCGACGACGCCGCCGCCCTGGCCCGCGAGATCGAGGCCCTGCAGCTGGCCGCCGAGCAGAACGCGGCCACCGCCGAGCAGGTGAGCGGCGTGGTGGAGCAGCAGACGGGATCGATGAATGCCGTGGTGCAGTCCAGCCAGCATCTGGCATCGATCGCCGAGCGGCTCAAGCAGTCGATGTCGCGTTTCAACCTGTGACCGATCCGCTCTCGTTGCTGCCGCTGGCCGCCGCCGCAGGGGGTGGCCAGTTGGGAGATTATCCGGCGCCGCAACTCGTGGCGGCGGGCCTCACCCTGCTCCAGCGGTGCGCGCCGCTCGTGCGGGCGCTGTCCGGGCGGCGGTCGGCCATCTTGCTTCCGGCCTGCCCCGCATATCTCACGGCGCTGTCGGCCAGTGATGGTCGGGGGGCAGTGCTCGTCAACCCGCTGGCCGCACCGATTGAGGTCGCCACGCAGGTGCGCGACGCGAACGTCGGCGCGGTGTTCACCACGACCGCGCTCGCGACGCTGGTGCCCCACGGCGTGCCGTTCGTGCTGCTGGACGACGCCCCGCGTTCGGCGCGCTTCGTCACCGGCGGCACGGCCCGCGAAGTGGACCTGGGATCGCACCACGGGCTGGCGCTCGCGGGCGAGCGCGGCGTGGATGGGTGCGACGAGGAAGCGGTGATCGTGTACACCTCGGGCATGGCCGGGCGCCCGTTGGGCGCCGTGCTCTCCCATCGCAACCTGATCGCCAACGCCCGGAGCACCGTCGAGGCCGTGCGCCAGGACGCCGGCGACCATGTGCTCGCGCTATTACCATTCGCTCATCTTTTCGGCCTCACGGTGACGGGCACGGCCCCGCTGTTCGCCGGCGCCCGCGTCACCACCATGGAACGGTTTGATCCGTCGCGTGCCGCCGAGCTGCTCGCCACGGCCGGAATCACCGAGGTCGTCGGCGTGCCGGCCGTGTTCAGGACGCTGCTCGCCGCCGTCGAGCGCCGTCGCGCCGGCGTGGGGGAGCTGCGGGTATGCGTCTGCGGTGGCGCGCCGCTGCCCGTTGCCCTGCAGGAGCAGTGGTTCGACATCACGGGTGTGGAGCTGCGCCAGGGCTACGGACTCACCGAGGCAGCGCCCGTGTGCCTGTTCAACCGCATCGACCGGCCCAACGTGCGCGGTGCGCTGGGCGTGTCCTTCCCTGGCGTGGAGGTATCCGTCCGGCGTCCGGGCAGCGGCCCCGGCGGGCCGGCCACGCCGGAGTTTCCCGACGGCGAATCGGGAGAGATCTGCGTGCGCGGCGCCAACGTGTTCACCGGGTACGTGAGCGGCGGAGAGGCGGGGCTGCCCGTACGCGATGGGTGGCTGTACACCGGCGACCGCGGGGCTGTGCGCGCGGGCGGGGCCGTGGTGTTCGAGGGCGTGATCAAGCCGATGTTCACGCGCAACGGCTTCAATATCTATCCCGAAGAAATCCGGCAGGCGGTGTCGGAGTTGCCCGGCGTACGCGAGGTGAGGGTGCGCGCCATCCCGGAACCGTTGCGAGATTTCGACATCGCGCTCGACGTCGACGGCACGGTCACGGCCGACGCGATTCGCCAGTGGTGCGAGACACGGCTGAGCGCCTACAAGCAGCCGGCGAGCGTGATCGTCAGCGGCGGCTGACCGAAGCCTGCTCAGCCGTTCACTTCGACGATCGTCGCCGGTCTCGGAACCAACACCAAGGCGCCGTCCGCCACCGCCTGCAACACGGCCTCGACGACGTCGGCGTCGAACTGGACGCCCCGGTTCCTCCGTAACTCGCCCACGGCTCCCTCGAGCGTCAGTTCGGCACTGCGGTACGGCCGGCCGCTGGTCATCGCGTCGAGGGCGTCGGCCACCGCGGCGATGCGCGCCTCGAGCGGAATCGCGCGTCCCCGCAGTTGGTCCGGCACCCCCCGCCCATCCATCCGCTCGTGATGCGAGCGCACGATGTTGAGCGCGATCGGCGCATCGCCGAGCAGCGGTGCCAGAATCCGCCAGCCGACCACCGGATGGATCATGATATGCTCATATTCCTCCGGGGTCAGCCGGCCGGGCTTGTTCAGCACCGCCTCGCGCACCCCGATCTTGCCCAGGTCGTGCACGTGCCCGCCCAGCTCGATCTGCCAGATCATCTCGTCGTCGAGTCGCAGCGCGCGGGCAATGACGCTGGAATACGTGCTCACGCGGATGGAGTGGCCCCGCGTGTACGGATCCTTCACTTCCAGGGCCTCGGCCAGCGACTGGATGCCGGTGAGGAACAGTTCCTCCAGCCGGCGCGCCTGCGCCGCCACCCGCTCCTCCAGCCGCTCCTGATAGTCGCGGTTCTCCAGGATCAGCCGGCGGCGCTCGAGCGCCTGTCCCACCCGCGCCCGCACCTCCTCCAGGTGGAACGGCTTGGTGAGGTAGTCCATGGCGCCGATCGCCAGGCACTTCACCGCCATCTCCACGTCCGCCACCGCGGTGAGCATGATGACCGCCGTGTCGGGGTAGCGCGCCCGGATCTCGCGCAGCAACTCGATCCCGTCCACCTCCGGCATCCGGAGGTCCGAGATCACCAGGGTAACCCGGTGGGTCTCGAGACTGGTGAGCGCCTCGCGCCCATTGGCCGCTTCGAGGCACTCGAAGCCGTCTCCGCGCATCAATTGGACCAGCACCTGCCGCAGGGGCGCTTCGTCGTCCACCAGGAGGCACGAGGCCCGTCCGATCTTCTCCATGACACTCCATCCGCTGCGCTGCCCGTGCTCGCCGGGCCCCCCGGCGACGATTATCTTACCCGTGTCTCCCACCGACCGAGATTCGGCATGACTCGCGTTTACGACGACGACCTCGCCGCCGGCTTTGCGACCCGCGCGGTGCACGCGGGCCAGCGCCCCGAACCCCTCGCGGGCGCCATCATGACGCCCGTATATCTGACCTCCACGTACGTCCAGCAAGCCCTCGGGGAGAATAAGGGCTACGAGTACGCGCGTGGCAAGAATCCAACGCGCCAGGCTCTGGAGCGTAACGTAGCAGCGCTCGAGGGCGCCCAGCACGGCTTTGCCTTCTCGAGCGGCATGGGATGCGTCGACTCGATCATGAAACTGTTCCGCGCCGGCGATCACATCATCTGCGGCGAGAACGTGTACGGCGGCACCTTCCGCCTGTTCGACAAGATCCTGCAGCACATGGGCCTGCGGTTCAGCTACGTCGATACCCGCGACCCCCAGCGGGTGGCTGATGCCCTCACGCCTGCCACCCGGGCCATCCTCGTGGAAACGCCGACCAACCCGCTCATGCGGCTCACCGACCTGGCGGCCGTCTCGACGGTGGCCAGGCAGGGCGGCGCCCTGCTCATCGTCGACAACACCTTCGCGTCGCCGTTCTTCCAGCAGCCGTTCCGGTTCGGCGCCGACATCGTCTTCCACTCCACCACCAAGTATCTCAACGGCCACAGCGACATGGTGGGCGGCATCGCTCTGGTGAACGACGACGGGCTGGCTGACAAGCTCAATTTCATCCAGAACGCTGCCGGCGCCGTGCCGGGCCCGTTCGATTCCTGGCTCGCCCTGCGCGGCACCAAGACCTTGCACCTGCGCATGCCGCGGCACGACGCCAACGGCCGCGCCGTTGCCGCCTGGCTCGCCGAACGCCTGGGCCCCGAACACGTCAACTACATCGGCCTCCCCACCCACCCACAGCACGACCTGGCCAAGCGCCAGATGAGCGGATTCGGCGGCATGATGAGCGTGGAGATGGGCACCAAAGAGCGCGCCGCCCACCTCCTCGGACGGGTGCACGTATTCTCACTGGCCGAATCGCTGGGCGGGGTGGAATCGCTGATCAGCCACCCCGCGATGATGACCCACGCCTCCGTCGAGCCCGAGCGCAGGATCGCTCTGGGCATCACCGACGGGCTCGTCCGGCTCTCCTGCGGCGTGGAAGACATCGGCGACCTGCTGGCCGACCTCGACCAGGCATGCCAGGGACTGCCGGAACTGGCCAGCAGGACCGCCGGCGGCAGCCGCCCCGCCAAAGCCGCCGCGACACCTGCGTGACACCGCCCCCGTAGGGACCTGAGAGGTTGGTCCCCAGGGGCGCCCGCCGCCGGCGACACCCCTTTTCGGCATTCCTTCTTCCGCGTCCCTCCTATGCCACGCATTCAGCTCGTTCAAATCTCGTCGCGCTCCTGGGAACACCCGGCCGACCGCGCGGCCCTCAATACGCTGCGGTCGATTCCCGGCTTCGACGAAGTCGTGCGTAAGGTCGCCGGATTCTTCGGGGAACGCGGCATCCGCCAGCTCTTCCTGGCCAACGCGGTCAGAGTCTCGGAACACCAGCGGCCCAAGCTCAACGCGCTCTACAGCGACGTACTGGAGACGCTCGACTGGCCCACTCGACCGCAGCTTTACGTGACGCAGACCCCGTTCGTCAACGCCGGCGCCGTGGGATTCGACGACCCCTTCATCGTCATGAATTCGGCCACGCTCGCCATGCTCGACAAAGAGGAGCAACGGTTCATCCTGGCCCACGAGTTGGGCCATATCATGAGCGGGCACACGACCTACCGCACGATCGCCATCATCATCCTCACGGTGGGCATCAGCAACCTGCCCTTCCTCGCCGGGATTGCGCTGCTGCCATTCCAGCTCGCCCTGCTGGAGTGGTACCGCAAGAGCGAACTCTCCTCCGACCGCGCCGGTCTGCTCGGGACGCAGGACCTGAACGTGGCTATGGGGGCGTTCATGAAGCTGGCGGGCGGCACCGCGCCGGAGGGCGACCAGGCGAGCCTGGAAGAATTCATGCGCCAGGCCGAGGAATACGAGACCGGCGGCAACGCCTGGGACACCGTGTTCAAGGTGCTGAACACGGCGTTCCGCGACCATCCGTTCAACACCGTACGCGCATCGGAGCTGCTCACGTGGCACAAGAGCGGGCAGTTCGATGCGATCATCGCCGGCACCTACCAGCGCCGCGGCGACGACGCACGCCCGCTCACCGATGACTACGCCGACGCCGCCGGCTACTACGGCGACCAGACGCGTTCCACCTTCCAGCAGGTCGGCGACGTATTCTCGCGCGCCAAAGCCGCGATCGACGAGGCATGGCGCGGCTCTCCAAAATGACGGTGCTGCTGGTCGGCGGCGGCGGGCGCGAACACGCGCTCGCCTGGAAGCTGAAGCAAGACGACCCTTCACTCGCGCTCATCGCCGCGCCCGGCAACCCGGGCATCGCCGACCTCGCCGAGTGCGTCAACCTCGCCGCTACGGACGTCGAGCGCCTCCTGGAACTGGCCATCGATCGATCGGTGGACCTCACCGTGATCGGCCCCGAAGCCCCGCTCGCCGCGGGTATCGTCGACCGCTTCCGCGAGGCCGGTATACCCACCTTCGGTCCCACGCAGGCCGCCGCCGAGATCGAGACGTCCAAGGCGTTCGCCAAGCAGCTCATGCTCGACGCCGACGTGCCGACGGCCCGCGCCCGGATATTCGAGACCGTGCCCGAAGCCAAGGACTGCGCCCGCGACTACGGCGCTCCCGTGGTGATCAAGGCCTCGGGGCTCGCCGCCGGCAAGGGCGTGATCGTCTGCGAGACGATCGCCCAAGCCGACGCCGCCATCGAATCGATGCTCGTGGGCAACGCGTTCGGCGCCAGCGGCCACCAGGTGCTGGTGGAGGAGTTCATGCAAGGCGAGGAGTTGAGCGTGTTCGCCCTCACCGACGGGCAGCGCGTGCTCTCCCTGGTGCCGGCGCAGGACCACAAGCGTCTGCTGGCCGGCGACCGCGGCCCCAACACCGGCGGCATGGGCGCCTACGCCCCGGCAGCGCTCGGCGCACCGGCCGGGGATTATAGTGATTTACTAATGAATGTGGAATCCCGGATCCTCCTCCCCACACTCGCCGCCATGCGCGAGCGGGGCCGCCCGTTCACGGGGCTGTTGTATGCGGGGCTCATGATCACCGCCCAAGGCCCCAAGGTGGTGGAATTCAACTGCCGGTTCGGCGATCCCGAAGCACAGGCCGTCCTCCCCATCGCCCACCTCACGCCCTCGCTGCTCGAGGTGATGCTCGCGGTGGCCCGCGGCGACGGCCTGCCCGTGGGCGCCCGCTGCCGCGCCGCCGGCCACGCCGTCACGACGGTGCTCGCCGCCGCCGGCTATCCCGACCATCCGCGCCGCGGCGACGGCATCATCCTCCCCCCGCCCAGGGCCGACGCCATCGTCTTCCACGCCGGTACGGCCCGCGACGACGATGGCCGCCTCATCACCGCCGGGGGACGCGTGCTGGCCGTGACCGGACTGGGCGCCACCTTTGCGGACGCGCAGCGCGTGAGCGCCGAGGTTGCCGCTCAGGTGGCGTTCGCCGGCAAGCAGTATCGCGACGACATCGGTTGGCGCGAGCGCGCCCGCGGTGCCTGAACTCCCCGAAACCGAGACCATCGCGCGCGACCTCGACCGGCAGGTGACGGGCGCGACGATCGTGAAGGTGGGAGTGCCCAAGCCCGACGTTCTGCGTGAGGTCGGCGCCATCGCCCTGCGGCGCCGCATCATGGGAACCCGCATCGTCCACTGCTGGCGGCGCGCCAAGCTGGTGGTGCTCGACCTGTCGAGCGGCGACCGGCTCGTGGTGCAGCCGCGGTTCACCGGCGCCCTGCTGCTCGACGCGGGCCAACTCGACCAACGCGAACGCGCCTACGCCACGGTCCGGCTGGGACTCGCCGATGGTCGCACCCTGCTCTACCGTGACATCCGGCGCCTCGGCACCGTCGCTCTCATGTCACCGGACCGATTCACCCGGTATGCGGCCGCACTGGGAGTGGAGCCTCTTGACCGGACGTTCGGTCCGGGTGAACTATCGGCCATTCTTCGAGTCAGTCGCCAGGCGGTGAAGAAAGTGCTCATGGACCAGCGGCGCATAGCCGGCATCGGCAATATCTACGCGAACGAAGCGCTCTGGCGCGCCGGGCTCGACCCCTCGCGGGCGGCGCGCGGCGTGACCGCCGCGGAAGCGCGCGCCCTGCACGCCGCGCTCACCGCGGTGCTGCTCGAGTCCATCGACGCGCGCGGCACGAGCTTCCGCGACTACCGCGACGCCCATGGCAACGCCGGCGGATTTGCCGAACGGCTGGCCGTATACGGTCGCGCCGGTCAGCCCTGCCCGCGCTGCGGAACCCGGCTGGCCGGCACCCACGCCATCGACGGACGGAGCACGGTGCTATGTGCGCGCTGCCAGCACTAGCCCTCGTTCCGCAACGCACCTCGCCGGCACAGCTTCGTGCCATGCGCGACCACGTGCGCGCCACGGCGGCCGACCGCCCGGGCATCTATCGCATGATCGCTGCCGACGGTGAGGTGGTGTACGTGGGCAAGTCCAAGCGGGTGCGCACGCGGCTGCTCAGCTACTTCCGCGCGTCGTTCCCCGCCGAAAAGGGCGCCCGCATCGTCCGCGAGGCGGCGTCCATCGAATGGGAGTACGTCCCGAGCGAGTTCGCCGCGCTGCTCGCGGAGATGCGGGCCATCAAGCGCGACCGCCCGCGGCTCAACGTGGCCATGAAGCGCGATGCCCGGCATTTCGCGTTCATCAAGCTCACCCGCGGCATGGCGCCCAAGCTGCTCGCCGTCCGCGGCCCCAGCGGCGACGACAGCGCGATCTACTACGGCCCCTTTCACGGCGCGCGGCAGCTGCAGGAGTCGCTTCGCGAATTGAGTGACGTGCTCGGTCTGCGCGACTGCCGGCTCACACAGCGCGTGGTCTACGCCGATCAGGCGGAGCTGTTCGACGCGCCCGCGCGCACACCGGGCTGCATCCGGCTCGAAATCGGACGCTGCCTCGGTCCCTGTGCCGGCGCCTGCACGGCGGCGGCGTACGCCGAGCGGGTGCGCATGGCCCGGGCGTACCTCGATGGCGAGAACGATGGCCCCGTGGAGACGTTGCGCGCCGACATGGAGGCGAGCGCCGGGCGGCTCGAGTTCGAACGCGCCGCGTCACTGCGCGACAAACTCGGGCGGCTCGAGACGTTGCGCGAGCAGTTCGCCCGGTTGCGATTCGCGATCGAATCGCTCTCCTTTGCCTACCACGTGCCGGGCTTCGAGGGCGACGATCGGGTCTACCTCATTCGCCGCGGTCGCGTGCGCGGTGAGCGGCCGGCTCCGCGCACACGCACCGAGCAGCGTGCACTGAAGGTGCTCAAGACCGAGGTATTCGGCGCCGCCGACCCCATCGGGGCGCGGGTGCCCACGCACGAGATCGACGAACTGATGCTGCTCTCGAGCTGGTTTCGCGCGCATCCGGAACAGATGAAGCATACGCGTCGTCCGTAGCGGCCCGACCGCGGCCCGGCATTCCCCCACATCGAGTTGGGGATGCTCCCGGACAATCGCGCCCCGGAACACCGACAGACCGCCGAGCGGACCTCGTCTACTTTCTGTTGCATCGAGGAGGGAGGGATGCTCAAGGTCCGCGAGATCATGACGGCCGACCCGATCACGTTGGGGCCCGATCTGACCCTGCGCGAGGCCGCGGAGCGCCTTGCTGGTCCACACATTTCCGGGGCGCCGGTGGTGAGCGGCGACGCCGTCCTGGGCGTGCTGTCACTATCGGACATCGTGGAATTCATCGCGAACTCACCGGGCGTGCCGGCCGACGAAGGCGCGCGCGACATCGAGGGCGACGACGATGGATCGGAAGCCATCGCTGCGTTCTATTCCGATGCGGTGGCAGGTGACGTCACCGACGTCGTGGAGCGGATGCGCAACGTGGACCGGCGCGACTGGGACGTCCTCTCCGAGCACACGGTGAACGAAGCGATGACGCACGTCGTGTTCTCGATTCCTCCCGACGCGACCGTGGAGTCGGCCGCCGAGTACATGGCACGCGGCGAGATTCACCGCCTGCTCGTGCTCGACGCCGGCCGCCTGATCGGGATCGTCAGTGCGCTCGACATCGCCGCGGCGGTCGGGGATCACCGCCTGACCAAGCACACGTACGTGTTCGCGCCGCACGCCGGGACGTTCGCGCCAGGGCGCCCATGACCGGCCCGCGACAGCGGGCCGGATCGCGCACCGCGACCCGGCCTGCTCACCCCCCACGCACCACCAAGCAGGAGGCATCCATGCCGGACATCCAAATCACCCGCACCGCGACTCCGCGGCTGCCCTTCGTTTCAACGATCACGCGCGACCTGGACGAGATGCAGAACCGTTTGCGCCGGGCGTTCAATTTCCCCGCGTACGAACCGTTTGCCCCCTCGCTCGTGCAATCGCTGGGTTGGAACCCGGCGGTGGAAATCGCTGAATCGCCCGACGAGTTCACCGTCATGGCCGAACTGCCGGGGCTCGCCGCCAAGGACGTGAGCGCGGATTTCGAGAACGGCGTGCTCACCATCAAGGGCGAGAAGACCGAGACGAAGAGCGAGAAGGAAAAGAAGTACTACGTGTGGGAGCGGAGCTATGGCTCGTTCGAGCGGACGTTCTCGTTCCCGTCGTCCGTGGACCAGGACAAGATCAAGGCGTCATTCGAGCAAGGGGTTCTCTCGGTCGTCCTGCCCAAGACCAAGGAATCCAAGGTCAGCGGCAAGAAGATCGCCATCACGTCCAAGTAACGATGGTCGAATTCAGGGAATGAGGAGTACGTGGTCGATACGGATGTCGTGACCTGAGAGTCGCATGCGGGCGATGCTCGGCACGATGTCGAACCGCCGCGGCCCCGCTGCCCCTGGATTCACCACCCACCGCCCGTCTGCTCGCACGAGCAGCGGGCGGTGCGTGTGTCCGTACACGAGCACGTCGGCGTCGTAAGCCGCCAGCAGCGCTTCGGGCGTCGGACTCCCCAACTCGTGCCCGTGGCTCACGTGCACCCGCACGCCGTCGAACTCTTCCAGCCGCTCGACCGGCAGCCGCGGATCGTCGGTCCTATCCGTATTTCCATAAACGGCCCGCACGGGCGCGATCGCCGACAGATCCTCGAGCACTCCCTCGCCCACGTCGCCCGCATGGAGGATCACCTCCACCCCGGCCAGCGCCGCGAACAGCTCCGGCCGCACCAGCCCGTGCGTGTCGGCGATCAGCCCGACCAGCCGCTCACCCCCGCTCACTGCGGGCGGCGCCGCCGGCCCGCGGGCGCCTCGCCCTGCCACCGCGCGACCAGGCCCTGCGGCACGCCCAGATGGTCGAGCACGCGCGCCACGATGAAGTCCACCAGCTCGTCGATGCGCTGCGGGCGGTGGTAGAACCCCGGCGATGCCGGCATCACCACCGCGCCGGCGCGCGCCAGCCGCAGCATGTTCTCCAAGTGGATGGCGCTGAGCGGCGTTTCGCGCGTCACCAGCACCAGCTTGCGCCGCTCCTTGAGCGCCACGTCGGCCGCCCGCTCCACCAGCGACCGCGACGCGCCCGCGCTCACCGCCGACAATGTCCCCATCGAGCACGGGCAGATCACCATGCCGGCGCTGAGCGCCGACCCCGACGCCGGCGCCGCCCCGCGATCCGCGTCGTCATACACCGTCACGTAGCGGTCCCACCGCGCGGCGCCGACGGCTTGGCGCAGGTCGTCCACACCCTTGAGCTCCGTCTCGGTGCGCAGCAGCCGCAGCCCATGGCTCGACACGATGAGCTGCACCGGACGCCGCGCCGCCACCAACTGCTCGAGCAGCCGCACGGCGTACGGCGCCCCCGACGCGCCAGTGATGGCGAACACGATCGGACGCCCGGCCGGCACCGCTACCGCCCCCGCCCGAGGCTCATCATCAGCATCGGCCGCACCCGCTCGGCGAGTACGAAGAAGAAGAATGCCAGGCTCAGCATCCCATTCATCGAGAAGAATGCCGCGTCGAGCTTGGACAGATCGTCGGGGCGCACCAGCCAATGCTCATACCCGAGGATCACCGCCGCCAGCACCACCCCGGCCCAGTAGAATCCCCCGGCGTGCGTGGCCACGCCCACCGCGGCCAGCGCAGCGATCGTCACCACGTGCAGCAGGTGGGCGATCTCGATCGCCCGCCGCTCGCCGAGTTTGGCGGGCAGCGAGTGGAGGGCGTTGGCGCGGTCGAACTCGGCGTCGGCCAGCGAGTAGAACACATCGAACCCCCCCACCCACGTCATCACGGCCGCGGCCAGCGCGACCAGCATCCACCAGGGCCGGCTCCACTGGCCGCTCACCGCCAGATACCCACCCACCGGCGCGATCGCCGTGCCGGTGCCCAGCACCAGGTGCGCCCACCGCGTGAACCGCTTGGTGTGGCTGTAGAAGAACACCCAGACGAGCGCCACCGGCGACAGCGCGAAGCACAGCGGATTGAGCCGCCAGGCGGCGAACCCGAACAGGGCCGACGCCACGACCACCGATCCCCACGCCTCGGCCACGCTCAGCCGCCCCTGCGGAATTTCCCGCATCGCCGTGCGCGGATTGCGGGCGTCGATATCGCGATCCACGATACGGTTGAACGCCATAGCGGCGAACCGCGCCGCCGTGAACGCGACCACCACCCACAGCACCTGCCCCAGGTGGAGCGGTCGCCGGTACGACGCCAGGGTCACGCCCACGAGTGCGAACGGCAACGCGAACACCGTGTGCGGCAGCTTCACCAGATTGACGTAGGCGATGACGCGCGACCCGCGATCGGTGAATGTCTGCCCCTCGGGCCCACTCATCGCCACGGGAACCCCAGCTTAGCCCACTTCGCGTCCACGGCGCGCTTCGTCTCGGCATCCATCTCGATCAGCTTGGGCCAGTCGCGCGTGAATCCCTCTTCGGGAAGCTTGCGCGTGCCGTCGAGCCCCATCTTGGACCCGTACGTGAACGTACGACTCGAGTGGTCGAGCACGTCCACCGGGCCCATGGTGAATCGCGCGTCACGCTCCGGATCGAGATTGTTGAGCGCCACCCACCACACTTCCTTGGGGTCGCGCACGTTCACCCACTTGTCCACCACCACCAGCACCTTGGCCAGCGACATCAACCCCTGGCCCCACAGCGCGTTCATCACCTTCTGCGCCTGGCCCGGATACTGCTTGTCGATCGATACGAAGACGAGATTGTGAAAGATCCCCTCGGCCGGCATGTGGTAGTCCACGATCTCGGGCACCGTGAGCTTGAGCAGCGGCAGGAAGATGCGCTCGGTCGCGTGCCCGAGGTAGAAGTCCTCCATGGGCGGCCGCCCGACGATCGTGGCAGGGAAGATCGGCTGGCGGCGCATCGTCACCGCCGTGACGTGCACCTGCGGATACAGATCGGCCAGCGAGTAGAAGCCGGTGTGATCGCCGAATGGCCCCTCGGTCACCAGCGGCTCGGCGGGGTCGATGTACCCCTCGATCACGAAGTCCGCCTCGGCGGGCACTTCGAGGTCGCACGTGAGGGCCTTGGTGAGATGCACGTGGTTCTTGCGCAGGAACCCCGCGAACAGGAACTCATCCACCGTGGGCGGCAGCGGCGCGCTGGCCGAATACATGGACGGCGGATCGCCCCCCAGCGCGATGCACACCGGCATCCGCTCGCCGCGCTCCGCCATCTCGCGCCAGTGCGCGGCGCCCACCTTGTGGCGCTGCCAGTGCATGGCGAGCGTGGCCTTGCCCGTCTGCATCACGCGGTACATGCCCACGTTGCGGATGCCGCGCACGGGGTCGCGCGTGATCACCATTGGGAAAGTGATATAGGCGCCCCCGTCCTCCGGCCAGCACGTGAGCAGCGGCAGTCGGTCGAGGTCCACCTCGCCGCCGCGCCACACCACCTCGTGGCAGGGCGCCCCACCGTCGTGCGTCCGCGGCGGAAACTTGGATAGTTCCAGCAGCCGCGGCAACAGCGACAGCTTGGCGACCAACCCCTCGGGAACCTTCATGGCGAGCAGTTCGGTGATCCGCAAGCCGATCGCGTCGAGGTCGGCCACGCCGAGGGCCATCGCCATGCGCCGCATCGAACCGAACAGATTGATGCCCACCGGGTACGATGACGCCGTGCCGTCGCGGAGCACGGGCCGCTCGAACAGGAGCGCCGGGCCGCCCCCCGGCTGCTTCATGGCCCGATCCGCGATCTCGCACATTTCCAGATCCACCGACACGGGCTGGGCGACCCGCACCAACTCACCAGCGCGGTCCAGCGCGTCGACGAATGCGCCCAGGGTATCGAGCGTCATGTCGGAACGGAACGGGTCGCGGCTTTCTCGCCCACGTGCAGCGCCGCGATGCCGAAGGTCAATGACTGCCACCGCACGGCCGTGAACCCGGCGCGTTCCATGCGGGTGCCGAGCGCTTGCTGCGAGGGAAAGCTGGCCACCGACTGCGGCAGGTATCGATACGCCGTCCCGTGGCCGCTCACCACCCCGCCCACGAAGGGCAGCACGTGATGGAAGTACGCATGATAGCCGGCGCGCACGAACGCTGAGGACGGCGTGGAGAATTCGAGGACCACCAACCGGCCGCCGGGCTCGAGCACGCGCAGCACCTCGCCGAGCCCCGCGTCCAGATCGGCCAGGTTGCGGATGCCGAATGCCACGATGGCGCCCGCCATCGACGCCGGCGCGAATGGCAACCCCAACGCATCGGCCACCACTGGCCGCACCACGCCGGCCGGCGACTTGCCGGCCCCCGCGCGCAACATCGGCTCCGCGAAGTCGGCGCCGATCACCGTGCCGCGGAACCCCGGGGTGCGCGCCAGTTGCGCCGCCACATCCAGCGTGCCGGCGCAGAGGTCGAGATAGCGGCCGGTGGGCCGGCGCGTCCAGTCGAGCGCCGCGATCGCACGCCGCCGCCAACGCCGGTCGACGTTGAAGCTCAGCACGCGATTGAGCAGATCGTAGCGCGGCGCGATCTCCGAGAAGATCCGCTGCACATAGGCGCGTTTCTCTTCGCCCCACGCGGCGGCGGCCTCCGCCTCCGCGGCTTCCAGGTGATTCACGGGCATCTGCGAAACTTCGCCGCCCAACCCGGCGCCGGCAAGCGAACCGCTGGCTCGTGGCTGCCCCGGTGCATAGGTTCCCCTACGACACCGCGCGCCGCGTGTTCTGCTCGGCCCGCGCACCCGCTCGATGCCCCCAGCTCTCGACCTCGCCAACCTCCCGGACGCCGACGTCGTCGCGCTCGCTCAGCGAGGGCGCGAGGCCGCGTATCGCGAACTCATCAAGCGGTACGAGCGACCCGTGTTCTCGCTCGTCTTCCGCATGGTGCGCAATCGCGAGCTGGCCGAGGACCTGACGCAGGACACCTTCATCAAGGTCCTCCAGCACATCGACCGGTACCGTCCGGAATTCAAGTTCTCGAGCTGGCTGTTCAAGATCGCCAATAACGTCGCCATCGATCACCTGCGCCGGCGGCAGCTCGACACCGTGAGTATGGACGGCTCCCCCCATGCCGTGACCGGTGACGCTGTGGACGCCACGTCGTTCGACGTATCGGTGCACGAGGAGTCGGCCCTCGACCAGCTCCAGGCCAAGGAGTTGGGCGCCGCCATCGAGACCGCCATCGGCCAGCTCCGGCCCGAATACCGGGCCTGTATCCTGCTCCGCCACGTGGAAGACAAGTCCTATGAGGAGATCGCCGCCACCCTCGATCTGCCGCTGGGCACTGTCAAGACCTACATCCATCGCGCCCGCCACGAGCTACGCGGGCTTCTGGAGCACCTCAAGCAGTGACGTACCCCACCCAGCGCACTCTCCGCACCCCCGTTTCCCCTGAAACCGGCGCTCCCTGCCGGCCGTAGGACACCCTGGAGGCTCCGTGAATCACCGGCATCTGCTCCCAGAAGAATTCGATCTCCTGCTCGACGACGAAGTCGGGTTCGGTGTCGCCCCCCTGCGCGAACACGCGCGGGAGTGCGCGCAGTGCCGTGCCCAGCTTGAAGATGCTCGACTGGTCGTCACCGCCCTCGAGGAGCTTCCGCGGTTCGCCCCATCCTTCACCCTGGCCAACAAGGTGATGAGCCAGGTTCCGGTGTTCGTGCCCTGGCACGTGGCCGCCGTCGAAACAGTCACCCGTCTCCTGCCGCATTCCCGTCCCGGCCGCTTGGCCGTGGCCGGCCTCCTGGCCACCGCCGGCGCCACGCTCACGGGCGGCGCACTCTGGCTGGTGTCCCGCGGCGACCTCGTCACCCTGGCCGCCGACGTGGTCGGCAACCACCTGCGCGGCGCGGTCGTCCAGGCCGTCCAGGGCGGGATGGTCACCCTGTTCGGGCCGGCGGTGATGGACACCCTCCAGCAGGGCGGACTTTTCGGAATCGGCGCCGTCGCGGCTGGGTTCCTGGCGGCCGCCACGGCGTCCGCCTTCGGCCTCCGCGCCATCGCCTCCGCCGCCCGCCGGAGGGGTTGACCCATGCGGGCCCTCTCGACCTGCCTTGCGCTGGTCACACTCGCAGCGGCCGCGCCGGTTCGGGCGCAGTCCGCCGCCCCTCCGGCCACGACCGCCGCTCCGCAACAGATGGACGCCCAACTCCGGGCAGACATCGGCCGCATCGCCCGGTCGGCGAACCTTCTCCACGTCCCCCCGGCCGATAGCTTTGCCATGGGCGGCCGGACCATCCCCGCTAGCACCACCGTGGCCGGAACCGTGGCTGCGGCCAACGGCCCCTTGGAGATCAGCGGCCGCGTGAATGGCGACGCCATCGCCCTCCACGGGGACGTGGTCATCCACACCGGCGGCGTCGTGACCGGCGACGCCGTGTCGATTGGCGGGCACGTGAAGATCGACGGCGGCAATGTGTACGGCGAGATGCGCTCCTTGAGCGATCTCGCGGCCCCCAACGCCCGTGCCGGCACGGCCCCCCAGGCCCCGCTCACCACCGCGGGCGCCATGAAGCTGGTGCTTGCCTGGTTCGCCGTCCTTGCCATCATCGGCATCGGCGTGCTGCTCTTCGCCGAGCACAACCTCGACGGGGTGGTGGCAGTGCTCGAGCGCCACCTCGCACGCGCCTTCTGGGTGGGCCTCCTCACCGAGCTGGGGCTCGTGCCGCTGCTGCTCCTGGTCATCGTCGCGCTGGCCATCACCATCATCGGCGTGTTGCTCATTCCCTTCGCCATCGTGGCCTACATCATCGCCTTGGCGGGGCTGCTGGCCCTTGGATTCCTGGCCGTGGCACGGTTCACCGGGCGCGGCCTCTTTCGCGCCGAACCCGACGCCGGCGAGCGCGGCGTGAGCGTGCGCGCCATGTTCACCGGACTGGTCGTCTATCTGGGACTCTGGTTCGTGGTCGCCGCGCTCACCTGGATGCCCGGCGTGCAGCCGCTGCTGCGCGCCGTGGCCGTGGCCGTCACCTGGGTGGCCCTCACGGCCGGACTCGGAGCCACGGTGCTCTCGCGCGCCGGCACACAGCACGAGCGCGCCGGGACCACACCACGCTCCGCCCCCGGCGGGGCGGAACCGCTTGCCTGGCAAACGCCGACCCCCGTGGCCGGCGTGGCTGCCGCCCGCCGCCCGGCGCCGGTCACGAGGGACCTTCCATGAGGCGCGCCCTGCTGCCCGCGGCGGTGCTCGCCGTCTGCGCGCCGGCACTGGCCGGTGCGCAGTCCTGGCAGACGGTGGACGTGTCGCGGCAACTCCGCGACTCGAACGAGATGCGCGTCCACGTGCAGTACGCCGCCGGCCGGTTCACGCTGCGCGCCGCGACCCAACCGGTGCTGTACGCCATGCACCTGCGCTACGACGAGGACCGCACCACACCCCTGTACACGTTCGACGCCGCGGCTGGCAGGCTCGACATCGGAATCAAGGACGTCTCGATGAACTGGACCGCCCGGCGAACGGACGCCGACAACAAGGCCCAGATGACGCTCGCCCTCGCGCCCACGGTGCCGATCGACCTCTCGATGTCGCTGGGCGCCACCGACGCCGACATCGACCTGGGCGGCCTCACCCTGCGCGGGCTGAACATGGAATCGGGCGCGGCCGCAGCGACGGTCGACTTCAGCTCGCCCAACCTGGCCAAGATCGGCACCATAACGATCGACGTGGGGGCGGCCGACCTCACGGCCCGCAATCTCGGCAACGCCAACGCCGCATCGCTGGTGGTCAAGGGCGGGGTCGGGTCGCTGGATCTCGGCTTCGGCGGCAACTGGACGGGTGACCTCGATGCCGACGTCGAGGTGACGTTGGGCAAGATCACGCTGCGCGTGCCGCGCGACGTCGGGGTGCAGCTCGACATGCGGCGCTTCCTCACCTCGTTCGACAACGACGGGCTCGTGAAGCGCGACGGCGCCTACTATTCCGACAACTGGGACACGGCCAAATACCATCTGCGTCTGCACGTGCAGACGGCGTTGGGAGGCATCACGCTCGACCGCTTCGGAGCTTCGGCGACGCCCTGAGCTAGCCCGCGCGTAACGCGACCACCGTGCCGCGAGCCACGCCGAGCAGCACCGCCGCGTTACCGTCGCGCACCGCGACCTCGAGCAGCCCCGACGACCCCACCACGGCCACGATCTCTCCTGCGTTCACGTCGCTGTACGTGTGCCGAACCGGCACGGTGTGCCCGGCGATCGTCACCTCGCCCCCGCGCACGCCGATCAGATTTGTGATCAAGTTGCCGAACCGGTCCACCGTCACCACACGCCCCTCGATCGAGCCGTCGGCGGCACGGTGGGGCTCTGGCGTCCGCCGGATCACGGGGTCCGACACCGGCGCGCCGAGCGCGTCGAACGCCTGCCCATTCGCCAGGTGGACGGCGGCCGGCGCGAACACGTCGCGTCCGTGGAACGTCGGCGAGGCCGAGGGCGGCACGCCCAGCCGCACCACGCGCGCGCCCGGTGCCAGAAGCGCCGGCGAGAGCAGCCCGTTGTCGGGCCCAACGAGATAGCGCCGTTGGCTCTCCACCGCCAGCGCGCCGCGCCCCGAGCCCACCCCGGGATCGATCACCGCGATGTGGATCGTGCCCTCGGGAAAGCGCCTCCAGTAGCGGGCCAGCGCCAGCCGCCCCGCCTCGAGGTCCTGCGGGGCAATGTCGTGCGACACGTCGACGATCACAGCCTCGCGCGCGCCGGTCAGCAGCACACCCTTCATCTCCGCGACGTAGCCGTCGGCGGTGCCGAAGTCGGTGAGCAGCGTGACCAGGGCGCGAGACATCGTCAAGTCATGGCGCGGCCGCCAGCTCGTGCACGGCCTGGATCACGCGGTCGGCAAGCGCCAGGAGGGCTCGGCCCGCGGCCGACGTGGCGTCGGCCACCACGATCGGCTGGCCGACCTCGGCATTCTCGAGCACCTGCGGATGGAGCGGGATCTGCCCCAACAACGGCAGCTCGGTTTCCGCTGCCAACCGCTCCCCGCCGCCGGCGCCGAAAATCGGCGTCGGCTTGCCGCAGTGCGGGCACTCGAACCAGCTCATGTTCTCCACGATGCCCAGCACCGGCACGCCCACGCGCTGGAACATGCGCACGCCCCGCAGCGCGTCGCCGGTGGCCATCTCCTGCGGCGTGGTCACGATGAGCGCGCCGCGCAGCATCGTGGCTTGCACCAGCGACAGCTGCGCGTCGCCCGTGCCGGGCGGCATGTCGACGATGAAATAGTCGAGCTCGCCCCAGGCCACGTCGCGCAGGAACTGCGTGATGATTTTCATCACGATCGGCCCGCGCCAGATCGCCGGCTGGTCGCGGTCGATCATGAAGCCGAGCGAGATGACCTTCACCCCGAACGCCTCGAGCGGCACGATCTTCTCGTTCACTACGGCAGGCGGCGCATCCACGCCCATCATGCGGGGCACATTGGGGCCGTAGATATCGGCGTCCATGAGCCCGACGCGCGCACCGCCAGCAGCCAGCGCCACGGCGAGGTTCGTGGCGACGGTGGACTTGCCCACCCCGCCCTTGCCGCTCGACACCGCGATGATGTTGCCGAGGTTCGGATAGGCCACTGGCGTGGGCGCGCTCGCGCGCGGGGCGGCGGGCCGGTCGTCCATCACCGGCAGGCTGCGCGATGCGGGCGGCTTGGGTGCTGCCTGCGCGGCATCCTTCACGTCCACGTGCACTCCGGTCACGCCCTCCACGCGTTCGAGCGCCACCCGCACATCGCGCACCAGGGTGGCCGGATCGTCGGCCGCGAGCAAGAGCGACAGCCGCACCTTGCCGCTGGTGGTGGTGCCCACGTCGCGCACCATGTTGTCGGACACGATATCGTGACCGGTGCGCGGATTGCGGAGCTTGGAGAGCGCGGTCGCGATGCGCTGCTGGAGGGTATCGGACATGTCAGGGAAACTACGCCGGGCCCGACCCCTTTCCAAGCGACGCCAGTTCACCGCGCGCATCGGCCAGCACGCGGTCGCGCACCGTGTCCATGGGCCCGGCGATCAGGGCGCCCGCAGCGCGGACGTGCCCTCCGCCACCGTAGCGCCGCGCAAAGGCGTTCGCGTCGAACGCGCCCGTGCTGCGGAAGCTCGCCTTGACCTTCTTGTTGCCCAGGTCGCGGAAGAAGATCGCCAGCTTGGTGCCGGCGATCGACCGCGCATGCTCGACGATGCCGTCCAGGTCCTCCTGTTTCACTCCGTATTCGCCCAGGGCGCCAGCGCGCATCGAGAGCCACGACAGCCCGAGGGCTTGGTCCACCCCAAGCGTCTGGAGCACCTCGGCGAGTAGCCGCACGCGGCCCACCGGGGCGGAAGCGTACACGCGGCGGTACATCGCCTCGGGATCCACCCCGCGCGTCATCAGGTCGGCGGCAATGGCATGGGCGCGCGGCGACGTGTTGCTGAACCGGAAGCCGCCGGTGTCGGTGAGGATCGCCGTGTAGAGCGACTCCGCGATAGCCGGCGTGATCTCGAGTTCGAGCACGGAGGCCACGTCGTAGATCAGCTCGCCGGTCGCGCAAGCATGCGTGTCGCTCACGATCACGTCGCCCGCCGGGTCCGCCGAGACCACGTGGTGGTCGACCACGAGCCGCGGCACGGTGAGCGCGCGCACCGTCTCCGTGAGCTGGCCCAGGCGCGTTACGTCGTTGATGTCCACCACCACCAGGGCGTCGACCCCGAGCAGCGCCTCGGCACCCTGGGCGGACGCGTCCTGCACGTCGTCGCCGAGCAGGAACCGGAACAGGTCGGGCCAGGGGGTGGGATTCACGATGCGTACCGTGAGCCCGCGCTCGGCGAGCAGCCGGGCCAGCGCCGCCTCGGAGCCACAGCCGTCGCCGTCGGCGTTGATGTGCGTGGACAGCGCGACGACACGACCCGGCTGCCAGTACTCGGCCAGGCGGAGGATCGCGTCGCGTCGCGCGGCGGGAACGGCGAGGTAGTCTTGAACGGTCACGGGGCGTCGGAAAAAGCGAAACGGCGCCCGGAGTCGGGCGCCGTTTCAAAGCTAACGCGCACGAGGATCAATCGCTCGCTTCGGGCGATGCCTTCGCCAGATTCGAGTGCCACAGGCTGTACGTCCAATAGATGATCATGCCGAGCACGAACCAGACGATCAGCCGCACCCAGGTTTCCCACGGCAATCTGTACATGAGGTACGCGGCGGAGAGCGCGCCGAGCGGCCCGACCGCCCAGACCATGGGCGTCTTGAACGCCCGTGGCAGGTCAGGCTCGCGGACACGGAGCACAACCACACCGATCGAAACGATGACGAACGCCATCAGGGTGCCGATCGAAACGAGGTTGGCGGCGTCGGCGATGGGCAGAATGGCCGCGAAGAACGCCACGATCACGCCAGTGACGATCGACGTCACGTACGGCGTGTGGAACTTGGGGTGCACCTTGTTCACGATCGGCGGCAGCAGTCCGTCGCGTGCCATGGAATAGAACACGCGCGACTGCCCGAGCAGCATCACGAGAATCACTGACGACAGGCCAGCGATGGCGCCGAGTTTGATCAGCGACGCCATCCAGCCCAGACCCGCCGCGTCCGCCGCGACTGCGATCGGATCGGGCACGTTGAGAAGCTTGTAGCTCATCACGCCCGTGGCAATGGCGCTCACCGCGATGTACAGAAGCGTGCAGATGACGAGCGACCCGATGATGCCGATCGGCATGTCTCGCTGCGGGTTCTTCGCTTCCTGCGCGGCGGTGGACACCGCGTCAAATCCTATATAGGCGAAGAACACAATGCCGGCGCCGGTTGTGACGCCACCCCAGCCGAACTCACCCCGCTTGCCCGTCGCCGGCGGGATGAAGGGATGCCAGTTGGCCGGGTGGACAGCGTGAACCGCAGCGAAGATGAACAGCAACACGACGGCAACCTTGATCATGACAATCACGTTGTTCACGTTCGCGGATTCCTTGATCCCGACGACGAGCAACGCGGTGACGACCGCGATGATGATGACGGCCGGCAGATTGAAGATCGCCGTCGCCGTGGAACCGTCCGCGCAATGGACGGAAATTCCGCGGGCCGCCGAGAACGCGCAGGGTACGTTGATGCCGACGTCGCGGAGGAAGCTCACGACATAACCCGACCACCCGATGGCGACCGTCACCGCACCGAGCGCATACTCGAGGATCAAATCCCAGCCGATGATCCATGCGACGAACTCGCCGAGCGTCGCGTAGCCATACGTATAGGCGCTCCCGGCCATGGGGATGAGCGCCGCGAACTCGGAGTAGCAGAGTGCTGCGAAGACCGACGCCACCCCGGCGAAGATGAACGACAGCACGACCGCGGGCCCCGCATTTTGCGCCGCTACCTCACCCGTAAGGACGAAGATGCCGGTGCCAATGATCGCGCCGATCCCCAGCGTCGTCAGATTGAGTGGACCCAGGACGCGTTGCAGGCTGTGATCGGACATTGCCTCGGCTTGGAGCGCGGTAACGCTCTTGCGTCGGAACAGGTTCATTCGGTCATCCTCTGATTTGTAGAACGGAGGCGACGGAAGCGTCGCGGGGTGGATGGGAAATTCTGTATACAAATCGCGCCGGGGCAAGTTGTCCCGGCGCGCGGACTTTGTCAACGCTCGCTCTGAAACGGCCCGTCACGCCCATGGCGCGAATGCGCAGCCGGGATCTAGAGTGAGTAGTTCGGCGCTTCTCTGGTGATCGTCACGTCGTGCGGGTGCGACTCACGCAGACCCGCCGCGGTGATCCGCACGAACGACGGCCGCGTGCGCAGTTCGTCGATCGTGGCGCACCCCACGTAGCCCATCCCGCTGCGGAGCCCGCCCACCATCTGGAACAGCACGTCGCCCACCGGGCCCTTGTAAG
>Ga0307373_10003139_pt1 | contig 29074 bp, 24 predicted proteins | sample OX2MG_FD_202534 | JGI IMG/M metagenome (GOLD analysis project Ga0307373, IMG submission 202534) | Soil microbial communities from Risofladan, Vaasa, Finland - OX-2 | ecosystem: Environmental > Terrestrial > Soil > Coastal area > Acid sulfate soil | place: Finland: Risofladan, Vaasa | collected... | reverse complement strand
TTACCGGCGTGGCCGCGGCCGGCGTGGCCGTGAACGTGGCCGCGACCGCGATCCTCTCTCGTGCGAGCCGCCGGCGCCTCAACATCGCCGGCGCGCTCGCCCACATCGTCACGGACCTGTGGGCCTTCGTCGGGACGCTCGCCGCGGGCATTGTGATCGTGACCACCGGCTTCGACCGGGCGGACCCGATCGCCTCGCTCCTGATCGTCGGGTTGATGGGCCGGGCGGCGTACAGGCTGTTGCGAGCGTCGGGCAGGATCCTCCTCGAGGCGGCGCCTGAGGACATGGACCTCGCCGTGCTGCGCACACACCTGCTCGAACTTCCCGAGGTGGCGGCCGTCCATGACCTGCACGTGTGGGTGCTCAACTCCGACCTGCCCGCGGTGTCGGCTCATGTGGTGGTCGACGACCGTTGCTTCGCGGACGGCAGCGCCCCACGCCTGCTCGACCAGCTGCAAGCCTGCCTCGCAGGACATTTCGACGTGGAACACTCGACGTTCCAGCTGGAGCCGGCGGGCCACGTCGACCACGAGTCGCCGCAGCACGACTGAACGGCTTCAGCCGGCGATCGTCACTCCTCTGCGCCGGAGCGCTTCCAGCGTCGCCGGCGTCCGCGCGGCGTCGATGTCGGCTGTCAGTGGTGCCAGCACACGCGTCTGGAGGCCGGCTCTCACCGCGTCGAGTGCCGTCGCCTTCACGCAGAAGCTCGTGGCGATGCCTACGACGTCGACAGCGTCGACGTCCGCGCTTTGGAGCAGTTCGGCGAGCGACCGGCCGTCGTCGCAGCGGCCCTCGAAGCCGCTGTAGGCGGCGGCTCTCTGACCCTTCGACACGACCAGGACGTCGTCCGGCAGCAGGAGATCCGGGTGCCACTCGGCGCCGGGCGAGTCCGCGACGCAGTGCGCCGGCCAGCTCTCCCAATAGTCGGGTTGCTGGCCTGGCGCGGCGAAGTGAGGGCCGGGGTCGACATGCCAATCGCGCGTGGCGACCACCAGTGCGTAGGCGCCGTGCGAGGCTTGTATGAGATCGCTGATCGCCGCGGCGGCAGCGTCCCCGCCGGGAACCGCGAGGCTCCCTCCTTCACAGAAGTCGCGTTGCACGTCCGCTACCAGGAGCGCCGTCTTGATGCCAGCTTCCATCAGGGAAAAGGTACCCGCCGGCGCGGCGTACGCTTACCGGGGGAGGTCACGCCACTGTGAGGGAAGCGGTCGAGGCGCTGCGCAAGGCAGCAGATCAAGGCGAGGGAGCGGTCGTCGCGAGGATCGTGGAGATCGAGGGTTTTTCGACCCGTCCCGGTGACGACCTCGTGGCCGTCGACGCCACTGGATCCATCCACGGAAACGTGCTTGCCGGGCTAGCTGCGGATCAGCTGCGGGAGGCGGCGTTATCACTGCTCGCGGCCAAGACCACCCGGCCTGCTCTTGTGACCATCGACGTAGCCGAGAAGGACGCGGTGTCCGCAGGGCTCGCGTGTGGAGGTCGGGCGCGGATGCTCCTGCATCCAGCGGACGCCATCCCTTCCGAACTTTGGAGGCTGCTGGCTTCGAGAGCACCGGCGGCGCTGCTCACGCGTGCCGATGGAGCGATCGTCGTCGACCGCGAAGCCAACACGTACGGCGCCAGCCCCGGCGGGTGGCCGACCGCCGAGGCGACGGCGATGCTCGAGGCTGGACGTACCGAGTCGCTCCGGGTCCACAGCCCCGAAGGCGAGGCCCTGGTCGAGACGTGGGTGCCCGACCCGCGCGTGGTCGTGGTGGGCACCGGTGAGCTGATCGAGGCCATCAGCTCGCAGGCCACCCTGCTCGGATGGGAGACCCTGTCGACCGGCGCCGTCGACGAGTTGGGTGGCCTGCTCGAATGGGCGGGCGTAACCGGCGCTCTCGTCGTGCTCAGCCACGATCCGCACGTGGACACGCCGGCGCTCGCGGACGGACTCAGCTCGGGGATCGGCTACGTGGGAGCGTTGGGGTCTCGTTCGACGCAGTCCAAGCGAACGGAGCGACTCCTCGCGCGAGGCGTCACCCAGGCGGAAATCGACCGCATACACCGGCCAATCGGACTCGACCTAGGTGGCCGGCGCGCCCCCGAAGTAGCGCTTGCGATGGTCGCGGAGATACTTGCGTCACTTCACGGGAGGGACGCGCGACCCCTATCGACCCGAACCGGCCCTATCCACTAGCTCCTCCCGCCGCAACCGATAACGACGGATCAACTCGTTCGTCGAGCTGTCGTGTCCCAGGTCGGGCTCCTTCCTGGAATCCAGCTCCGGAACGATCCGCTGCGCAAGCGCCTTGCCCAGCTCGACGCCCCACTGATCGAACGAGTTGATCCCCCAGACCACACCCTGCGTGAACACCTTGTGCTCGTAGATCGCGACGAGCTGGCCGAGCACCCTGGGGGTTAGCTTGGGGGCGAGGATCGTGTTGGTGGGGTGGTTGCCCGCGAACACGCGGTGAGGCACTTGCGCGGCGGGCACGCCTTCGGCCTCGACCTGCTCGCGCGTCTTGCCGAACGCGAGCGCCTCCGTCTGCGCGAAGAAGTTCGCCATGAGGAGGTCCTGGTGGGTTCCGATCTCGTGGTTGGACTCGAAGAAGCCGATGAAGTCGGCGGGGATGAGGCGCGTCCCCTGGTGGATGAGCTGGTAGTAGGCGTGCTGGCCGTTGGTCCCAGGCGTCCCCCACACCACTGGCCCGGTGTCAGTGCTTACGGGTTCACCGGAGAGGGTCACGCTCTTTCCGTTGCTCTCCATGTCGAGCTGCTGAAGGTACGAAGTGAACCGTGACAGGTAATGGTTGTAGGGCAGCACTGCATGCGTCTCGGCCCCGAAGAGGTTGATGTACCAGACCCCTATCATGCCGAGCAGCACAGGCAGGTTCTCCTCGAACGGCGCCGTGCGGAAATGCTCGTCGATGAGGTGGAAACCCTCGAGCATCTGAGCGAACGCCGACGGCCCGATCGCGAGCATGAGCGACAGTCCGATCGCCGAGTCGTAGCTGTAGCGCCCGCCGACCCAGTCCCAGAACTCGAACATGTTGTCGGTGTCGATGCCGAACTCGGCCACCTCCTCGGCGTTCGTCGACACCGCCACGAAATGCTTCGCGACAGCCGAATCGTCACCGAGCGCAGACACCAGCCAGTCGCGCGCGGTCTTCGCGTTGGTAATCGTCTCGAGCGTCGTGAAGGTCTTCGAGCTGATGACGAAAAGCGTCTCGGCCGCGTCGAGATCCTTCGTCGCCTCGTACATGTCGCAACCGTCGACGTTCGACACGAACCTGCAGCGAATCCGCCCGTCCGCGTAGTCGGTAAGCGCCTCGTACGCCATCGCCGGCCCGAGGTCGGAGCCGCCGATACCGACGTTGACGACTGTCGTGATCCGCTGGCCGGTGTGGCCCTTCCATTCGCCCGAGCGCACCCGGTCCGCGAACGCGGCCATCTTGCCGAGCACACGGTGAACTCCGGGAACCACGTCCTGGCCTTCCGTCGAGACCACCTCGCCGCGAGGAGCCCGCAAGGCGACATGGAGGACGGCGCGGTCCTCGGTGACGTTGATGTGCTCGCCGGCCCACATCGCCTCGATCCGCCGGCGCAGGCCCGCCCGCTCCGCCACAGCGACCAGGAGCCTGACGGTCTCTTCGGTCAGTCGGTTCTTCGAGTAGTCGAGGTACAGGTCGCCGGCCTCCACGGTCAGCTTTGTGCCGCGCGCGGGGTCTTCGGCGAAAAGGTCCCGCAGGTGCCTGTCCTTCATCTGCTGGTGGTGCTCCGCGAGCGACCTCCATTCGTCGGTCTCGGTAACGTCCACCGGCTGCAACAGGGCATCGCGGGTCATGAGGGCAGTCTGCCCCACACGAGAGGTTGGTCCCGACGGTACGGTTACCGGATGGGTCGCTCGATCCGCCGGCTGTTGATGTGGGATGTGGACGGGACGCTTGTGCGCGCCGGCGATCTCGGCGCAGCGGTCTTCGACGTGGCCCTGGAGGCGGTCCTGGGCCTGAGACCGGCGGTGCAGGTCCGCATGAGCGGCAAGACCGATCCCCAGATCGTCAGGGAGTACCTGGAGAAACTCGAGGTGGAGGATGACGACGAGACCGTCCACAGGATCCTCGACGGCATTCAGGAACGCCTAGCGGCCGCCGCCGCAGCGGGTGACCTGGCCGCCGGCGGCCACGCCTGTCCCGGAGTTCCTGACGTGCTCGCCGAGCTGTCCAAGGACGACCGGCTGCTGTCCACGCTCGTGACCGGCAACGTCGTGGCGAACGCGCGGCTCAAGGTTGCGGCGTGGGGTCTCGACGCCTGGTTCGACATGGACGTCGGCGCGTATGGCAGCGATCACGCCGACCGCAACCAGCTTGTCCCGCTCGCTCTCGGCCGGGTGCACGAATCGTACGGCGTCCGCCTGGCTCCGTCTGATGCATGGGTGATAGGCGACACCCCTCGCGACCTCGAGTGCGCGCGCTCGGCCGGTGCCCGCTGTCTGCTGGTGGGTACCGGGCGTTACACCGCGACGGATCTGGCCGCGCTCGGTGCTGACGCCGTTCTGGAGGACCTTTCTGACACCACCGGCGTGGTCGAGATCCTCACCGGGGACTTGGATCTATAGGGCGGCTAGTGCCTTGACGTCGTCGGGGTTGAGCTGCCAGTCCCCCGCGGCCGCGTTGGCCCCGACCTGCGCGGGGGAGGTGGCTCCCGCGATGACCGACGACACAGCCGGCTGGGCCAGCAGGCCCGCGAACGCCAGATCCAGGAGCGTCCGGCCTCTCTCTTTCGCGAATTCCTCCAGCGCCTCCAGCCTGTCGTAGGCGTCCTCGCTGATCGGACGGCCCGAAAGGCGTGTGCCCTCGGGCGGCGGCGACTGCCGCCGGTACTTTCCGGTCAGCAGCCCGTTGGCCAGCGGGAAGAACGGCAGCACCCCCACGCCGTACGCGTCGCAGACCGGGAGCAACTCGGCCTCGGCGGAGCGCTCCATGAGGCTGTAGTGGTTCTGCGCCGAGACGAATCGCTCGCATTGGCTCGATCGGGCGGTCCACTCGGCTTCGGCGACCTGCCACGCAGCGAAGTTCGAGGACCCGATGTAGAGGACTTTCCCTTCGCGAACCAGCTCGGTGAGCGCGCCCAGCGTCTCCTCGACCGGCGTGATCCCGTCCGGGCGGTGCAGCTGGTACAGGTCGATCCGGTCGGTCTGCAGACGCTGGAGGCTGGCTCCCACGGCGCGCCGGATGTACCACCGCGAAGCCCTCGCCACGCCCGCTCCTTCCCCCATGTCGGACCCGAATTTGGTGGCGAGCACCACCTTGTCTCTACGGCCTTTCAGCACCTCTCCGAGCAGTTTCTCGCTGCCTCCCCGGTCGCCGTAGGAGTTGGCGGTGTCGAGGAGGGTGATGCCGGCGTCGATGGCAGCGTCGACCACCGACCGGGTCTCGTCGACCCCGATCCTCCAGCCGAAATTGTTGCATCCGAGACCTACTTCTGAAACGGTCAGGCCGGAGCGGCCCAATTGTCGGTAGCGCATGGTCGCTATGGTAAGACCCTCTATGGCGCTGGCTGGCCGCTCAACCCGGCGCGGCGCAGGGACCCGGTGGCTCATCATCGGGGTCGTGATCACCTTGCTGGTGCTGCTGATCGACGCGTCCCTGCATTCGCGCTCGCCAGGACCGGGGCAGCAGCTCGCTGCCGGGGCGTGGGTCGACCGCGTGCTGCCCGTGGTCTCCGAGTCGAACACCGAAGGCGTCCGGCTGCAGCAGCTGTGGTCCGGTGCGTTGACCATGAAGGCGCCGGCGGTCAGCTCGGAGATGGACCAGCTGGCTTCGGGGGCGGCAGAGGCGTACAAGACGGTGGTGTCGCTGCGGCCGCCGGCCCAGCTGGCCGGTGCAGCAGGGTTGCTCGAGGCGTGCCTGCTGGCCCGCAGCCAGGCGGTGGCGTCGTTGCAGGGAGTGTTCCGGCAGGCGTTGTCCGAGCCGGGAGTGTCCGCCGCTTCGGCGTCGGACGTGCAGACCGCCGGCAACGACCTCCGGGTCTCGGACCAGGCCTACCACCTGTTCGTCTCGAGCCTTCCGCGTCTCGGGGTCGGCATGCCCCCTTCGGTGTGGCTGTCAGATCCCGGCCCTTACCAGCCGCCGTCCGCACAGGTGTTCCTTGCGAGCCTGCACAACGCCGGTAGCAGCAGCCCGGTGCACCAGGTGACGATCTACGCCGTGAGCACCACCCCGTCACCGGTCAGCAACCAGGGCGGCGTGCAGGTGCTGCCGGACGCTAAGGCGATCACCGTCACGATCGTCGTCGCGGACACGGGAAATCAGAACGAGTCGAACCTGACGGTCACGGCTTCGATCTCTCCGTCAGCGGGGACTTCATCGGCGAAGGACTTCGTCAACCTGGTCCCCGGGCAGGCGCACACCATCTTGAACCTGGGGCCTCTCAACCCGCCTCAGGGAACGTTGGTGACTCTTACCGTCACCGTCACCCCACCGGCGGGATCGCAGACGCCGGCGGCGACGAAGACCATCTCGTTTTCAATGCCGGCGCCGCCGCCACCCTCCACCACCACATCGGTGCCGCCGACCACCGTCAAGAGCGGCCACTAAAGAGGTTCGCGAACCTCTTTAGCGGCCGGCGGGCCTATCGAACGCGGCCGAAGCCCATGGGCGTCCCATCCCAGTTGAGCGGCACGACCTTGACCGTGGTCCCCGGCGAGTCGGCGGTCACGACGTTCCCGCTGCCGATGTAGATGGTCACGTGACCCGGCTGGGCGCCGTCGCCGGTGTCGTAGAAGACCAGGTCGCCTGGTTGCAGCTGCGATTCGCTGATCCGGGTGGTGTCCTCGTACTGGCTGACCGAGTAGTGGGGGAGTGCCACGCCGGCATGGCTCCAGGCGTACATGACCAGTCCCGAGCAGTCGTAGCTGTTGGGTCCGGCTCCCGCCCACTGGTAGGCCTTCCCGACCTGGTCGAGCGCGACCTGCGCCGCCACCTGGCCCGCTGACGCGGCGGTCACGGCCGCGGGCGCCGGGGCGGACGTCAGGGTCGCTGTTGCGGACCCGCCGAGCGTGAGCACCTCGCCCGGGTAGATGAAGTTGGGGTCGGAGATGTGGTTGGCTGCAGCGAGCGCGACCACCGAGGTCCCGAAGCGCGCTGCGATCCCGCTCAGGGTGTCCCCGCTGACGACGGTGTAAGACGAGGAGCTGCCTGACGCGCTGGACTGAGCTGCTGCGCCCGGGATCATGATGATCCGCCCGGCGTAGATGAGGTTGGGGTCGGCGATGTTGTTGGCCGACGCGAGAGCGGCGGTGGTCGTACCGAAACGCGCCGCGATCCCGCTCAGAGTGTCGCCGGCGACCACCCGGTAGGGGGTGCCCACCGGTGCGGCTGCAGCGAGACCGGGCCCTGCAGGTAGCGATGCGCTCGTGGTGATCGTCGCCGCGGAGGCGACCCCTGCACCACTGAACACGGCGGCTGTTCCCGCTGCGGTGACGCTGGCCGTGGTCGCCGCGGAGACGGCGATGGTGCGTAGCGATTGTTCCCTCAGGCGGGTCTGAGCGGCCTGAAGGTTGGCGAGCCAGCGCTTGCTGGTCGTGTCCTTGGGCGTCTCACCCGTGATGAGCGTGAGCGCGAACACCAACGGCGACAGCGCCCAGCCCGCCACATACGCGACTGCGAACTTCGCGACGCTCCATGTCTGCTGAGCCGCCGAGGGGCTTCTGGTCACGCGCGGCATGACCGTCACAGGCTCCGCGACGATCCCCGCTATATCCGTGAGTGACTCGAAACCCGAGAACGTCGGTCCGAAGATGTCCGCGAACTCGCGTTCTGCGGCGATGCGCCGCGCGCGATGCAGTAGTCCCATGTAGACGACAGACGCGGCCAGCGCTGCCGCGAGCGCCGACCACGCAGCGGTGGCATCCGAACCCAACACGGCGATCGCGGATAGACCGACGAGCGCGGCCAGAGCGAGCAACGCCCGCCGGCGCCTCAAGGCAGCTCTCGCCGCCTGAGGCCGGGCAGTAGCGGTGTTCGTTTCGGCGGGGCGATCGGCGTTGCGCGCGAGATCGTGGTGGGCGTCGTGCCGGACTGCGATCATTTGGGACCTCCCTTGGGGCCTCGACCGCGCGCCACCCGCCCGGCTGAGACTCCGCCCTCGGCTTCAGTCGCGGGCAACCTTAGCCCGACCCTTGCCTGAGGAAAACGTCGCGCCACCCGCTCGGCGGAGGCCGGAGTGGTTACTGGTACGATTTGCGGTCTCCCTGCGCTCGTAGCTCAATGGATAGAGCATCTGACTACGGATCAGAAGGTTGGGGGTTCGAATCCCTCCGAGCGCGCACGTTGCATTCCCGCCTGACTGGGCCAGGGGAACGGTGACGCCGTGAGCGTTCCGCTACGGTGGGGGCGGCGATGGAGTTCGCCATAACCGCCGCCGGGCTGATGACTCCTAGTTGTATCTCACGCGTGTTTCGCCCGGAGGTGATGGTTCGCATGATGATCGGTAGCGTCCGTGGAGCTCGAGACCTGGCCGCGGCGGTTCCCGGTGGCTGACGAAGACGGGGGTCTGCCCCCTAACGACGATGAAGCGGTGGGCGCCGGTCGTGAGGTATCGCTCGGAGCCGGAGTGCGAGCGGTCCTGATTGGAGTGCTCTACCCGGCCGTTTCTCCCGCCGCGGGGTTCGCCAACGTGGCTTGCTGGATGGACCTTTCAGTGCTCGCCTCAGGCGGGGTGGCCGCCGCGTACGGGTGAAACACGTGCAGTTCGCCAGGTTCATGTCCGGGGGCCGCCGCCGTGAGCTCGAGACATCCGGAACGGAGCCCCCTCGCTCTCGGCTACTACAGCATCCGGTCTGGGCCCGACCTCGTATCCTGTGGGTGATCGGCTTGGGAGGGGCGTTGGGTGCCTGCGCTCGCTACGAGCTCAGCCTGGCCGTGACGAGCCGGCCGGGGACGTTCCCGCTCTCAACGTTCATCATCAACGTCGGCGGCAGCTTCGTACTCGGGGTCTTGTTGGTCCTGATACTCGAACGACTCAAACCGACCGAGTACATCCGACCCTTCGCCGCCACCGGATTCCTCGGGGCGTACACAACCTGGTCGACCTTCATGGTCGAGACCGACGATCTCATCAAATCCGGGCGGGTAATTCTGGCGGCCGGCTATGTCACAGCTAGCCTGGTCGCGGGATTGGGCGCCATGTACCTCGGAATAATGGTGGTTCGAACTTGGCCGCCGGTGCTCGGTCGCCCCGACCGACAAGGAACCAGGTGACCCTCCCCGCCAAGGCCGAGCGGCTGACGGTCTACCTCGACCAGCCCGCACGCCATGGCGGGGTTGCGGGGTTCGTCGAGATCGTCCGGCGCGCCCGCCTTATGGGCATGGCGGGGGCGACGGTCCTGCAGGCAGTGGAAGGCTTCGGTGAATCGGTTGGAGTCCACCGCCGCCACGCCCTTGCGGTCAAAGACGACGTGCCGGTGGTGATCACGATTATCGACACGCCGGAGCGGATCGACGCCTTCGTACCTGAAATCGAGCATCTGATGCCCCACGGTCTCTTGGTACGCCAACCGGTGGAAGTGGTGATCCACCGCAGCAGCCAGGCCAGTCCCGAAAGGCGGGACGGGTGATCACCCTGGTCGAAGTAGGTGCAGGCGGACTGATCGGGGCGCCCACTCGCTATATCGTCGACCAACTGGTCAACTCACGAACCAAAGGCTTGTTCCCGTGGGGCACCTATGTGATCAATGCCACCGGCGCCTTCATGTTCGGTGTCATCAGCGGCCTGATGGTGTACCACCGCTTGGGGAACGTCCCTTCTGCCGTCGTCGGTGCCGGTTTCTGCGGCGCCTACACAACGTTCTCCACTTTCTCGTGGGAGACGGTACGCCTGATCGAAGAAGGAACGCTCTCGGCGGCTGCCTGGAACGTGGTCGGATCGCTCATCGTCGGACTCTTGGCTGCCGGGGCCGGCATGGCCCTCGCCTACATCGTCTGACATGGCCGTCGTGATGCCCATCGGATTCATCGTGGTGACCGTGTTCGCCGCGAGCCAGTCGAGACCCCCGTCAACAGCAAGGAGAGTCGATGGCTAACCAGAGTCGAGGCAAACGGGTCAGTGTCTTCATCGGAGAATACGACCGGTATCATCACAACTCACTCGCCGACGCCATTCTGGAACGGGCCAGGGAGGAAGGCCTGGCCGGGGCGACCATCATGCGCGGCATAGAGGGATTCGGGCCCAGCGGCCGTCTCAAGACCACCCGGATGCTGTCCTCCTCCGATGACCTGCCCATCGTCATCCAGATAGTCGACGAGGGCCACCGCATCGACAAGTTCGTTCCCATGCTGGACCGGATGATCCAGGAAGGTCTGGTAACCGTCGAAGACGTCGATTACCACATCTACCGAGACACGGAGACCCACCCGCTCGACGACGACTCGCATGGCTAACTGTCGGAGAAGAAGCCGACCAGCAAGGACCGTGGCCCCATGTGCGAACCGACCGGGGCACCCATGAGCGACACGTAGGACGGATCGCAACCGAACACCCCCGCCAGCCGCTCCACAAACTCGTCGACATCCGGAGCGTCACCGTGGCCGACCGCCCACCGAGAGACCCCACCGACGACGTGCTCCCGAATGTGATCGCTCAGTTCCCGGAGCGCCTCGCTGCGATGGCGCACCTGGCGGATCGGTATCACGTGCCCCTTTACCGCCACGACATGGCGGTGCGCGTGGCGACCGACCTTCGCTACTACGAGGCCGGCTCGCTCGCCGTGCACCAAGAACCCGACATCGTCGATCAACCCGTGCACATGCAGCTGGTCGACCCAGCCGTCGACCATGGACCTCAGACGCTCTCCCACCACGCCTGCATCGGCAGCCTCCGACGCGGCCAACACCACCAACCCGGTCCCCACGCTGAGCGATCGGCTGTCCACCACTTCGACCGGTCCCGCCACTCCCGCCGCTGCCTCCTCGGCATGCGCCAGCGTGCGCGACAACTCTGAGGAGACGTGCACGGCGAGGACTGGCTCGTCGCCCGCGTATGCCGCGGCGAGCTGAGCTACCGTCGGCGCCTCCGTGGCAGGGAGTTCCGGACCCTTGCCTATCTCCTGCCAGAACTCGCGAAGGTCACCGTGCCATGGCTCGCTGCCAATGCGAACCGACCCCCGCACCACGACGACATTCCCGGGAATTCGCTCTGCCTGAGGAAGATCGGCGGCGCCGTCGGTGACGATTGTGGTCATAGGAGGCTCGCGTCGCTCGGCTCACGGCAAACCCTGGCCCGCTCGGTTCCCTCGGCCAAACTCGGCCTCCCTGGTTCACGCGAAGTGAAGACGACTCTAGAGCCGTCTGGGGCGCTGCCGGATTTGCGGTCCCAGCGCGCCAGCAGCCGCAGGCGTGTGACCAAGACCGCCACGGAGGGCACGGCCCCGCCGCTCGGGTCAGTGAAGCCCTTTGACAGCGTCCTCGATCGCCCGGTGGAAGGTGGGGTATGCATAGATCATCTGAGCGAGCACCTCAACGGGCACCGCGGCGTGCACCGCGACCGCCAACGCGCCGAGAACCTCGCCGCCTGCAGGACCCATCGAGGTGGCCCCTACCAGCACGCCGCGTCGCGCGTCGGCTACCAGCTTGATGAACCCGTCGTTGCCCGCCTTGTGGATCCACCCCCGGGCGGAGGACGGTATCTGCGTCATCGCCGTGTGCACCGACACCCCCGCCTCGCGGGCTTGGTGCTCGGTCATCCCGACCGCACCGACTTCGGGGTCGGTGAACGTGACCCGGGGAAGCGACCGGTAGTCGGCCGGCTCGTGCGGCTGGCCGAGAATGTCGGCAGCGGCGATCCGGGCCTGGTAGGTGGCGACGTGCGTGAACGCTCCTCTGCCCGTGATGTCGCCCACCGCCCAGACGCCTTCGGCGGCGCGCAGGTTGGCGTCGACCGCCACGAACCGGGCGGAGGCGTCCAGGCCGGCGGTATCAACACCAAGCCCCTGGAGATCGACGCTTCGGCCGGTGGCCACCAATAGCCGCTCACTCGCCAGCGCCGTGCCGTCGCCCAGGCGAACCGAAAAGCTCGAGGCGTCGTGTCCGACGGCGTCGATGCGAACTCCGGTCACCACTTTGATCCCCTCCCGGGTGAAGACTTCGGCCAGGAGCTGGCCGGCCTCGGGTTCCTCCAGCGGCAGCAGCTGCTCGGCCACCTCCACGACCGTCACCTGGCTTCCGAAGCGGGCGAACACCTGGGCGAACTCGGCCCCGACCGCCCCGGCACCGATTACCGTCAACGAAGCGGGCACCTCGGTCGTCTCGACCGCTTCCCGGTTGGTCCAGTACGGCAGCCCCGCCAGCCCCTCGATCGGTGGGATCGACGGTCCGGTTCCTGTGGCGATCACGAGTGCCCGGGACGCCGCGAACTGCGTCCCGTCCACCTCGACAGTTGTCCTTCCCGTGAGCCGAGCCTTGCCGCGGACGAACCGGCCGCCCTTTGATTCGAAGCGCTCTACCGCCACTTTGTCGTCCCAGTCGTCGGTGGCCTCCCGTCGTATCCGCCGGGCCACCGGTGCCCAATCTGGGCTCACCGTGGCGGAGCCGGCCAGATCGGCAACTCGGCGAGCCTCGGCCAGCGCGTCCGTTGCCCGCACCATCATCTTGGTCGGCACGCACGCCCAGTACGGGCATTCCCCGCCGACCAGCCGGTTCTCGATCCCCACGACATCCAGGCCGGCCTCGGCCAGTTCGCCGGCGAGGGCTTCGCCGCCCACGCCAAGCCCGACCACGATCACGTCTGCTTGCTGAGCCACCTGGGACCTCCCTGTGCCTTCGGAACCCGCCCAGTCTGGCGCCGGCTTCCCTCCGGCGCGGATCTGGAAACAGCCGCGGGCCTCAGCGGGTTTCCATATTGACCGCGACGACCGGGTAGGACCGCGACCCGACTCTCGACAGGAGGAGGCGTCCGATGAGCCTCGCAGATACCCTCAGCGACCTGGCTGCTACGGCAGGCGTCGGGCTATGAACTGCTGGACCCGCACCGCGGCACCAACGATGACCGCTCCGATAGGCGACAGTTGCGTCATGGGTCGCCCGTGCAGGTGTCGCCCGGCTGAGCGGCCACCCCGGGGGCGAGTACCTCGCCGGAGGGGATCACCAGCGGCGCCGGGCTGAGGATGGTGGTGCAGGTGGGCGGATCGAGGGTGGGAAGTCGTAGCTGAAGGTCGGCGACCGTGATGGACGCCAGGAGAGTATCTGGCCTGCTGTACGGAGCATCTTGGCCTTGAAGCTGGAGTTCGATCGTGTGACCTGGCGCGAAGTGCCATGCCTGGGGGTAGAGCTGGAACACCTGGGGGCCCGATCCCGCCAGCCGGTAGGTTTGTCGCGCGACCAGGGTTTCGGTCTGGCCTCCGGGCGCCACGTCGAAGAGGTGCGCGGCGATGTACGGGTAGGGGGCGTTCCCGGCTTGGGTCGGTGTGAGCGTTGCGACCACGGTCGCTCTGCCGATCATCGTGAAGCCGCCATCAGGGACCGAAAAGGCGTACGTGGCAGCGCCGGGCGCGGTCGAGGTCGCCGGCGGTGATGCGCACACCCCGGGCCCCACGATCGGATCGATCTGGGCGTCGACGACCGGGTTGCCCGAGGCGGACAGCACCGTCTGGGCGGCGCCGCCCTGGTAGCGCACCTCGCCGGGGTGCATTGCGGGCCACGTCGACGCGAAATACGGTCCACCCGAGGGGGTGCTCGCAGGGCAGGTCGTGGTCAGCGCCTCCACGCCGCGGAGCACCGGCGTGTTCTCCCCGAGCAGGTAATGCGCGAACCAGGCGATGATCGCCTGGGTGAGGAGAGTCTGGTCGGACATTTTGTTCTGTGAGCGCGGGTGCCCGATGTCGGACAGGAACATGGAGACCTGCGCGTCAGGGTGGACCGAGAGCACCCGGTTCACCCAGTTCAGCTCCTGGCTCACTGGGAAGATGTCGTCGTTCCACCCATTGGCCCACAGAGTCGGCGCCGGCGACTCGTCGTAGGGCAGGTAATAGGCGGAGTTGAAATGTTCGAGGTTCGCTATCGCGGGCGCGACCCGAGGGTTGGAGTCTGTGAGCAGTGGCCACCCGGCGTTCGCATCCAGTACCGCCTCGCTGACGGGCGGGTCGAACCCCGGTGGCGGCATGTAGGAGTTGGCCTGAAGCTCCGCGTAGAGGCCGTTGAGGACCGATGCCTTGACCACGCCAAAAGGTTGGACGGCTTGACCGAACGGGGTCAGGGTGTAGTCGAGGTCGTGCCCGTTGGGCATCACCGCGGGGATCAGGTCGCTCCAGGCGGCCATCGGCGCGGCCGCGGCGATCGTCATGTTCAGGTGACGCTGGGGCGAAACCCAGGGCACCAACTTGCCGTCGGGAAGCATCACCCGGTTGCGGAGCGCTGCCAACTCCACCGACTGACCTGCGCCCCAGGAGCTTCCCGTCACCCCGATACTCGCCGGGTTGACGATCCCCTGGTCGGCGAGCAGCCCGGCTAGGTACTGAGTGTCGCGCGCCTCGTAGGCCATGGAGTCGAGGTGCTGCCAGCCGGTCACACAAGCCGGTTGGCCGACGCGTGACGCCGGCCATCCGCACGATCCACCCTGGCCGCGGTTGCTGTAACTCAATACGGCGTAGCCGCGGAGCGCCCACTGCAGAGGGCTCAGCCCCGCGTACTCCGCAACGGAGTCCAGCGGGGTCTTCTGAGACGGGAACCCGCTGATCATGATGATGAGCGGCAGGCTTGTGTCGCTGCCGAGGGGAAGCGTGACGTTGACGTCCAGGGGTGTGCCGTCCCAGCTCGGCACCCGGGTGTCGGGGACGGCTGGGTCGTACACCTGGTCGTCGCAGGGCACCACGTTGTCCGGCGACGCGACGCACCCTGTCGGGGGAGACGTCACCGGTGTCGATCCCTCACAGAACAGGACCCCCTCGGTCGCTGTGCACGGCACCCGGCCGAACGCCTTCAACGGCTGCGCTGCCGTTTGGGTGTGCGCCAGCGCGATCGCTGGGGCGGGCAGGAGAGCGAGTGCGGCCACGGCGCACAGCGCCAGCCACCACCCGCGACCCGCCCTCATAGCTCGGTCAGCCATCAGAGGCTTCGCCCCGTGCCCGAAGGAAGGACGAGCAGCCTTCCGCTTGCTGTGTTTTCGTGTTCTCCCCCGGCCTGGTCATAGTGACCATCGTCGCACTTTTCGTATAAACCGGAAAATCCAGTACATTCATCCGGGTCGACACGCGCTTCAAGACGGCCGCATCCTTGAAGCACTCAAGTGGCGGCTACTGCCCGGATCTCGGACAGGGCGATCGGCTGAGAGATCCCCTTCAGCCGGCGCCTCTTCGGCCGCCCGACCGGGACGACCCCGCGGGTCGATCCCGCCGCCTCGATCGCCGCCTGGGTGGCGACTGCATGCCCCCCGGACGCGGTCTCGGCAACGCGCGCGGCCACGTTGACGACGTGGCCGATTATGTCGTCATGGGAGACGATGGCATCCCCGACGTGGACCCCCGCGCGGAGTTTCAAAGGCTCCGGTGCGGTTCCCAGGAGCTCGACCGCCGCGAGGAGGCCGCCTCCGGGGTTGACGAAGGTGCAAAGCAGGCCGTCCCCGAGCCTCTTGACGACCCGTCCTCCAGATCTCCTCACGATCGGACCTGCTCGGCGGTGGTGCTCGTGGAGCAGCTTCAGGGCAGCCTCGTCCCCATACTCGGCGGTGAACGCGGTGAAGCCTTCGAGGTCGGTGAACACCACGGCCAGCTGTTCGTGGCGACCTGAAGAAGGTGCCAATCGTCCGGCGATGAGCTGGGCTGCGCTCAAGCCAAGTGACGAGATCCTGGACGGTCGCTGCTCGACAGCACGTTCCCAGAACCGTTCCAGAATCTCGGTAGGGGCTGCTGTCGAGATGGGCGAACTGTCAGGTGCCTCCAGCCAGGTCCTGTCGATGAGGCCCAGTTCCAGTGCCACATCGGCCGCTTCTTTGTCGCGCCGAATCAGGGCAGCGGCCTTACGCGCGAGCCGCCGGCGGAGAGCGTCCACAGTGGTGACGCCCACGTCGCGGGCGCGCTCGGCGTGATCCGAGCTCATTGTGGCCAGCCTAGTTGTGGAGCCACGGCGCGAGGAGCTGGCTACAGGATCCGGTGCTTGGGGTATGACATGGTGCGGGTACAGCCGCGACGAGAGACCGGGAGTGACCATGCCTGACAACGCTCCGGCCGGAGATTGGGAGGAGCATCACCACGAGGCTCTAATCCACGCCCACCATCACTTTCACGTGACTCACAATCACAACGAGATGACGGGCGGTTTCGATCATCTCAACTCCAGCCACTCGCATGAGCACAACCATGCAGCCGTGAGCCATTCGCACTTCCCGCACCGGGACGCGGAGCGTGAGCACGAGGGCGAGGCCCATGTCCATGATCATGCGGCCCCTGCGGCTCCACGGGCGAGCCGCGCGAAGAATACGGCTGCCACCAAGACTGCTGCTAGCAGGTCGGCGGCCGCGGCCAAGGCGGATTCGACGGGCGGGTAGGGCAACCGGATCGGGCGCGATGGGTACAGACGCGCCGTGATTTCATCTCTGAGGGATCGGGAGCCTTCGTGTGCGGCTACCCGGTGCTGACCATTGTCTTTCTGGGTCTTGCAGTCCTCGTGGCGGCGTGGTTGGCGTTCGGCATCGTCCACGGAGACGTGCGCCGGCGGGGGAGATGAAGAGGTTCGGTCACCTCTTTAAGCGGCTCCGGTCCGCAGGCGGCGGGTGGTCCACACGAGGAAGGCACCGAGCAACCCGAGCAGCAAGGCCGCCAGGAGCAACGTCAGCACTCTCACGCCGGTGAACGCAAGGGCTCCTGAGCTCGCCGTCGCTGCCGCAGGTGCGGCGTTGCCACTGTTGGACGGCTGTCCTCCCGCTGAGTTTCCGGATGAGCTTGCACCGTTGCCAGAGCTGACGCTGGGCATACCGGCCGAGCCCGAGGAGGTGCTCGACTGGATGAGACCGACCGTGGCACCGGCGGGCGGTGTGCCGAGCACGACGCTCAGAACGCCTGAGGCTTCGGAGGTGACGCCGTTTGCCGTCCCGCCACTGGCTGTGAGGCAGTCGAGGGACAGCAGCGCAGGAATCGTCAGTGTGCACTGCCCGTTGACCTGCCCGCTGCTGCCGATCTCGGTTCCGTTGACGGAGAGCAGGTAGCTGCTCCCGGTTCCGTTGGAGTTGGCGTCCGCGTGCAGGAGATCGATGTTCAGGCCGCTCGGTCCTCCGAGGGTGAGGATCGCCCCGTCGCTGGACGAGTTGCCCGAGCTGGCGGACGAGTTCCAGCTGGCGTTGGACGTGGACTGCAGCAGGCGCAGGCTCGCGGACTCGGCGGTGGTCTGGTCGCCGAGGTCCAGCACGACGATGTCCGCGATGGCGCTCGCGTTGTTCTGGCCGCCCGACTCGGTGTTGGTGGCCGACCACGGAGTCAGCTCGAGGCGGAACTGGCTGTTCGGTCCTGTATCGAGGAGGTCGTTGGAACTGGTCCCAGCGCCGTTCTGGGAGCCCCCGAACTGGGGTGCCGGGGGCTTACCTGCCAGTTCCAGCGCGTTGGCGCTGGAGGACGTGCCCGTACTCGACGCGGACGCGTTGGTGTGGCTGATGCCCACGATGCCCGCGACTTCGGCCGCGTAGGCCTCCGCGGAACCTGTAGGTGCCGGGGTCGTCACGGTCTGGACCGTCTGAGAGCTGGCCTTCGGTGCGAGAGCCTGGGTGAGGGGGGCTGTCAGGGTCCCGCCCGACACGGTCTTGGTCGCGGTGGTGACCCCGCTCGTCGCGACGGGCGCCAGGGGCGCTGTGCTCGATGATGATGTCGAAGCCTGGGCTGCCAACGGGAACGACAGGATGACAACCGTTCCGACCGCGGCGCCCAGCTTCATTTTGTTTTTCGACTGACCTGGCATTACCTCGACAACGGAGCAGGACTGGGTTTCCTGCGGGTGACCCGAAGAAATGCTCGGTTCGGACTAGGACAATCCGCCTGAATCAGCTTTAAATGGAAGGCAAGGCGATCAGCGTGGCACCGGCGGAGCCGTCGTCTGCAGCGGCGGGGTCGTCGTCTGCCTGACGCACGTCGATCGTCTCTTCCTCGCGAACCTGCCCCGAGTCCGGTGTGTTGACGAAGGCGTCGATGGTGCCGGTGGCCTGCCCTATGACGTCGCGCAGGGGACTGAGGGACTCGACGAGTCGCTGCCTTGCGGACTCTGCCTCTGCCCTGGAACGGGCGTGAGCCTCCTCGATGATCCGCGCGCCTTCGGCGCGCGCGGCAGCGAGGACGCCCTCCGCAAGAGATCGGGCTTTGGCCATCTCGAGGTCTGCGCCCTCCCGCAACTGGTGCGCCGTCGCCAGTTCCTTCTCGACTTCGACCCGCAGCTTCTCCGCAGCAGCCTGGTTCTTCTCCTGCTGGAGGCGGGCCTTGTCCGCCAGGGCGATGTTGCGGTCCACGGCCGCGAAAGCCTTGACCACGAACTCGACGGCTTCCGCCCTCGCAACCTTGAGTGAGCGCTCGTCTTCCGTCTCCGCCCGATCCGACTCGATCCGGCGTTCGTCGAGGGAGACGCTCGTCGTGCCCGCGATCCGCTCGGAATGGAACGCCCGCATCCTCTGCTCCGGTGATACAGCCCTGCGCTCGCCCGGCCCTCCGCGGCGTTCTGCCGACTCGGCCCGGCCCTCAGCCCGTCCCTCGTCAGCACGCCCCTCAACGGGAGAAACGCCGTCGGCCGACACCGCCCCGCTCTCTGGTGTCACGGTCACGTGGTGGGCTGAACCCATCCGCCGCAAAGGAGCAAAGGTGGGAAAAACGGAGCCTTCGTCTGAGAGTGCCATTGCCGTCCTCCTGGGAACCCGAGTGCCCGAAGCTAGAGGTCGCGTCCCAATACGACATGTCGATTGTCAAACATCGCTCCCAACAGAGACCCAACGTCTCCTCCGGGTCGGCAGCCGCGCCTAGCCGAGCCCTCGCCCGACCATGACTTCGACCAGGGACGGCCCGGGCTCCGCGAGGGCTCTGCCCAGGTGTTCCGAGAAGTCCTCGCAGGTTGAGGCGCGCCGAGCGGGGACGCCCATCCCCTTCGCCAGAGCTACGAAGTCCAGATCGGGCTTCGACAACTCCAGCATCGAGCGCGCCCTCGGGCCGGGCGCCTCCGCCCCTACGCGGCCCAACTCCATCTCCAGCACCGCGTACGAGCCGTTGTTGTAGATGACGGTCGTGACGTCGAGTCCCTCACGGGCCTGGGTCCAAAGCGACTGCAGCGTGTACATGGCGCTGCCGTCCGCTTCCAGGGAGAGCACCTTGCGACCGGGGCAGGCGACCGATGCTCCCGTTGCGACAGGCATGCCCTGCCCGATCGCACCGCCGGTCAGGCACAGCCAGTCGTGCGGAGGTGCGCCGGCGGTCGGGCCTGCCAGGAAGATTCCGCCCGTGTTCGCTTCGTCCGAGACGATCGCACCTTCGGGCAGGAGCGCACCGATGACCAGAGCGGCGGTCTGCGCGGTCAGCGGCCCGCTCGGGAGCTCCGGGCGCGACATGCCGCTGCCCCCGCCACCCGGGGTCCCTCCGCCCAGCTCGCCGTCCAGCGCGTCCAGCGCACCAACGACGTCGTCGCCAGCACCGGCGAGAACGATTACCTCGCAACCCTCGGGGACGAGATTGCTGGCTTTTCCCGGATAGGCGAAAAACGACACAGGCGACTTGGCGTCCACCAGCACCAGGTGTCTCAGCCCGTCGAGCTGGAGCGCAGCCAGCTCCGCCAGGTAGGCGAGTCGCTCCACAGCGGGGATCCCGGCTCCCCGTTCCAATCTCGAGGGGAACGTCTCGCACAGAAGCTTGGCCCCTGCCCCCTCCGCCACGCGGGACGCGACCACCAGGCCATCGCGCCGCGTCGCTCGTCCGCCGATGAACAGGGCGGCCGGCTCACCCGAGCGCAGGGCCTTGGCAGCGAGGGCGACCGCGTCCGCGTTCATTTTTCCTGGTGCAGCCGCCGGGCGAGCGCCGGCAGGAGAGCCCGCTTCGGTCCAGGTCATGTCCGCCGGCACCACCAGGGTGGCCACGCCGGAAGGCGGGCCCATCGCAGCTTCGTACGCGTCGAGCGTGCGTGAGCCCACTTCGCCCGCAGCATCAACGGTTCCGACCCAGGTCGACACGGGGGAGGCCAGCGACCGGATGTCACTTTGAAGCGGCGCGTCATATTGCTGGTGGTAGGTGGCGTGATCCCCGATCACGTTCACGATCGGCGTGCGGGCGCGTCGCGCGTTGTGAAGGTTGGCGATGCCGTTGCCGAGCCCCGGCCCGAGATGCAGCAAGGTTGCGGCGGGGTGGTCCTTCATGCGCCCGTAGCCATCGGCTGCGCCCGTCACGACGCCCTCGAAGAGCCCGAGCACGGCTCTCATCCCGCGCACGTCGTCGAGCGCGGCGACGAACTGCATCTCCGATGTTCCCGGGTTGGTGAAGCAGGTGTCGACACCGCATCTCACCAACGTCTCCATCAGGACTCGTGCGCCGTTCATCCCACATATCCCCTTGTGTCGTCTGAGCCTGGATCGGTCGCGTCTTCGAAGAGTGTGTTGGCGGGGGCGAGGATCCGCTCGGGATCGAATGCGGCCTTGATCCGCCGCAGAAGGGCCAGCTTCGAGGGATCCTCCAGCTCGAGGTAGTGCTTCTTCTTGGCGCGCGCCACCCCGTGCTCCCCCGATATCGCACCGCCGAGCGCCATACTTCTCTCGAACAATGCATGCAGCAGCCGCTCGCGCACGTCGGGGTCGGGTTGGAAGACCGATAGGTGCACGTTGCCGTCTCCGACGTGACCGCATCCCGTCATGAAAGCCTGGTGCTCGGCGGCCAGGTCGGCCACGGCGGACATGTATGCAGCCACCGACGATCGCGGTACGACGACGTCGACTATGTCGTTGACACCACTCGCTCTCGCGACGAAGAACGCGCGCTCCCTCGCCTCGATCAGCTGGCGCCCGGCCTGGGGCGGCAGGACGTACACGTCGATCGCCCCGAGCTCCGACAACGATGTGGCCAGTGACTCGGTGTCCTCGTCGAGTCGAACGGTGTGGTCGTTTTCGAGGACGACCACCAGGTAGGCCAGCGCCTTGTCCTTTACCTCTGGTGGGACCGCGAGGTCGAGTCCGGCGCTCGAGGTGATCGCGCTCATGCTTATGGCGTCTATGTACTCGAGCACGACCGGCCCCAATCCGCTTCCGACTATCACCGGAACGGCGTGCGTCACCTCGTCGAGGCTTCCGAACGGCGCCACGGCCGTCACCTGGTGAGCCGGCTTGTGGTGCAGCTTCACCGTGACCTCCGTGACGAGAGCCAGGGTCCCCTCGGACCCGACGACCAGCTGCGTCAGGTCGTACCCGGTGGACGACTTCACGAACTTGCCGCCGGTCCGCATGACGGTGCCGTCGGGCAGGACGATCTCGAGGCCGAGAACGTGGTGCCTGGTGACCCCGTACTTGACCGCCCTCATCCCACCGGCATTGGTGGCCACGTTGCCCCCGAGCGATGCGCTGGCCTCTCCGGGGAAGACGGGGTAGACGAGGCCATGGGGCTCGAGGGCGTCGTTGAGCTGCTGGAGGGTGACGCCCGGCTGGACGACAGCGACGTGGTTGTCCGTGTCGATCTCGAGGATCTTGTTCATTCTCTCGAACGACACCAGAAGACCCCGGGATTCGGGGATCGCCCCGCCGGAAAGGCCGGTTCCCGAACCCCGCGCGGTGACCGGGATCCGGCGCTCCGACGCGATCTGCAGGACGCGGGCCACCTCGGAGGTCGTGCCCGGGCGCACGACGGCGACGGGGACTACCGCGTCGGTCCCGAGGGCCTCGTCGTGGGAATAGTCGGGGGAGATCTCGGCGCCGGTCAGGACCTCGGAGTGGCCCACCACATCGGCAAGCAATCCCGCCACGCCGGCGAGCGATCTCACCACGTCGGCCACCGAAGCCTCCCTCCCGGCCGACGGGCGAACCGGTCGGCCGTCGTTCCCATTGCAGACGACTAGCCGACGACACCCTACGCGGGTGGAGCGGCGTCCTTCTGCTCAGGCCTTGCTGCGAACCTCCCTAGACCGGTGCAGCGTGCACGGTCTCGGTGTCCCTTCCCGAGCGCAACAGCGTCCCTGGAACCTTGCCGGTGAGCCTGCCGTTCTGCACCAGCGGCACTCCGTTGACGATGACGTGCTCCACCCCCATCGCTTCCGCGTAGAGGCGGGATGCTCCACCCGGGAGGTCGTCGCGGGTGCGCGGCGGACCGTGGCCGACCGACTCCGGGTCGAAGACCGTCAAGTCGGCGATCCACCCTTCGGCGATACGGCCCCGGTCGCGCAGGCCGTAGAGCCGCGCGGGCACGTCCGTCAACTGGTGCACAGCCTCCTCCAGCGAGAGCAGACCGCGCTCGCGCACACCGTCCCCCAACAACGACGTCGAGTAGATGGCTCCGCACATCATGTCGAGGTGCGCACCTGCGTCCGATCCGCCGACCACAGTCCGGGGGTCCCGCCACACCTCGGCGCGCAGCTTCCAGTCATCGGGGTTCTCGGACATCGTCGGCGGCTGCAGTCCGGTCCTGAGACCGTCTGCCGTCACGATGTCGAGCAGAAAGTCGAACGCCGCGTCGGGGCCGCCGGAGAGGCCCACTCCGCGGTGCTCCGCGGCCGAGGAGACGGTGAGGCCCGAGAGCCCGTCGTTGACGGGGGCGAACGTCTCGGCGAGCACCATCCGGTCCCAACGCGCGAGGCCCCGCAAGATGCCCGCTTCCTCTGATCGCGCGCCCGCCGCCAAACGCCCGCGTACCGCCGGGTCGCGAAGGGCGGCGATCCGCTCCGCAACGGGAAGCGCGAAGGTGTCGCGCCAACCAGGAAGACCGTCTAGCACGAAGCCGCTGAGGAACGAGAGACGGATCTGCATCTGGTGCGGAAGGGTCAGGGCAACCACCGTCGCGCCGCGCTGGGCCGCGCGCGTCGAAACCGCGAGCTGGTGCTCGTGAGCGGTCGGATCCGCTGCGGTGACGCCGAGCACGTTCCAGTTCAAGGGGCGGTCGCCTGCCAGCGACATCGCAGCCATGAGATCCGCCTCTTCCTCCGACAGGCGGCCGAGGCAGCCCGGCACGATGAGCTCGAGCGTCGTTCCCGGATGGTCTTTTACCTCTGCTGCCAGCGCCATCAGCTCGTCGGTGTCCGCGTGGCGCGAGGGGACCGGGTTCCCGTCGCCGTCGGAGTGGGTGTGCGCCTGCGATGACGAGAACCCCAAGCCGCCTGCCGCGAGCCCGTCGCGAAGCATTCCCACCATCCGCTCGATCTGCTCCGGCGTGGCGCGGCCGCCGGTCGCGGAACTCCCCATGACAGCGCGCCTCAACGCCGAGTGGCCGACCAGGAAGCCCGCGTTCACGCCGATGCGTCCGTCGAGACGGTCAAGCCAATCCGAGAACGACTCCCACCCCCAGTCCAGCCCCGCCTCGAGCGCGGCCAGCGGCATCCCTTCGACGCGCGCCATCATCCGTGAGAGGTAGGCGGCATGGTCCGCGCCGGCGGGAGCGATGCTGAACCCGCAGTTGCCGCCGAGCACCGTAGTCACACCGTGGAAGCACGACGGCGTCGCGTAGGGGTCCCAGAAGAGCTGCGCGTCGTAGTGCGTGTGAAGGTCCACGAATCCGGGCGACACGACGAGGCCGCTGGCATCGATGACTTGGTACGCCTTCTCCCCGTCGTAACGGCCGATGCTCACGATCCGCCCCCCGCTTACGCCGATATCCGCCACCTTCGGGGGCGAACCGGTGCCGTCGACGACCGTTGCACCTCGGATCAGAAGATCGATCACCTCAGCTCCGTCGGAGGGCGCCGAGGACGCCGTCGATGATCGGCAGCGCCCAATGCATGTCCGATCGCGGGCCCGGCGGCGAAGGCCAGGCCGGTCGCGCCGACTCCAGCCGCAAGCAACTGCCGGAAACGCCTTTTCTGCACCGATTGGGAGTATTCGGCGGTCCGGCCGGTGTTCCTGCCGGACAGGCCTTGACGTTGCCGGGAGCGTCTCCCAGCACGGACACTACGGTCTGCAGGGATGTCCCTTTTTTCTCGTCACTGTCGAGGCGGTTGTTCCACGTGGGCCAGCCGCGTCATCATGGCTGGTCATGGGGCATTCGAGGGGCGCTTGCGTGGCTAGACCCATGCGCGGTCGCGGGGTCTGAATCTTGGCCGCCGCCACGGGACTAGGTGGAGGTGGACCGAGCATTTCGCGAAAGCTCCGCCGGCGCAGCCGTGCCATATACGCGGTTCTCGCTGCGGCGCTGGCGGTTTGCATCGCGTCGGCATCGGTTCTGTTGCTCGGGTACCGCCCCGATGCGGCAAGGTACAGCGCGGCGCTGAGCGGCCTGCGCGCGGCGGCTTCCGCCGTGCAGGACGAGCGCTCCATTCTCTTCGCGGGTTTGGCGGCGCCTGGAGCCGGGAGCGCACAGCAGGCGGCAGCCGCGAGGTCCGTGCTCGACAGGGCGGACGCGGCGATCCTCGCCTCGGGTGCCACCGGAAGGCGGGTGCTCGACGACCTCATAAAGGTCAACAGCACTGAACAGGCTTGGAACGGTTGGACAGCGCGGGCCCTCCAGCAGCTGTCGACCGGCGTACCCGACCCAAAGCTGATCGAGCAAGGCGATTCTCCTTACCGCGCGTACCGCGCGGCGTCGAGCCGTGCGATCGCGGATCTGAGCGGTCAGTACGCGGATGCGCTTGCCAACGAGCGGACCGTGATCCTCTACTGGCTGATCGTCGACGGGTCGCTCGTCATCCTCGCAGGAGTCCTCGTGGCGTGGACCCGGCGCCGGGTCGCGAGGACGACGTCGGCTGCGGTCGGCTCGTTGCTGCAGTCGGTTCGCCAGATCGAGGCCGGTGAGGTGATCGACCTGCGAGCTCTCGAGGCGCCGGCGGAGTTGGAGGAGCTGAGCCGCGTCGTGGCGGGCCTCGCGCTGGAGCTCGACAGTGTGCGCGGCGCGGTCGGGGTGTCCTCGTCGCGCGGGGAGGACCGCGCCCGCAGGCTCGCTCAGGTACTCGACCTGACCCAGACGATCAGCGGCCACCTCAACCTGCCCGCCGTTCTCTCGTCTGTTTCGCGCGCTGCGCTAGAGGTCAGCGGCGCCGAGCGCGCGGTGGTGTGGATCGCCGAGGAGGACGGGCTGCGAGCCGGGGCGACCGCGAGCCGGGGCACGCAGGAGCCGGTGGCAGCGGGGGCACTCGCGTCAGGAAGCGGTTCCGGCGGGTTCCAGAGCGAGTCGACGACTGGGTTCGCCCCGGAGCAGCAGCCTTCTGAGCCGGTCGCGCAAGCAGCGGCCTACGGGCGCACCATCCGCTACACGGATGGGCGCCACCAGCAGCTGGCCGTGCCGATGACCTCGGGAGGCAGGGTCCTCGGGGTGATCGACCTGCGCGGGCGCGAGGTTGGCGGTATGCCCGAGGACGACGTGTCGCTCGTCGAGACTGTCGCGTCCCACGGGGCGAGCGCCATCGCTGTGGCGAGGGAGCACGGTGTCACCGAGTCGATGAGCATCACCGACCCGCTCACGCATCTACCCAACCGCCGGCAGCTCGACCACGACCTGGCCACGGAGTGCGAGAGGGCGCGTCGATACCGTCGTTCGTCGGCGTTGGTGATGATGGACGTCGACGGCTTCAAGGCCTTCAACGACCGCCATGGTCACCTCGCCGCCGACCAGATCCTCGCCGAGTTCGGGCGGCTGCTGGCAGAGTCGATCCGGGGGAGCGACTCCGCCTACCGATACGGGGGCGACGAGTTCGTGGTCCTTGTGCGCGAGGCGTCCGTGGCGGCTGCCGCCGACCTCGCCGAGCGGCTTCGCCATCTCGTCGCGGAGAGGTTCTCGGTGCTGCCTCCCGACGCGCCCGTCACGGCGTCTTTTGGAGTCGTCGGCGTCGACCAGGTCGACCCCGATCCGTCCACGCTGCTGCGAGCCGCCGACGAGGCGCTCTATTCCGCCAAGGAGCGGGGGCGCAACCGGGTCGTCGCGTTCAGGTAGCGCAGTCTCTAGCCGCCCAGCCGCGCCGCCAAGCCCGACGCTCTGGCGACCCGGCGCTCGACCGCGGCCCGGAGCGATTCCTCCGGGCCGACCACCAGAAGCGAAGTCCGGGCGCGGGTGATCGCGGTGTACAGCAGCTCGCGGGTCAACAGGGGGGACGCCGCCGGCGGCAGCACCAGGGCCACGTGATCGAACTCCGATCCTTGTGCCTTGTGCACCGTCATGGCGAAGACGGTCTCCACGTTGGAGAGCCTCGACGGGCTGACGGAGGCAGCGCGGCCCCCTAAGTCGAACACGGCGGTCAAAGTCGAGTCGGGACGAGTGATGACTGCACCGGTGTCGCCGTTGAAGAGCCGGAGCGTGTAGTCGTTGGCGGTGATCATCACGGGCCGGCCCACGTACCAGCCCGGCTCGGGCGAGAAGCCTTCGATGTCCGCCGCCAGCCAGGCTTCTATCTGGTGGGTCCATGCTTGAACGCCGGCGGCCCCGCGGCGGTGGGCGCACAGCAGCCGGAACGTAGACAAGGCGCTGAGAGCGCGGGCCGAATCGCCGGCGGATGCAGCGTCGAAGAGGTGCCGGCCGAACCGCCGCGCGGCTTCCCGTAGCGGGTTCGCAGTCTCGGCGGCGGCCGTCTCCCACGGTGCACCGTCGGGCACATCGCTCGGCACGTCGCCGGGTGCGTCGACCCAGGTGACACGCTCGTCGCCGGCCTCACGCAGTGCCGCGACCACCGTGTCGGGATCCCCCGCGCTGACGGCATCCGCGAGGATGGCGAGGCTTCCCGAGAACCGGTAGTTCGATCGCAGAAGGCAGATCCTGTCGCCGAGGCCGGCGACGACGTCGGCCATGACGGCGCCGGCCTCGACAGACGCGAGCTGTTCCGGGTCTCCGACGAGGATCAGTCGGGCGTCCGTGCGGACCGCCTCGAGTAGGCGGGCCATCAGCGAGAGCGACACCATCGACATCTCGTCGACGATCACGACGTCGTGCGGCAGCCGGTTGTACCTGTCGTGGAGGAACCGGCTGGAGTTGTCCGGCTTTCGCCGCAGGAGCCGGTGGATCGTCATGGCCTCCGCTTTGGCGAGGCACGCCCTGGAGGATTCGGGCAGCGGAAGGTGCGTTGAGGCAGCGCGCACCGCCTCCTGCATCCGGGCAGCGGCCTTCCCGGTCGGCGCGGCCAGCGCGATGAGTGGCTGGCGTCGGCCCGCGGCGCTCGCCTGGTCGAGGAGGAGTGCGATGACCTTCGCGACGGTCGTGGTCTTGCCTGTGCCCGGACCGCCGGCCACTACCGACAACCGGCGGCGAACCGTCGTCTCCGCGGCCTGGCGCTGGTCGTCAGCGCGACCGAATTCGTCGCCGGGTGCCGGGAAGAGGCGGTCGAGCCCTTCGCGGAGCACGACTTCGTCCACGTCCGCATCCCGCGCCTGTGTCCGCTGCTGCAGCTCGGACGCGACGGCGCCCTCGTCGCGCCAGTACCGATCGAGATACAGGTCGCTGCCGACGAGCCGCAGTGGCCGGTCGGTCGGTCCGTCCAAGCCGACCGAGACGAGAGGGCTGGCTTCGAGGTGCTCGATCCACTCGGAGGGTTCGGGCCACGGCAACGACTCGGCCGACACCGCATCGTCCAGCTCCATCACGGCCGTCGCCGGCGCCGCGAGCAGGTCCACTCTCACGTGACCGTGCCGCGGCCCGCGCACCGCCAGCGCCGCAGCGAGCGCCACCTGCTCGTCCGGCTCGCCTCCCAGCCGCGCCAGGCGCATAGCGACGTGAACGTCGGACGCGCCCAGCACCCCCGCCTGGTTGAAGACCGCGAGCAAACCGGCTGCCCCGACCACGATCCGGGGTTCGAACCGGTCGCAGGAGGCACTGTGAGCGAAGGAGAGGTGGTCGTCGAGGGATGTCACTGCCCGCGCCCATCCCCACCGTCGAGCAGGTCGGACAGCTCGGTGACCATGCGCGAGGGCGGAGCCCACGCGAATACCCCGCACGGCGCGCCGCCTACATCGGGGCAGTCCGTCCCGGTCATACCCCTGACGAACAGGTACAGCACCCCGCCGAGGTGTTGCTCCGGCCGGTAACCCGCGACCCTCCAGCGCAGGTAGCGGTGCAGGGCGACCGAGTAGAGGATCGCCTGCAACGGGTAGTGCGCGTGCTGCATCTCCGCGTCGAGGGCGTCGGGGCGGTAGTGCCATGCGGTGAGCACCCCCCCGCTCCGGCCGAGCCGGTTGGTCTTGTAGTCGGCGACGAAGTACTTGACTGTGCCGCCGGCACCCCCGCCGACGGTGTCTCCCCTGTCTCCACCGCCGGAGCCGGCCGGCGCCCTGAGCACCAGGTCGAGGCTGCCCGTGAGGTACCCGCGCAGCTCCGAGTGCATCCCGGGAGCTTGCAGGCGTGCCGCGTAACCCTGCAGCGGGCCGGCGGGATCCAGGTGCCGTTCCAGCAGGAAAGCTATGTCGGAGGTGCCCACCGAGCCGGTTGGCCTGTCGCCGCCGGCGAGGGGGAACTCGAAGGACAGCTCGTCCAACCGGTCACGGCGACCGACATCGCGCAGACGGATTCCCCCGGCCAGAGGTCCGAGCGGTGTCTCGATTGCCGCGACCAGACCGTTGACGAGCTCGTCTTCGGGGCCGATGTCCGCGGGACGTAGCGCCATCTCCGCTGCCACCGCGGCCCCCACCTCGCGGGCCAGGTCGGGCGCGCTGAAGTCGACCCGCTCGAGGACGTGGTGCACGAACGTCCCGAACTGGGTCCCTCCCGGCGCGCCCGACAGCGGGCAAACGACCTCGCTCAGTGCCCCACGCCCCTCCTCCACATCACTCCCGCCGGCGAGCTCCTCGTCAAGTGCCAGGTCCGGTTCGTCGACCGTGCCCGGCTCCTCGGGCTCGCTGCTCACCACCTCGAATCCTTCGGCGTGCGCTGCGGCGGTCATCGACGAATACGAGCTGCGCCGCCACGAGCGATCCAGACGACGACCGAATTCCGCCACCTCCAGCTTCCTCACCGCAGGCGCGGTCGGCTCCCACATTTCCCCCGACGGCTCTC